>Ga0180007_10003967_pt1 | contig 16008 bp, 30 predicted proteins | sample MM_PC_MetaG_FD_121122 | JGI IMG/M metagenome (GOLD analysis project Ga0180007, IMG submission 121122) | Groundwater microbial communities from the Aspo Hard Rock Laboratory (HRL) deep subsurface site, Sweden - MM_PC_MetaG | ecosystem: Environmental > Aquatic > Deep subsurface > Groundwater... | reverse complement strand
TGTTTTACTGTTTTGGCCTGAAATAAGGGCTCAGGACGAACGATCTCGGCCTCGGTGGCACTCTGATATTACTCTATGCTTTTCCGTAGCTGATCCGGTGTAATTTATTTTCCCTTGTATTTTTCTTATTTTCAGATAGTTATAAATTATTTTCCCTTTTTTTGATATTATATAACTTTTTAGATATGTTTTTTGAACCGCTCGGAAATAGTTATTAATGCTGATGGTTTGGAAGGGGGTACTTTGAAAACCCTTGCCTGGCGTGGCTTGTATATAGTAATACCCGGTATTACTTTAGCTGAGTGAAAACTTATATATATATTATAATTGCCTGGAGTTTAGCTGTGTTCTCAGTGTTACTCAGAGAGTATATATATAGCTTAATTATCTGCGGTTCAGGCGTTATTTGCCTGTTTGTAGCGTTATTAATAATTAAAAAGGAGGCAAAATGAAAACAACGTTTAAACTTTCAGGATCAACGAAAAACGGGATTTCTTTCAAAAAAGGTGATCCCGTTGAAGTTATCCCCCCGGCTGAACTCAAGCCGTGGTTGAGCTTCGCTGTCTTCGCTAACTGCAAACTAGCTATTAACACCCTGAAGCTGGGGCTGTACTTCGATGGATTCGATACATTTTGCGACGAGGACTTCGCAGAAGCTGTAATGGATTGTATTTCCCCCTCGGTCACCGGTGAAACCGTGGAGCCGGACGGCTGGGACTGCTACGGGTTCCCGTCGATTCTACTGGCTGCTGGAATGATCTAGCCGCCACTCCCTGGACCGTTTCAGGCGGCACCCGGATCACGACCGGACCAGGGACAAACCAGCCCCCAAGAGGGGCACAATAACAAGACCATGAAGACAATCAGAGTAACATTCAGAAACTACGCTCAACAGAGTGAAGAAAGAATTTTAAATATCCTGAAAAATATTTACTGGGAGAAACCGCCAGCAAATTGGAGAAACTTTGATGAAGATATTGAGATAATTGAAGAACAGCCCAGGGGCGGCGACTGTTTTGAGCTCGTTATTAATGACGAAAAATTCAAAGCGAAATGGGTTATTAATGATTTACAAAAAATAAAAGATATTCGCAGTATTGAAGAGGTGCGGATTGTAAATGGGATTGAGGAATATTACTTAATTAGCTAAACACCATGAAACTAAAAAAATTCATTTACCAGACAGGGACTAAAACAGTTCGATCAGCACCCGAAAATCATTGGATTGGGACTATAAGAAACGGTATTTTACATTTTGACTCCTGGGACGGTGCAATAAAGGGCCGGATCAACAAGCCTTGGATTTTTGTTCTGTGGATCCTTGGACAAATTAAAATTGAGAAGCCATGAACTACACGACCAACCCTTTACCAATTTCCGCCTGGGCAGATTCAGACCAGCCTGAAAACAAGATGCTACTTCAAGGCACTGGCGGACTGTCTGATACCGAGTTAATTAGTATCATTTTAGGCGTTAACTGCCCGTTCGAGGTGGCCCGCCAACTGATAAACCATTTCGGGACGATCCGGGAAATTTCCCAAGCTCCAGTATCTGAGTTATCGAGGTTTGAGGGGATAGGTAAGGCAAGAGCAACCCGGCTGAGAGCTTCGTTTGAGTTAGGACGGCGCAGATCATTGATGAACGGGGCCGCTACACCATTTTTAAGACGTAGCCAGGAGGGGGTAAATGAATTTCGTAAGTACTTCGATCCGTCTTTGCAATATGAACAATTTTACATGCTTTGCCTGAACCGGGGGAATCGGCTGATATGTGTGGAGCGGATCAGTGAAGGGGGGATAACCGGGACGGTGGTGGATCCGAAGAAAGTATTTATCAAGGCATTAGAGAAGCTGGCGACCGGAATAATTCTGAGCCATAACCACCCTAGCGGGGTTACAAAGCCCAGCGAGGAGGACATACGGATAACCGACAAGATTGTACAGGCCGGGAAATTCCTAGAAATCCAGGTACTGGACCATTTGATACTGACTGAAACGGAATATTTCAGCTTCTCGGATAACGGATTAATATGAACCAGCCCGCAAGGGCGCAAACAAAAAGCCATGACGACAATAAGAACCTGTATATTAACATTTGACGGCAAGGGATTTCTTTTTGAAAGCCTAGGTAAAGCAACACCCGTGCAGATGCTAGTTAAAAAAATGCAAAGAGCCGGTTACAATTACTACGACCGGAAAAATGTTTTATTTGTTACATCATTTGAAATATTAACCAAACAACCAAGCCATGACAACAAAGATTGAAAAAGTGAACGGGATTGAGGTACTAACCGTATCGATCCCGATCAGCAAGAGGCCCAGCGCTTCAGGGAAAACCACCGTAGTAGCTTCCAGCAACGGCAACAAGCCGACCGAAGTACAGGTCGACGGCAAGCCGGTGATAGTAGGACTAAACGCCTACATTGCCCGTTAGGCAGGGCAGCGCTGAGACCGGAACGACCGGACGCCCCTGCGCGAGACAGGGCAGCGCGCAAACCAGAGGCCAAGCCTCACAAAACAAACGACAATGAGCAAACAAACATGGGAAGCCCTCCCGGTAAGGGCAATTTTAAGAAGCGTTGAAAATGTTTTCGCGAACGGAGACATTTCAAAGCTTACCAAACAGGCATACAACTGCCTATATCTGATGAGCGGATTCATTGCCCATTATAATCACGCTGGATTCATGGCACACTACCAGGACCTGCGGGATCTGGTGGAGAATATTTTGAATTCCAGGGATGCAAGGGATCCGGAAAGATATATCCGGGATTCCTGGTTTGAAAATGAATATGGGAGTGTATATTGCCAGAGCAAGACCGATGTTTATAAAGGACTCCGGGATCTTGCAATGAAATACCAGGATGAGATTAATACCCGGCTTGCCCTACAACAGTCCTCAGAGGAAGTTGCATACGCAGAAGCACTGGCAGCACGCAATGGCTATAAACTAGTAAAAGGGTAATACCTGACTACCACCTAGGCTGAGATCGTTCAACCTGGGTGAGCTAATGAAGCCGAAAACCAGCCGCCGGGCTGATCCCCGGCAATAAACAGATAAAACCATGAAACCAAAAATCTTGATTGAACTAGCGGGAGGAATGATAACGAGAATATCAGCAACCGAGCCCGTGCAAATTATCCTAGTCGATTACGATTCAATCGACATAGGTGGAACGCCCTTAATATCAATCGACGAAAAATATCAGCCCGTAACGGATATTAAAACAGTCCTCGACGTATCCGATAAATATGAGGAAGAGGTTTACAGTGAATTAGAAAGGGGTAAATTATGACACAACTGGAACACACACAACGCCACATCGAACTGCATAAAAGCGTAGATGAATTGATGGCTGATTTTATACACCACACAAATAAATTGCCATCCAAAACAACGCTGATGGAATTTACACAATGGTCTTATTCTCAAACAATAAAGCCAACGGAAATATCAGAAAACAACAAGTAATAAAATGGGCAGAATATCGGAAATAGTATCTTTTCTAAACTCTCGCTATATTCCAACGGGAATCGAATGGCTTACAAAGTACACTCACATCGACAAAACAGTGGAATTAATGAGAGCCAGAAGGGAATATCAGAAAAAAATGAGAGATGAAAAAAATAATTCAACAAAACTTGACTTCGATGATTCTAAATAGTACTTTTGTTCACGCCTTGCAAAGTCGTTTGCGTGATGAATCGAAGAAATCAAACAATCAATTCTTGCCGGAATGTGAATCCCGGGATTCATTGTGGATACTACTTTGCAGGGTTCCATACCGGGATCACAAATCCGGCTCCCGTAGAACTGATTACATTGAGTTCAAAACAAAAACGGATTCCAAAGTCCATAACCAGCAATCCGATCAAATCCATGCAATGCCGACAGCCCGCAACATGGTGGCCATGCCTATTTGGGTTAAACTAAAGGATTCCCTTGCCTATGGGGCAGCCGGAGAGGACAGTTCTGAAAATAAAAATCAGGAAAAGGCATATATGGCCTAAGGGGCTGGTCTTATCATTAACTCAAACCCCAACCCTATGAAAAACATTATGAACATCTGGAAAAAATTATTTCCTCCCTACCAGTGGCGGGAGGGGGAATACGCGAAAGTGATGATTCACGCGCAAACCAACTGGATGTACTTTTACGTGCGTATTCTGAAAGTGAACGGCGACAGTATCACGGTTGACTACCTGAATAAAAAGCTGATGAATGAACTTTTACTCTACGACCCTACCTGGTGGTTCATTAACCCGATAGATCGGAAAGAATTACTTCATCTGGCCTATGACGAACTGGCCCATGCGTTAAAAACAGAAGAAAGAAATTTTGAGAAACCCACACGAAAGGTATAAAAAGCACGACTTCAGGCCGGGCGAATACGTTAAGATAATTTGCTACTGTTGTAAGTCAACCCCCAGGTCAAGGTTTTTCTGCGCCAAGATAATTGCGATAGATAGGGGGATAGCGAAGGTGGACTATCTTAATAAGTTATTGATAACGGAATTAAAAAGGATCGACAAAACCTGGTGGTTCTTAAAGAAAATAAGCTGCCAGGAGATCCTTCGCCTCACCGACGAGGAAATTATTGAAGCATATAATATGGATATTGCAGATAACGAAACCAATAAAAAATGTTAATAGCAGTAAGAAGCACACACGAGAAGGCACGAGAGCTGGCGCAAAAAGAAGCGGACCAGCAACAGATCAACCTTGCAATAACGAAAGTAAGGTATGGGCCGAGAAAAGAAAAAAATGAATTTCAGATAGTCACCCTGGATGAATTTCTTTCATATTGTATCATGGAAGCCAAAAACTTTCAGGAACTGATAAAGTTTAACCCGCAAAAGAAAAAAGAAAAAAATGCAACACAGGATCAGATTGAATGAAAATGAGATTGAGATTGTCGCGCAGGCGCTTCTCGATGCTCAATTAAGCCTGATAAAGGCAACGGAAACGGTGAACGCCTACGGTTTCAACATAGACAAACTGCCGGGCTTTGAGATCAGTATTATTCGGGACAGGTTTCTGAAATGTCTCGAACCGGATAGGATCTGAAAGTAATTAACACTTATTGTTGAAAACATTCGCTATTGAAATAGCTGAAAATGTAATACCTTGTATTATCTTTGCGGTGAAATTAAAGATGAGGGAATATGATAGTCGCAAGTTTCAAGATAGATAAAGATCTGAAGCGAAAGGCAGAAGAGGTCGCTTCCAAAATGGAACGCACCTTTGGATATGTAGTGAGAGCAGCGATAGAGGAATACCTTGAGAAGTTCCAAAAAGAAAAAAAGGATGAAGCTGATAGAGTGTAAGAATTTCTTTATTATAAGTTCGCCAGCGCATATTTTGGCTATCCGTGAGCAAAGAAGCGTAGAAGAAACGCATAAACCTTCTGCCCGGGAAGCGCTGGATAGGCTTATCGGGATGTATACCTTATCAGATATAGCCTACTCGCCTAAACTTTACGCACTTTATCTTTTCCTTATTTTCCAGATCAGCGTATTTTTAATAATTCGTTCTGAAGATTAATCCCTAAACACATAGTTATGAAACAGCAAGAAAACGCCTCTTTAGTACGAAACGTGCTAATGAAGGCACAGAAACCGGGAACCTTATCAGGGTTAACACATACCCAATTATCTGAGGTTTTCGGCATGATGAAGTTACAAATCGCTCAGGCCTTGCCGAAACACCTTACGCCGGAGCGCATGATCCAGGTCGCGTGCAACCTCGTCGCGAGAAATCCACAACTTGGCGAATGTACAGCTTCCTCAGTTATGGGGGCCGTAATCCAGACGTCAATACTCGGCCTTTCCCTGATTGAGCAGATGGGCGAATGTGCACTAATCCCTTACAACAGAAACGTAGGTACGAAGGAAAGCCCGAAATGGATTAAGGAAGCGCAGATGCAGGTAATGTACCGCGGCTATGTGAAACTCGCTCACAACTCAGGCGAGATATCAAACGTTTACGCTTACGCTGTCTATCCTGGAGATCAATTCAATTATGAGCTCGGCCTGAACCCGAAGATCGAGCACAAGCCTTTACTGGAAGATAACACAGGTAAAGAAATATTATATGTTTATGCCGTAGCGAACCACGTCGGAGGGGGGCAGTCCTTCATCGTTATTCCAAGAAGCAAGGTTGAGAAGTTGAGGAAATCGAACCCGATGCAGAAGGGCGACCCCTCCGGTGCGTGGTACTGGTACGAGGAAATGGCGAAGGGGAAATCCATCAAACAACTCGCTAAAACACTGCCTCTCTCAACTGATAAAGAGGATAGGCCATCTAAATTCCAGCAGGCCGTGATAGCGGATGAATCCGTCGTAACGGAAAGGGCATTGGCAAAAGACGGGACTGGCATCATCCTAGAGAACCTCGAATATACACAGGAAACCCTTGAACTTCTTGAAGAGCCGAAGGAACCGAAGGAGCCGAAAGAGCAGAAAGAGGAAAAGCCAAAAGCTGAAAAAAAAAAGGAACCAGAAAAAGAGGAAGACCAAGAGGGAAAACTAAAGGAACCGCTAAAAGAAAAGCCAAAACAAGAAGATTGGCAGCCTCCTGATCCAGAAAAAATAAATAGAGGAGAAGAAAATATAAGCAAAAGAATACCAGAAATTTTTGATTAATCGCCATGAAAGAGATATTAATCGCAGAAAACCGTATATCGCTCAGCCCATTTAACGACTACATACCCCAGATCGAAAAGGGAACCGCGATATTAAGGGGATCGCTAGAAATAACATCTAGCAACTCCCTTGAAATAGCAACTATAAACCTTAACAAAGGAAAGACTTTAACCAACTTGATTACTAGACGAGTCGAAGAAATCTGTCGCCCCCTGAAAGACATGAAGCGACAAATTGATGAAGCACAAAGGGAGGTTAAGTCTCACGCCGATGAAATAATAATGCCTATCACTAAAGCAATCTCAGAGGTGGAAGCTAAGATTTTGGCATATCATAAAGTCCTAAAAGAAAAAGCAGAGGTGGAACGCCGAAAGCAGGAAGAAGAAACACGCAAAGAGCAGGAGCGACTTGATGCTGAAAGGAAAAAAGCAGAGGTAGAGGCAAAGGAAAAAGGAGAAGATCCACCAGTATTTCAAGAGCCACAAATTATAATCAAGACTGTGATAGAACCGCCAAAAGTAAAAGGACTTACAACGCTTTGGAAGTACGAAATCACTAATGAAGACCAAGTTCCCAGGGAATTCTGCAGCATTGATCCGGGGAAACTCCAGGCAGCCGTCCGGGCAGGCTTCAGAGAGATCCCAGGAGTTCGCATTTTTTCAGAGGAATCAATACGTAAAACTTAATTTTCAATTACCATGGAAGAATTCACAGCAAAAGACCACGAGATCCGAAATAAGGGTATCGGCGGTTCAGATATAGGTGTTCTGATGGGGCTTTCCCATTTCGCAACGCCTTATGATATCTGGGAATCCAAAACAGGCAGGCGTGAACCTAAGCCTGATAATAAATACTTCAAATCCGGCAGGCGACTTGAGAAGATCGTCGTGGAATACTTCGAGGAAGAAACGGGCTTTACTATTATTGAACCCGACCGGCATATTGCACACGTTGATCACCCTTGGTGTTTAGGGATGCCTGACAGGTACTTTCAGGACAAGGATAAACTTGGCATGCTCGAATGCAAAACTACGCAATTAAGCATATCCAATCTTGAGGGCGTTCCACTTTCCTGGGTATGCCAATTAACCTGGTATGCAGGAATCAAGAAGAGCGACAGGGAAACCAGGATCGATGACTTTATCACAAATTACATAGCGTGGCTTACTCGTGGACTTGACTTCTCAATGGCGCCTGTTGAATACGACCATGACTTTTTTGAGCGGATGCTGGAGATAGGTGGTAATTTCTGGAATAATAACGTTCTGAAGGATGCCCCACCGGATCCGGTAAATAGCGAGGACGTCATCAAGATGTTCCCATCACATTTGAGCGGGAAGATTATCAACGCCAGGCCTGAGATGATCTCCGCTATTGAACATATCCGAACTATAAAGGACAATATAAAGTCCCTGAATAACGAGAAGGATCCGCTTGAGGAACAGATCAAGCTCGCTATGCTCGACGCTGAAATAGTAATGGCCGGCGAGGATACGCTCGTAACCTGGAAAAAAACCAAAGACGGAATAGACTTCGACCTGAAGAAGTTTTCAGAGGAACATCCTGATCTATTTCAGGAATATACCTCGGTAAAACCTGGCGTTCGTAAATTTCTTGTGAAATGAAGCGGATAATTGAACAGAGAAACCAATAAAAAAGGAGGTAAAAATGTATCATGGTTTTAGATTTCAATGCGATATGTGTGGAGATGAAAAAGACCTTTGCACCGATGGCGCCGATGGCGGAAGATGCCATGAATGCAACGATGGGCATTATCGTAAATGCGGAGAATCCTACGACCAGGAATGGGTTGATGAACAAAAATACAATGAACAACAAGATCGTGAGTACGAAGATCGTCACAGGCACGATTATTAATTAAACTAATGACCTCACCTAAATTGATAATGTTCTTTGAAATACACCACGCTTGAAGATCAACAGTAATCATAGGGGAAGGAAGCTCTACGAGTTACAGACTAATCCAATAGTTGATGTTGATTGTAAAGATACCAGATGCATCTCTATGATAATAAAGCATTGCCGAACTTATCAAGAGGGAAAACAGGGCATTCCTTTGGAAATGGGACGTGGTGTTTTTAAAAGATAAATAATAAAATATGAAGCGGATAATCGAAGAGTTTGAAGCTGCCATTGCTGGTAGTACAGATAAAAAAGAAGCCGCCGAGAAGCTTTGGGAGGTTTACTTTCGTGAGAAGAACCGGCTCAGAAGGGATAATAACAATACCATAATCCTCAGAAAGAAACTCGCAACTTTACTAACCATCTTCGAGCGGTACATAAAAAAGGCTGAGTTTTTACCTAAATCAATGGCAGGGAATTTGTACCAAGACGAGATTAAAGAGCATGGGATCAAATGATATCCCAGGCGGCCCCAAATAGCATCACGGGCGGGGTGCACACCGATAGCTTAACCTGTGTTAATCAGAACTGCGGCTCTGGGCGGCTGCTTGGTTTTTAAAAATAAAATATGAAAGTATTTGTAGCTGAAGATGTGAAAAGGGGGTATAATAGCCCTATAGATTATCACTGGTGTGACGCAGGAGACCTGCTTATGTTCGGGCAGTTCCAGCTCGGAAATAACAACCCATCTGAAATAAGCATGTGTGGAATTAAAAGCCGCAAGTTCACAACGCACATAGTAGTCAAGGATATTCGCCTGACAAAAGAATTCTATAAGGAGCTGCTCACCAGCAGCATCCAAAAAGCATTTCACTGCACAATAGATGAAGAGGGGAATTTTGATGTGGGTATTGCGTGGGGGTTTCACTTCAACGTAAATAAAATAATGGATGAGCTTATTAAAAAGGCCGCAATGTTTAATAACTTGGACAAGGTGAAATGTAAAGGCCGTAAATTAGAATTATTATAAAAGAGCATAAAATTATTTTGATGAAGAATGGTTGGTATAGCGAAGAATTTATCTGGATTGAAATAAAGCATTTCACTTTTATCCGCTGGGCTACGGGGTTTGATCTGTAATTGTTCACAACTTTTTCACCCATGCCCTTGACAAACGGCATCCGGTTGATGTATATTTGGGGCGTCGATTCACAAATAGAATGAAAAAATCAAAATTACACCCGGACTTCAAATGCACTTACTTTCCCTTGGTCTGTTTGTGAATCAACCATTTGAGGTTCCGGGTTAATTTTTTATTCCAATGAAAAATGCTTTTTATTTTGACCATGATTATAATGCAAGGGGAGATCAAAAAATTTTGATTCTACGTTCCAAATATGGATGGGAAGGATATGGTTTGTTTTTTGCAACCTGTGAATGTTTATGTGAATCTGGTGGATATATTAAAAGGGAGGCTTTAGCCGGGCTTTCTTTTGGGTTAAATATTTCAAAAGAAGAATATGAATCGTTCATTGATTTCTGCGTTCATATTAAGTTGTTATTTGAAAACCAAAAAGAAGGTGTTTATTCTAACCGAATTCTACGACATCTTAATTATCGTAAAATTTTGAGTGATGCGGGAAAGCTTGGTGGGCGTGGAAATAAAAGGGAGGCTAAAGGGAGGCTAAAGCCAGGCCAAAGGGAGGCTAAAGCCAGGCCAAAGCCAGAAAGGAAAGAAGAGGACAGAAAAGAAGAGGATAGAGAAGAAGAAATACCAAATGAAAGTAAACATACTTTTGATCAATTTTGGGATCTCTATGATAAAAAAACAGGAAGGATAAAGTGTGAAGCTAAGTATAAAAAACTATCCGCGGCAGATAAAGAAAAAATATTCACCCATATTCCCGGATACAAGCTATCAACACCCGATGTGAAATTCAGAAAAGATCCTTTTACGTATCTAAGTAACAGATCATGGGAAGATGAATTTATTAATTTACCGGATGAACCCCATAATGAATCAAGGTTATCTTACTCTATAAAAGAAAAATACGGTGAGCCAAACTAAAAAAACACTAGTGAATAGTGAATATTCACATTTTCTTGATTATGGGCATGGGAAAATTCCGCCACAGGCAGTTGATATTGAAGAGGTGGTATTAGGAGCTATTATGATTGAACCAGTTATTGAAAAAGTTGATTTTTTAACACCTGATGTATTTTATAAATCAGCCCATCAATTAATTTTTTCAGCTATCCTTTCAATTTATAAGAAATTAACCCCAATCGACATTTTAACAGTTACGGAAGAACTAAGAAAAAATGGGAATATTGATTTAGTAGGAGGCCCACATTACATTACAATACTTACTAATAAGGTTTCATCATCTGCTAATATTGAATTCCACGCTAAAATTTTATATCAGAAATATGTAGCCAGAAAATTAATTGAGGTTTGTTCTAAAACAATAGAAAACGCTTATAATAATGAGTTTAATGATATTTTTGATCTCATTTCAAATATTGATAGAAGCCTTCAGTCTTTAACTAATATCACTTCAAAAAATGGCATGATCAATATTGAAAAATTAGTTGATAAGGCCGAAGAAGAAGCTAAAAAAAGAGAACTTTTAGTAAAAGAAGGAAAATTTATTGGTATTCCTACGGGATTCCATGAGTTAAATAAAGTAACAAAGGGATGGCAACCGGGTGATTTAATCATTCTTGCGTCAAGACCCTCAATGGGAAAAACATCACTGGCTGTTTACTTTACAAAAATTGCCGCTTTAAGTGGGTTTAATGTAAATTTATTTGAATTGGAAATGTCCTCTGTTTCATTAGCAAATAAATTAATTCTTTCAGAATGTGACATATCTCAAAGTAACTTTAAATCAGGATATATGTCTTCTAAAGACTGGACTGAATTTAATAAGGCTAAATATAACCTTTCAAAACTTCCAATATATGTGGATGATAATCCTGTTGTAAATCTTCAGTACGTGAGATCCGTAAGTAGGTTTATGAAAAAAAACAATAACTGTGATATGATTATTCTGGACTACTTACAGTTAGTTGATATGAAGATGGATGAAAAAAACAGAAACAGGGAACAAGAGGTTGCGCAGGCATCAAGATTATCAAAACTATTAGCCAAGGAAGTAAATGTTCCCGTTATCTTATTAAGTCAGTTAAGTAGGGCAGTCGAAACAAGGGGGGGGGATAAAAGACCTATACTTTCTGATCTTCGTGAATCCGGGGCCCTTGAACAGGATGCGGATATTGTAATTTTCGTTTATAGGGCTGCTTATTATAATAAAAAGGATGAAACTGGTGAGGATATTGAGGGCATAGGGGAATTATTAATAGCAAAACATAGAAACGGGCCCCTTAAAGACATTATTTTCAGACATAATGAGCCAATGACAAGATTTTATGATTATAAAAAAGACGAAGATTTACCTTTTTAAAATTTAAACCCATGTCAACAAAAATCAATAGAGTAGTTTTTTCCGCCTTTTCGGGCGAAAGAGATAATTTTAATAGAAAATTATTGAGTTATCACGTGCTTGAAAATGGAGAAATATTGTTTTATTACGCGATACCCTTTAATGGGATTACTTATGGCATAGACACCATTGAACATTTTTGTGAGCGATGGAATATAGACAAAGAAGAATTAATCAAAGAATGCGAAAGATAATGTTTGAGCTTCACGTACCGGGATCTGTCACTGATGGCAGGCTATACATCTACAAGATGAATGATGTGATTGAGGCTATCTCTGCCGCGCCGGATTGTTACATTACAATGAGTATAGAGCAGAGAATGAAGAAGGGAAGCAATGCCCAGAGAGGATACTACAATGCGGTTATCCTTCCGATGTATCAGATCGGCAAGTGGGATATTCACGGCGAATGGATAACGGCGACCCAAGCACATGAAGAGCTTAAAAAACACTGCAACGGGATTGATATCTACCCCGATTCAGAGGTTATGCCTCAACGCAAGGGCAGAACCACAAAAACTATGAACGTAGCGCAGAGGGAACTCTACCATGAACGCTGCAGAAGGCTGATCTGGGAATATTTCGGGATGATAACCCCTTTGCCGAACGAGTTTCAGGAATTCAACCTCAAAAAGATATGCCGTTGATAATTTTAATTACATATTGCTCAAAATGTGGATTTCCCAGGCGGATCGTCAATAAGAAGCATGGTCTCTGTCAGATATGTAACCATCTCAGGCTTCATCCGGGGGGGGCAACTATAAGGGGAAGGGCACACAAGGAGGGGGCGGGGGAGCCCCAGGTGAAACGATCTACATTAAACAAGGGAAAGATACGCCCCCGGAAAAATGATGCGCCCAGGGGGCTTAAATCAAATAATTACAAAAGATATTCAGAGGGGGAAATAAGAAGAAAGATAAAGAAAGGATCACGCAAGCAGTTGATGAAGGAAGCCGACCGCCTTTTCAGCCTTTTGATCCGGCAATCTAATTCAAAAGATGGCATGTGTGAATGTGTGACATGCGGAAAGATGTACCCCTGGCGGGGGATCCAGTGCGGGCACTATATGAGCCGAAGACATCTATCGACTAGATTTGATAGAATGAATTGTGCCCCGCAATGCGTCCGCTGCAATATACTCTCAAGTGGCAGGCAAGCGGATTTTGGGGATAAGATTGACAAGATATATAGGATCGGAATGGCTGAAAAACTGAAGCTGAAATCAAAAATGAGAAGCAAATTAACGACAACCGACTTAAACTGGATGATTGGGGAGTATAAAAAAGAAATTTTGAAAAATAACTTTGAATTAAAGTGATGGACGTATTAATGTGGCATTATGCAGCGGCAACGGTTAAGATCATAGTTTGCATTTTCTTTTTAGTATTTTGGGCGTTTTATGAATTAGAAAGACAGGAACAATGATAGGTTATATCAAAAAATCATTTGCATATTTTCCTGAATCAATTACAGTGAGTATTTATCCAAAACAATTTAAAAGAAATTTTGGCAGGTTTAGATATTTATTTCTTTTTAATCTTATGTCATTTGGTAAACCAAGACAAAGAAATAAGACATGGTATATAATCACCATTGGCTTATTATATTTTGAAACATCATGGCGAATTGGCAATGGCAGTAACCCATTCTGGATAAGAAATGAGAACTTATATTGGCATTATTTACAGAAAAAGCGAAAAAAGTATTAACATTTTATATTGATAATGTAAAACAAAAACAATGAAAACACTTTTAACATTAATCCTATTTCTGATCTATCAGGCTGGGATAGGACAAGATTACATGTTGATTAAGAACTATGATACTATTTGGAGAGATTCTTTATATAACATGAAATGGACTTTAGGTAAAAAATGTATTTATGGAGCAGGACATTATGAAGCAAATGATTTTAAATATGATACAGTTTTTTGGACAAAATTATTTGTATTTTATAAAGAAAAATGGATAAAAATTCCAGAAAAAAATGTTTTAAATTTATTCTAATTAAAAATAATGGAAAACATAAAAGCATCTGTGATAATTACTTCTTACAATCATGCAAATAGTATCGCACGTGCTATTGATTCTGTTTTGTCACAAAAGACAACATTTAATTTTTATATTGTGGTTATTGATGATGGAAGTAATGACGGATCAAAGGAAATTCTTAAGGAATACTATAATAATAAATCTATACAAAATCTTAGTGTTATATCATTTGAGAACAATCAAGGTTTAATGCAGGCATATAAAGTAGGCTTTGAATGTTGTATTGGCGAGTATATAGCGGTATGTGACTGCGACGACAGGTGGTGTGATGAGTTTAAACTACAGAAACAGGTTGATTACATGGAAGCTCACCCAGAGTGCGGAATGTGCCATACAAATGCTTATAGCGAAACATTTGGCGTAGATGGATTACGTGAGATGAACTATCCACTAGGTGCGACGTATGAAACAATGCTGAAGGGGAACTCATATATCTGTGCAACCACAATGTGCTTCCGAAGGAACTTCATGGATTTTGACAGAATCCTGAAGAAGAAATTCTATGTGTGGGACTATCCGATTTTACTTCATATGATACGCAGGTGTAAGTTTCATAAACTGAATGATTTTACGGCTATTAATGTGGTTCATGGCGAAAGTGTCACACACACAAAGAAACGAATGCCGAGATTAAGATATGTTCTTGGAATTTTCAGAATTAAGTCATATTATATTGTTAGATATGGCTGTAAGTTAGACACAATGTTATATGTTATCTATAAACTAACTAGGGATATCCTTAGTATAATTTTAAAAAGATGGTACAAATGAAAGAATCCTATTTGAACTTATTGAAAATAGTTTTAACAAACCTAAACCATACTGACAAGCCTGAGTACAAAACACTTGTGGCAAAGAGACTCACGACATGGAAGTTGAAGTTGCTCAACATATTAGACATAATACTTCGTCCTTGGAAGATACGTATTTGTCATGAATACAAAATCGACAGAGAAAAAAGGTATGAAGGATTAGACTGTCCTTCTATTGGGGAAACGATGGTTGGTGTCAGGAGGTTAGAGAATGTAGAGAAGTGTATAGAGTCTATTGTGGCGGACAACATCGAAGGCGATTTCGCTGAGTGTGGGATATGGCGTGGAGGTGTGTGTATCTATATGCAAGCCGTACAGAGGACGCTTGGCGAGAATAGGAAGATATTCTGTTGCGATTCTTTTGAAGGACTACCTAAGCCAAAACGAACATTCGTAGGTGAGGAGTATGTAGACAACCTGTGGAAATATGACATTTTGAAAGTTCCTGTAGTAGATGTTTTGGTAAACTTTAAAAAATATGATTTATGGGGTGACAATATAGTTATCGTTAAAGGATGGTTCTGCGATACACTTCCAACAGCACCAATAGAAAAACTATCTATACTGCGTCTTGACGGAGACTTATATGAGTCTACGATGGATATCCTTGAAAACCTATATCCGAAATTATCTATTGGTGGATATTGCATCGTAGATGATTACAGAGGAATAAAGCAATGCAAGACAGCCATACATGACTTCAGAGATAAAAACGGAATTACAGAATCTATAATTGATATAGACACAATGGGTGTTTATTGGAGAAAGGTTAGATAATATGAAAATTATAGCATATTACACAGGAAGTGATGCCAGATGGCTTACAGAGACCTTTCCAACAGACACACGTAAGATTCCTTATCTTTTATTTGTCAAGCTACGGGCGTGGCTGTTACGGCCTTTTATTCAGGAGTACTGGGTAGATAGTGACTACCTTGTGCAATTTATACACAAGTTCAAGAAAGATGCTAAGACACGAGTTGTAGTCGATACTATTAAGTACTCAACTAAGTATCCTAAAATAAAACATGATGGGTTTAATGTAATGTATTATTATCCAAAGAATGAATACAATAAAATATACTGCCAGTGGGTGTATGGAAAGGACATTATTGACAGATTGATTAGTTTA
>Ga0180007_10003966_pt1 | contig 16010 bp, 16 predicted proteins | sample MM_PC_MetaG_FD_121122 | JGI IMG/M metagenome (GOLD analysis project Ga0180007, IMG submission 121122) | Groundwater microbial communities from the Aspo Hard Rock Laboratory (HRL) deep subsurface site, Sweden - MM_PC_MetaG | ecosystem: Environmental > Aquatic > Deep subsurface > Groundwater... | reverse complement strand
GTTTTGTATTTACCAATTTTAACTCGTTTTTTCATAGTAATTAATTTTGGCAAAGCCAGGTGAAGCTTCCGTAAGGAAGCGAAGACTGGTGGACCCGGGCGGACTCGAACCGCCTACCTCCGCATTGCAAATGCGATGTTCTACCAGATGAACTACGGGCCCCGTTAAAATCCAAAACTGATTACTCCGAATCCAAGTAAAAACCCCAGCACTATAGCAATCAACCCGAATAACAAATGGGCGGTATAAGTCCCAGCCGGACCAAAATATTTTTCGGCCCAACCGATGGGGATGTTAATCATTTCAGTAATCTTGCGGTGGTAAATAACATAGAGAATACCACCAAACACACCGACCACAAAAAATAAAAATTTCATAGGTTTTGTTTTGATTAATGGGCGACGTCTGACGTCGCACTTTTATCTTATAGATAATGTGTGTTCGCGTCTAACGCGACTTGTCAGCCCGTCTCACAAGAAAGGCCGTTCGACGGCCTGGTGGTGGGTGAGGGAGGGATTGAACCTCCGACTTCTGTCTTATCAGGACAGCGTTCTACCACTGAACTACTCACCCAGAGATCAGATATTCAAAATAATCGATTTACCTATCTACATCTAGTAAATTAACAGATATGGGGCGGTTTAGCAATCGGATCAGCCTTTTCTGATAAGATAGTGATATGGCAACCATCAAAACCAAAGGCATAATCATTAAAAGAATTAATTTAGGAGAAGCCGACAAGATATTAACTATTTTAACGGCTGATCGAGGGAAAATCAGAGTAATCGCCAAGGGAATGAGAAAGCCCGGGTCTAAACTAGGGGGTTTTTTGGAATTATTTAGATATAACGAATACATTCTAGCCGAGGGTAGGAACTTAGATTTAGTAACGGGGGCATCTACAATTGAAAGTTTTCGGCAAATTGGCCTGAGTCTACATTTATTAGGGTTGGCTTATTATATAGCCGAATTAATTGATAAGTTGGTAGAAGAGACTCAAGATGCAGATGGAATTTTTGATTTAACTCATTCTGTATTCAAAGAAATTAACCAGCATAAAATACCGCTCGATTTGTTGAAAAGTTTTTTTGAATTAAACTTGTTAGGTGTTTTAGGGTTGCGTCCAGAATTGGATGAATGTATTGTTTGCAATAAGCCAATTAATTGGCAAGGCAAGGTTGGTTTTAGTTGGATGTTGGGAGGCATGTTAGATAAAGAGCATTTGACTAACGAAAATCATGTGATGATTCTAAATATAGCAGAAGGTAATTTGTTGCGGTGTGTTGCTAATAGCTCATGCAAATCTCTGCAAATGATAGAATCAAGCGCAGATGATATTGCTAAAATTGCTCGTCTAACTAATTCGTTTATGGAGTATTCGATTGAACAACAATTAAAATCTCGGAATTTTTTGGAAGAAGTCATGCAGTTTTAGTGGACTGTCATCCAGACTGGGCCTGTTTGTCATCCCGACAACATTTCTGTCATCCTGACCGGAGTGGAAGGATCTGGTCGTTTTGCAAAACGACCCTAAATTGTTCTGTTACTTTTCTAGAAAAGTAACCAAAAGTCCTGCCCAGTTCGGCAGGTTTATTCAATGGGAAAATCTTCAAGTGCTTTCGCTGAACTCAGCCGATATGCCATCGGCTTCAAACACCCGCTTTGCCTTAAAAGATTTTCCTCATTTCAGGACAACCTGCCTCCAATGGGCAGACCCGAAACAGCACAAAAACCTGAACGGCTCATTCTGCTGTACAGCAAGAATTGAGCCGTTCGTTGAGCCGTTCAAACAACAGAGTCGATCAAAGTCCTCCGAAGTTTAGAGAGCGAAGGACGGATTTCTGCCAGGCCTGCCATATCTGGGAAATTAGCTCCCAGAGCAAATAATTGCTTATTTTGGAGTAGTAACCTATACTAAAGACGTTATTATTTATAAATATGTCATGAATACAAAAACAATCTATACAATTTTAGCTGTAGTAGTTATAGCAATACTTGGTTATTACTTTATTAATAACCAGACCCCTACAAACCAGTTACCAATAAACAACAACACAGACGAACCAACCACAACAGAACCAATTCAGAATGAACCCGGTGACACTAAGACGAAAGACATAGAAAACAAGATTGAAGAAAGCAAGCAAACACCAGACCTTGAACACACAACTTACACTGATGCTGAAATAGGAATATCTGTACAAATTGCAGACGGATTATTTGATCGACCGTTTGAAAGTGCTCCGCGTAGATTCATGTCTACGCTTTGTGGTGGTGGCAATGATTATAATGTTATTTATACTGAATTTGTAGATAAAGAAATGGCCAACAGAGATATATATTATTCTATGGCAATATCCTTATATGATACAGATTTTAGCTTGGATAATATAGGTGATGTTGGTTCTTGCAACCTTCCAATACAAGGCACATATCACATAGACGACAGAACAGCGTATAGAATACATACTGAAGATCCTGATATTGGTTTGGGCATGGCAGCATATGTTTTTGAGTTGCCAGGGAAGGACAATAAGCATTTAAGGATATCTTTTGGAGGTGTAGCACCTATTAATGGTTTTTGGACTGAAAGTAAAATCAACCAAGTGCTAAATTCTATAGACATTCTGGCATAAAGGGTTCGAACCTGCCTGCCGGCAGGCAGGCTTCTTCCACGTTTACCCCGTTCGACTGGGGCAGGCCTGCCATATTACATGGTAAAACCAGGTGGTTTATTTGGTTTTGCGGCGGTTGTGGAAGGCTTGATGAATTTCTTTCAGGTGTTTGTTGGTGATGTGGGTGTATATTTGCGTGGTAGTAATAGAAGAATGTCCTAACATCGCTTGGACAGAGCGGATATCGGCTCCATTAATCAGTAAATCTGTTGCAAAAGAATGACGCAAAATATGCGGTGTTACTTTTTTGGCTATGCCAGCACTCGTAGCATATTTTTGGACAATACGCTGGATACTGCGGGGGGTTAAAGCATAGTGTTTAGCAGAACCGGTATGAGAGATAAAAGCTGATTCGGCATTGTCCGTGCGTTTGCTAAAGTACTGGTCTAATAAATTGCGCGCTTCTGATGACAAAAAGACCACTCTAGGTTTATCGCCTTTTCCTCGGACCATAAATTCTCCGCGTTTTAAGTCGATGCTTTTGCGTTTTAAACTAGTCAATTCCGATACTCGTAGCCCAGTAGAAAATAGAACTGTTAAAATTACTAAATCGCGTAGTGAATCAATTTTATCGTTGTGGGGCACTGCATTAAAAATACTATCCAGCTCGTCAGGACTTAAGAAATCGACCTGGCGTTGGCTGATTTTACTCAACTCAATTTTTTCTGCCGCCAAAGTTTTAACATCTTGTTTAGCTAAAAACTTCAAGAAGGCTCTTAAAGCAATGATATGATAGTTCTGGGTGATGAGTTTTAGCGGTTTCCCTTGGGGGTTTCTAACATGGTTTAAGTAGAGTCGGTATTTGCGCACTAATGGCAGAGTAATATGTGCAGGGGAAAACCGCTGGCGTTTGTCGCTGGCAAATTCTGCAAACCGCACTAAATAGTGCGCATAGTTTTCGATAGTTTTGGGACTGCGATTTTTTTCGATTTCGAGATAATCGAGGAAATCGTCGATGTAAGTATTGATGCCACTCATTAGTTATATTGTACGACATCCTTTTGCCACTTTTCTAGAAAAGTGGCGCAAAAGCTCCCGTCAGTCGTTGTCGCTATTCATCTTATAAAATTCCCTTCCTGCTTTCGCCCTAATAGACAACGGGCTTCGCAACGGGAATTTTATTGATTCAGTACGCTCCAACTCCAATGCCGGGTTAAGGAAAGATGCTCGGGCTTGCCTGCCTGCCGGCAGGCTCCAATGCTCGGTCAGGGAGACTTAACAGATGACGCAATTTGCTCCCTCCGGGGCAGAGCCAATGGGGGAAAAGAGTATGGCTCAAAACATTCTTACATCAAAACTAGAACAACTTGCGATCGTTGTAGTGTGGGGTTATTACTAACGGGGTAAATAGTTGAGTGGGTTCTGTGGCTTGTTTTGATAGCGGACTTCGAAATGAAGATGAACACCAGTTGATCGCCCAGTTGTTCCCATAATACCGATAAGTTGGCCTTGCTTAACATAATCCCCATTCTTAATTTTGAATTGGCTCAAATGACCATAGCAAGTACTCCAGCCATCACCATGATTAATAATAATGAGATTGCCATAGCCACCATTGTAGCCAGATTTAACTTGAGCGACACCACCAGCACTAGCATAAATACCAGTACCATTTAAGCGGTTAAGATCGAGAGCGACATGGCCAGTACGAGGCATTTGCGAGATAAAGTGAGTCGGACTTTCCAATGGCCAGACAAACTTTCCAGAAGTTTGCGGGGTTGGGTTGTACGATGGTAAATTTCCTCCACTGGGTGATGTAACAGCTTTTGGCACAACTGCACCCGGGATCAACAATTCTTGCCCAACATGAATTGGATCGCCTGTGGTTAGTTCATTATATTTTTGAATATCATCCAAGTTAACCTTGTATTTATTAGCAATACCGCCCAGGGTGTCATTTTTCTTAACTTGTACATAAAGTCCATCGATTGGTGGGATACGCAATTCCTGGCCGACTTTTAGCGTGTTACTACTAAGATTGTTAGCATATTTGATAGTTAAAACAGTCAGACCAAAATCATTGGCTAACGAATTAAGATTTTCGCCCTCTCTTACAGTATATTTGATAGTTTCTTTACGGGTGCTTCGGCTGATAATAGTTTCGGTTTGCCCAGTTTTGAATAAATAATCTCCACTACTATCTAATTGCATAGTATATTCATCATGGCTGAATAGAGGATCGCCTAGATTGTCTAAATCGCCAGCTGAAGCTAATTGAGCAATGGTCTTATAGCGGGGACTCTGTAAATTGCCAGCTCCACCGATATCTTGATTAGGGTAAATCCTGAACCCAGTAATCAATACCATCACGGCCAACCCGATAATCCACCAGCGAGTATTGTGTAAAGCTAAATCGCGAGAGAAGCCATGCAAATTAATCTGGCGCTTATGGCTAGATTTTTTGGTTAATCGGATATTCTTTAAACCACTCCGCTTATGGCGCAGTTGGTGGACGAGGTCTTTTGCTAGAGGACGAGGATCAAATTTTTTCTCTCGTTTGAGTAGATGGGCGCGTTTGGACGAGAGGCGAGAGGGTCTATTAATAGGTTTCCTCGATGTTTAAGAATAGATATTTTTTCAGCCGACGGCCTATAAAAGTATCTGTTTGTCTTGGGGCTAAACTGCTTTAAATAGCTGTTTTTAGCTATCTCTATATGTATCATATTATACTGAAAATGTCAACCAAGAAAAAGCTTAATTTACCGTTATGGAAGCTACTTTTTCTGCTATAATTCTATCTCCAGTCTCGGTTGTTATAGCTAGAGATATTGGATAAAGCCCTGCTTTGTGAGGAGCGGGGATATTACCACTAAATACACTAGAGTTATTGGTGTCTGACAGGGCATAACTGTGGTCTTCTAAAATCAGGGTTACCTCTTTAGTCCCAGACGATACTGGCACAAAAAATTGAAAACTTTTATTTGCAACTACGGGGTTAGGTTTAATTCTTAAATTCAGTAAATCAATCTCTGGGTCAGGCGTGTTGATCTCAATATTAATGACCGAAGTTAGTTTACTACGAACCCCGTATTTATTAATAGTTGTTGCAGATAGCTTGTGTGTACCTTTTTTTATCGCAGTTTCTAATGTATTGGCAAATTGGTTAGTATCCCCTATGGAGATGGTTGTGTTGAGCACGCCATCTATATATATTTCTACCTTAGTATTAGGGGTCGCTTCCCCCGATACTGTTGGGGTGGCTGTAGTGAAGGTAGTGTTTTTAATAGGGGCTTTAATAATGGGCGCAGTTGGCGGAGTTGGGTCGAAGGCTTCTAAATTAAGAGCTTTGGTTAATTGCTTATAGCGGAATGACAAAGTAATGATTTGAGGTTGGTAGGGTGCTTGTACAAGCACGCGTTTGGAGATATCAATAGGCGGATTAGTAGAATTCGTTAGATTGGTCTCCCCTTGTAAAACCGAGACAATAATTTCATCGCCAGCAATTAGTTGATCGTGTTGATTTTTTAATTGGATATCTATATATAGTTGGCTTGATCCATCGGCCGGTAAATATACTTTTTCTGGTTTAATAATAAAATTGACACGAGGAGAAGTAAGATTGCCCCAAGTTTGATAAAGAATAGTCAGACCATCGGTATAAATAAACGATATTACCCCGATCAATACAAACAGCAAAATCACTACAAGATTGGGTTTGATAGGAGAATTAAAATGTAATTTTGATTTGGGTAACAAGGTGGTTGGATCATAATTTAAATAGAGTCTGTTTTCATTGTGATGATCTAGATATTTTTTTGTCAATTCATTTCTGATATATTAAGGGGGTACAAAGTATTTAACTAATTACTGATGGTTATTAGAAAAAAGGATATTAAGACCCACTCTCGTATTAGTCGTAATCGCAGAGCGGTTACGCCAACTGAAGATAAGGAGGTTGATTTAGCTCCAGTTGAAATGCATGTCATTAAGAAACGCGGGAAAGGTACTCGGTTTATTGGCGTGGGCTTGATAGTGGCAGCTTTATTATTGGGGTGGTTTGCAACTAGATTAGCTTTAAGTGGATGGCAAATCAATAAAGACACCTTATTAAAAGATTTATTTAGTTTGAATACAACTACCTTGATTGGAGAAGATCAAGGCCGGGTTAATATTATGCTAATGGGCATACCGGGTCCAGGTGATGATGTAGAGGGACCTGATTTAACAGACACTCTAATAGTAGCTAGTTTGTCTACTGCCCCTGAAGGTAAGAGTGTGCTGTTTTCTCTGCCGAGAGATTTGTATGTCAAAGTACCTGGTTATGGTAATACTAAAATTAATGCTGTTTATGAAATCGGTAATAACCAAGAAGCTAATAGCGGGGGAGAATTAATAGCGGGTATAGCCGGAGATGTATTAGGTCTAGAAATACCATATTATGTCCGAGTTGATTTTTCTGGATTTGAGAAATTAATTGATGAATTAGGTGGGGTTACAATAACAGTAGACAAAGATTTGTATGATGATAAATACCCCACACCCAGTAAAGGTTATGAAGTGGTAGATATCAAAGCAGGCACTTATACCATGGATGGGACCATGGCTTTAAAGTTTGCCAGATCGCGCCAAAGTACATCAGATTTTGATCGAGCCGCTCGGCAACAAAAAGTAATTTTAGCGATCCGGGACAAGGCCAAACAGATGGAATGGTTAAGTAATCCAGCTAAAGCTATTAGTATTATGGATATTTTAACTGACCATCTTGCTACTAATATGAAAATCAGCGAAATGAAGAGATTGATTAACTTGATGCAGGATTTTGATGTCAGCAAATTAGTTAATAAAGTTTTTGATGATTCTCCTACTGGTTTGCTTTATGGTACTAGGGCCAATGAAATATATGTTTTACTGCCTGTTGGTGATGATTATAAAACTATTACAGACTATGTGACTAAATTATTGTCTAATGAAATTGACCAAGGAGAATTAGACCAACAAGCTACTCAAGAACCATTGAAAATCGAAGTATTGAATGGGACTAATATTACTGGATTAGCTGGTAAAATTGCTACTCAATTAGGGCAACAAGGCTATAAGGTTGTTAATGTGGGTAATAATTCTACCAAAGGATTTGTTAAGACAATAGTCTATGATATTAGCGACGGGCAAAGAGTGTGGGAAGTGCGTAAATTAGCTGAGAGCTTGGGGGCAGAGATTTCTACTGACAAAATTACTACTTCTAGTGGTGCATTGGCTAGAATAGTGTTAGGAAGCGATGCCAATAAATAGTTATAATTATTAGCAAAATACGTAACGATGGTGTTGGAATGGTTATGGAAATTTCGTAAACTGATTTTGCTCGAATTACTGCTGGTTGGTCTTTTGGAATCAATGTATTGGTGGCCAAAGTTGTTGTTGTGGTGGTCAATCTCTATAGTGGTGGTTGTTTTGTTATTTGCTTGGTGGATTGGTAATGCAAAACTACATCGGGATGTTGGTGCATTTGCCGGTGAATTAATTTGGGCAGTTCTTTCTGGTGTTGGTTTTTTGGCTTTTTCCTTGTTTAACTTTTGGCAAGTTCAGTTAACTATTTTAGTGATAATAGCTATTGTTGCTTTTGTGGTGTATTGCCATCAAAATCGGGTTGATACTGGGCAGTGGAGTCTACCAGCTATTAATTGGCTGGGTTCCATAGATCTATTAATTTTATTTGTAGCAACTCTGTCTTTGACACTAATGGTACGGTTCTACGCGGTTAATGTGGCGTGGTTGATGGTTGGAGTGGCTCTACAGCTTATCCTGGCCTTGTATCTGCTGTTCTGGCGGCAAAGCTTACCCAATAGCCGGTTTTGGCTCTATGCTGTGATCTTGGCTCTTGTAGGCGAAGAAGTGATTTGGTTAACTAGCGCTTGGAATAAAAATGCTTATTTTAAAGCATTTATTTTGTTGGTGATCTACTATCTTTTTTCTGAATTAGTACTGCATTATTTAAAAGGTAATTTGACGGTGAGAGTAGTATTCGAATATATTGGGATAGCCTTGGCGTTAATGCTATCTTTGTTTATCTTTGATTGGTTATTTGTATTAGCACCGAATATTTTATAAATTAATTTGAATTAGTATGGATAAAAAATCTTTTGATTCACCTTTTTGGTATGGTATGTTTGGCGGCATCGTCGGCGGAGCTCTGTTAGTTGCTTTATTTTTGTGGGGTGGTTTATATAGAACATCCACTGGCTTGTCTACTACCGGCAGGGGGAATCAAGAGACAAAAGTAACTTTACAAGAAGATTCTGCTATTATCGAAGCTGTGAAACAAGTATCTCCTTCGGTGGTTAGTATTGTATCAACTCGTAATGTGCAAGGCTTTTTTGGTAATTTTGAGCAGACCGGTGCTGGCACAGGTTTTATTATCCAAGCTAATGGTTTAATCGCTACTAATAAGCATGTAGTATCCGATCAAGCAAAATATACTGTTTTAACATCAGAAGGTAAAAGCTATGACGCCGAAGTGGTTGCAACAGATTCTTTGAATGATTTAGCTTTAATTAAAATTAGTGCCACTAATTTGAAAGCAGTTGATTTAGGCGATTCAGATGCGTTGAAAGTTGGCCAGCGAGTGATTGCCATAGGCAATGCTTTGGGCGAATATCAGAATACAGTTACTACCGGGGTAGTTAGTGCTATGGGGCGTTCGATTACTGCTGGTAGTAGTGATGGCACATCAGAAAAGCTAGAAGGATTAATCCAGACTGACGCTACAATTAACCCGGGTAATTCAGGCGGGCCATTAGTGAATTTGGCTGGGCAGGTAATTGGGATTAATACAGCTATCGATTTACAAGGTAGCCAAATAGGTTTTGCTATTCCAATTAATAGCGCCAAGTCAGCGATTGATTCTTATGTAGCTTCAGGTAAAATTTCTCGTCCCATGCTTGGGATTAGATATATTAATATTACTAAAGAAATTTCTGCGCTGAATGATTTGCCAGTAAATATGGGAGCATTAGTCGTGGCTGGTGATGGAGCAAACCAGCCGGCTGTAACTCCGGGTGGTCCGGCCGCCAAGGCAGGTATAAAAGAAGGAGATATAATTATTAGTATAGATAACCAAAAAATAGACGAAAACCATAGCATTATTTCAATTTTACGCAAATATAAACCTGGCGGCACAATAGCAGTAAAACTTTTGCATGATGGCAAAGAAGTAAAAGTTTCAGTTAAGTTGGGTGAACTAAAATAACCAGCTAGGCACTAATCAAAAAACTCGCGGTTTCAGCGAGTTTTTTGATTGATTTTAATTTTTAATTAGTCACGATGTCTGATTTCTTTGCGGAAATCTTCCAAGGTTTCTGAAGCAACTTTCTGCCCACCGAGACCGAAGGCTAAACCGCCAGCCAAAGCAATCATAAAGAAGATAGCCATCATTAAGTAGTTGATGATCAAGCTGGCGACGCCAAGCTGATTAAGAGCTACTAGAATGGTGAAAATCCAGATTACCCAGCGGGTAACAGTAGCCAAGAAATTGGCAGAGCGGATTTTTGCTACGCCGACGGCACCCCGTACAACATGAGCAAAGAAGTTAGCCGCTAACATACCCATTAACAGAATAGCCACAGCTACGAAGATATTTGGGACATAACCTAAGATTTCATCCAAGAAATCAGTTAACTTAGCTAGACCCATGACATCAGCAGCTGCCAAGAATGATACCAATAATACAGTCCAACGGACTAGCCCACCAATAAAGTCAGATGTCTCAAAATTGACACCAGCTTTCCTGAAGAAGCTACGCACACCAACTTTGTTGAGTGCTGCATCGAGCTTAATTTGCTTAAGAATCTGGGTGACCAACCTGTCTAAACCACTCGCGATAATCCAACCAATGATTAGGATTAAGAGGGCGCCGACTAAATTCGGCAAAAAGACTAGGAAGCGATACCAGATATCTTGCAAGGGGGTAAGTACAGCACTACCCCAATTGTTTAGAAGACTGTCTCCTTGCATATAGGACTCCTTTCAAATTAATATAAATTAATAATAACTATTGCTGTTAGGAAATTTTAAACATCGTCACTTCCCCCAGCCATTACTTTGTCAAAGTCCCGATGTTCATAGTTATTATACTTAAAATAACTAATACCAGCAATCAGGGTTTAATGGTGTTACTACAACTTTATAGTGTGAGAAAAGAAAATCTATCAATTGTACTTACTGATGCAGTTTCTTGGTGGGGAGCTGTGGCTTAAACGGCTCATCGATGAGCCGTTGGTCATGTTATAGCCCGTCGTCTTCGTTCTGCTATATAGCAGAACTACGCCGAGGCAGTTTTCGCCAAATGAAACGCGGGGTAGGGAGGACTTGGACTAATTGATGGTGCCCTGGGAGAGACTCGAACTCTCAATCCTTGCGGAACCAGCTCCTAAAGCTGGCGTGTCTGCCAATTTCACCACCAGGGCAAATTTTAATTAAGGATATCCTTATAATAGTGTAACCCTTCCACTTTGGTCAGGGAATATCAGGGAATAATATAATGACTGTCACAGGCACACTTTTACTAAGCACTAAATACTATTCTTTAATCTCTAAATGGTGATTTGATCTTTGATTTTAGCGTACATAGCAGAGCCAATACCACTTACTTTCACTATATCTTCTTTGCGTTTAAAAGCTCCATATTTTTGGCGATAATCGATGATTCTTCCGGCGATGATCGGGCCAATACCAGACAAACGGTCTAATTCGGTGGCTGAAGCAGTATTAATATTAATGATACTTATTAACCCACTACTGCCAACCAGGCTTGTGTTAGTTGCAGTTTCAGCAGATATACTAGCAGGAGTGTCGCCTTTAATAGGAATATATATTTTGCCATGGTCTTGCACCAATGCCGCTCGGTTAATAATTTTGGCAGTTAATGTTAAATCGGCCATGTCGGCTATACCGCCAGCCATCGTAATAGCATCTTCAATAATTTGTCCACTAGCAAGCTCGTATACGCCGGGTTGGTTGACCGCGCCAGCTACATCAACAGTAATTTTTTGTTCATCCGTCGTTGTCAGATTTGGCTTATCAAAACGCTTGATAAAAAAGTAAGCCCCAATTAACAAACTAATGCTTAAGATAATGGCTAGGGGCAGAGTAAATTTTTCTAATAGTTGATTGTAATTGATCATTTACTTTAGCATAGGGCAAAAATAAACCGGAATCTACACTTTGCTTGTTACAAAGTAATGATTCCGGTTTTTGGGTCAAAAAGTATGATGGTAACATATATCGTCCTCCCTCTTCAGACTTTTATCTTGTCGTGTTGTCGACCAGGCTGTTTTTTAGGTGGCCCTAGTGGACGAGGCGGATAAGTGCCGATTTGTGCACGATCCACCACATAACATCTAAAATATCTTGTCACGCGTGGCAATTTCATCATCATCGGCAAATTCTTTTGATGGATCAGCTTAGCTATGTCAGCAAAACTTGCTTCATTCGCTTGTTCGATAATGTCATCGATTTTATCGGCTAGCACATCACCTCGCTTTTGGTTGCTGGTTGCCAGTAGTAATTGGAATAACTTAGCTACCTGATCACATTCTTCATTGCTAAGCTCACGGGACATATTTGTCATAATGTCACCTCCTTTACGAAGATTCCTCACTGACCCAATTGTGAGGTACAAGTTATCCTAATTATCATTAAATGCAATTCTTTGTCAAGCCTACCATCTATTCAGCGTGCATGGGAGTAGGTATTTGTAAACTTGATTTGAGTTGGGGATAATGCTTTAGTGTGGGGTCTTTTTTGATTAAATCTTGAGCGGCTTGGTGGGTGATTTTAATTAATTTTTCGTCAGTTAGATTGGCAATTTTTAATTTTAAAAAGCCAGATTGCTGGTCGCCAAAAAATGCTCCCGGTCCGCGCATAGCTAAATCCATCTGGGCTAATTTGTTGCCGTCGTTAATTTTAATGAATGATTTTAGTCTTTCAATCGTATCGGGATCATCGGTGGGAGTTTCGACAAGGCAATATGATTGTAAGTCACTGCGCCCGACTCGGCCGCGCAATTGGTGGAGCTGGGCCAAGCCAAACCGTTCGGCATTTTTAATCCAAACCACAGTAGCTTGGGGTATATCGATTCCAACTTCAATTACCGAAGTAGCTAATAAAATATCAACCTGGCCATTTTGCAAATTTTCCATAATAGATAATTTATCTTCGGCAGGCATTTTACCATGCAAAGTAGCAATCCTAGCCAACGGGAATAGTTCTTTCAAACTAGATAGTTCAGAAGCAATTGAAGATCGCCGAGCAATTTTATCTAATTCAATCAGTGGTGCTACTACAAAAATTTGATGTCCAGATTTAATTTCATGTTCGATAAGCTCCGTAACTTTAGACAGATTATTAGTTGTAGCTAAACGAGTAATAATTGGCAATCTGCCTTTGGGCAAGGTAGATAACATAGAAGTATCTAAATCACTAAATAGACTCAAAAAAATTGTGCGGGGGATAGGTGTGGCACTTAAACTAAGATAATGTGGCAAAGTATCCCCAGATTTATTTTTTAATTTTTGGCGCTGGTTCACTCCGAAGCGATGTTGTTCATCAATAATAACCAAATTAAGATTCTTAAAGTTTACCCGTTGTTGGATTAAAGCGTGGGTGCCAACTATCAAATCGTATTTTCCTTGAGCAATTTCGTCCAAGGAAGATAATTTTTGACTGCCAGTAATCAAAGTAGTACGAATATTGAATTTATCTAACAAAGGTTTTAAATTGTAATAATGTTGAACAGCTAAAACTTCGGTGGGAGCCATTAAAGCGGCTTGGTAACCAGACCGAATAGTGGCAAAAATAGCCGCCGTCGCTACCACGGTCTTACCAGAACCAACATCCCCTGCCAATAAACGATTCATGGCTGTAGATTTGGCTAGATCATGAAATATTTTTTTGATAGTACTTAATTGAGAGCTGGTTAAAATAAAAGGCAATTGTTGAGTAAATTCTATTAATAATTTTGGAGAGATAGTTAGGGGTTGTCCCGGCATAGCCCCCCAATTAGCCTTAGCAAATGCTAATCCTAACTGGACATAAAATAATTCTTCAAAACCTAACCGGTATTTAGCCTGTTGCAGTTGGGTTAGTGAAGTAGGGAAATGGATATTAACTAATGCTTCAGTCAGAGGTATTAGTTGGTAGGTTGATGAGACATCTTGGGGCAAGCTCTCTGGCAAATGTCGTATAGTATTAAGTAAATTTCGAGTGGCCCGCCGAATCATTTTGCTCGAGATTCCTTCCGTTTCCGGATAAACGGGGATCAACCCGCCGCTATGCAAAGGGTTATCGGTAGCTCGTTCAAACGAGGGGTTAGTCAAAGCAGGATGATTTTGCCAACTGCCAATCTGTCCACTTAGATAATAAGTATCGCCAGCGATAATGGCAGTACGCAAGTAAGGTTGGTTAAACCAAACTATGCGCATAGCTCCAGATGGATCTTCGGCTAACGCATTAGTAATAAACATTCTTTTATAAGGTGAGCGGAAATGCGAGATCGATTTGATAGTAGCTTTAACAGTAACTTTCTTAGGGCTATCTAGGTGGCCAGATAAGGCAGTAGCGATAGGGGAGATGGTACTTAAATCATCCCACCGCCGAGGGTAGTAATAAATAAGGTCGCTCATAGTAGCGATATCTAAGCGCTGGAACTTACTGGCCACAGAGGGGCCAATTCCGGGCAATTTGTTGATAGAGTCTGTAAGGAGGAAAAACATAGATTTTATGCTCTGGGAGCTAAAAAGTCATTGATCAAATCGCTAAAATGCGATATAATAGAGTAATAGGCTAAGGGGGGTAAACATATAAACTAATCTTAGCCCATAATGAATAGGAAAAGTCAAATCATTGATTTTGAAGGAATGAAGTTCGGTGCTAACCGAAGAGCCCAAATACCTCGCAATCGCAATTGGAAAGTCCGGCGCCAGGTAAAAAATCGGTTAGGAGTAGCTCGTAATTTACGAACAGTCTTTTCTAATATTCTAGGGATGTTTTAACCCAAGCGAACGAATTTGCGCTTGCCAATTTGGATGACCATACCCGACATGGGGGTGATAACAGCTTCGGGGTTTGTGATAGTTTGTTGATCAATTTTAACGCCTTTTTGTTCGATTAGGCGACGGGCTTCGGATTTAGAAGTAGTTAATGCTGTATTAATCAATAAATCGGCAATTGGCGTTGGGATAAGCTCGATAGTAATAGTTGGGATATCTGGCGGGGTCTCGCCTTTTTGAAAAGTATTGATAAAATTGGTTTCTGCTTGATCGGCCGCACCGGCATCGTGGTACATGGCCACAATGGCTTTAGCGAGTTGAATTTTAATGTCCCGCGGGTTGGTATTGCTAGACAATTCTTTTTGGATGTTAGTTAATTCATCATCAGAGATATGGGTGCATAGTTTCCAATAATCGATAATGAGATTGTCTGGGATCGACATAACTTTGCCAAATTGTTGGTCTGGTGATTCGCTAATGCCAATGTAATTGTCCAAACTTTTGGACATTTTTTTTACTCCGTCGATACCAATTAATAATGGCATAACCATAATATCTTGTTCGGGCAGATCAAATTTTTTCATGAGGTGGCGCCCCATTAATAAATTCAATTTTTGATCGACACCACCTAATTCGATATCGGCTTTAAGCTGAATGGAATCATAGCCTTGCATGATGGGGTAAATAATCTCGTGCATAGCTAGATCAATATTATTACCCAAGCGATTTTTAAAATCTTCCCGATCTAATATTTGAGCAACAGTAACTTGTGATAGTAGCTTGATAATGTCGGCAAAAGTCATTTGGCTAAACCATTCGCTATTGCGTCGAATCTCACACTTATCTATATTCAAAATTTTACCAACTTGGTCCAGGTAGGTCTGGGCGTTATGCTCAATTTCTTCCTCGGTTAAGGCTGGTCTCGTAGCACTGCGCCCGCTAGGGTCACCAATGCGAGTAGTGTAATCACCAATCAGAAAAATAATGATATGGCCTAGTTCTTGGAATTCTTTTAACTTAAATAAAGTTACAGCATGACCCAAATGTAAATCTGGTCTAGTGGGATCTACACCCAATTTGATGCGTAATGGTTTGCTAGAGTTTAGTTTTTGGGTCAGCGAAGCCAAATCGATGATTTCATCGACGTTATGCTCTAAGAGATGGTTAATATTAGTAGAATTTGCCATGAGTATTTTTTATCATCTTGATTATAACAGATACAAAGCAGACGCCATTAAACCCAATGTTTGGTATAATGAGTTCTGTAGATAAAAGTCAATTGGTGAGCAACGAATTAATGCCTTTAAAGAATAACCCAGAGACCATTCGTAAGCGCTGGAAACGAAGAGCTTTT
>Ga0180007_10003965_pt1 | contig 16010 bp, 14 predicted proteins | sample MM_PC_MetaG_FD_121122 | JGI IMG/M metagenome (GOLD analysis project Ga0180007, IMG submission 121122) | Groundwater microbial communities from the Aspo Hard Rock Laboratory (HRL) deep subsurface site, Sweden - MM_PC_MetaG | ecosystem: Environmental > Aquatic > Deep subsurface > Groundwater... | reverse complement strand
GGACAACGGCCAATATTTTGGAAATGATTCGGGCACCCAAATCTATCATGGAAAGAACACCAAACTGCATGGTTCGGGTTAAAAGGGCATGGTGGGGAGCGGATATTCCGGTTAGAAGAATCATTACAATCATTACCAACACAATATTTGTCAACAGCGGTTCCTTAAAAAACCAGGCAACCAACGGCGCACTCAGGACAGATAAAACTGTCAGAATCAAGGTGAGCCCGAGACTTATCCAAAAAAACCCGTTTACCTGTTGTGGGGAAATTGAACAAGCCTGGACAATCCCCAGGGAAAGGTATTGGCCGGTGACCATCTTTGGCGTTGACACAAAGGCTGCCGCCATGGCCACATACCCGAAATCTTCAGGCAGTAAAAGCCTTGCCAGAATGGCGACAGACGCAATATTGATAAAAAACTTGATCCCATTGGTGCCGGCTGTAAAAAAATAAGCGTTGATACTTTTCTTTCCAATATTCTTGGCCTGGTGTTTCTCCCGGAAATAGTATTCGACTGGTTTTCTTGAATACCCCATTCTATCCTTGTTCCATCCTTAAAAATTGCTTTACCCCGGCTCTGGAGACCGGTTCAAAAAATGATTCCCGGATTAGCTGCGCCTGATATGAAAATTTATTCCGATCTCCTTGGCTTAAACCAAAGCAAAGGCGTTGTAATGCCTTGGATACCTCATCTCCCGTGTGGCATAACGCCCAGATATCCTTTGGAACGGTCTCGGGTATGATGTTTTTTGTGATGCCGTTCCTGCTGCCGATGACGATGACCGGAATGCCATATGCAATTGATTCCATGCAGACGGTGGAGCCTGTGCTGATTAAAAGATCCGCCTTTGTAATGATGCGCGAAAAATCCCCTTCTGTTTTGGCGAACATGGCGGGCCAAAGGGGAAGACCCGATTGAACCGATTTAAAATCCAGGGACGGATGGGGTTTGATCAAAAGGACTGCCTTGTTCAGGGCAAAAACATCCTGGATTTCCAATAAAATTTTTAGGATATCCAGGCTGTCGCGAACCCAGATGGGCAATGCAACAAGGATTACAGGATTTTTTGTGTTAAATTGCGCTGTTTTTTTTATCCGGGTCTTATGGATATCTGAAAATCGCAATCCGGGCGCCACCGTTACATCCAGACCGGGATAATATTTTTTGGCAATGTCAACCAACCCGCTGCCGATCACAGCCACCTGCCGGGGAAGAACCCCTGCCCTGGCCTCTACTTCAGTGGGCTGGACGTGGAAATTCCATTTATAGGGTGCAATAAGCCCCTGGTATCCGATACTGGGGGTATCTGGGAAAAACTCGTTTTTCCCTTTATTAAAGCCCCGGTCCACCACCTGGTTTTCAAACCAGTCAATCACCAGGTGCAAATGGATCTTTTCCAATTTGAGCCGTCTAAAAAATTGAAAAAACAAAATCCCCCGAAAAGAACTTCTCAAGGCAATTTTGTTTCTAAAATCCGCTTTCAAAACAGGGCCGATATCCATTCCCCGAAACACAAAATCACCCAATTGAATCCGTTTGATAAAGAACGGAGCGGCCAATGCATACAAATAATCCCGGATTTCCAGAAAATCAAAGGGATACAAGAAATTTTCCCTGGTTTTTTCGCTCAACCGGATGATTTTTTTTAAATTCCGCCAGGTAATCACGTTGGGTACAAAAAAAATATACTTTCTCTCTTCAAGGGTCAAATGATCAAGCAACCCATTGTAGTATCGTTCCTTGAACGCACCGGTTTTAAATATATAGGACCCAAAAAATGTATCAATAAGGGTCAGCGGCCTTTCCCTGGGAATTTTTTTCTTCCGGCAATTGTCTTTTTGCATCAAATAAACAAGACTCCAGTGAATATTGCGCAAAAAATCATATCCCGGTTTTACCAGGGTCTTCAACCACGATTTCAAGCTGTTGTGAAATTGTATTTGTTTGTTCTGGCCCTTAAAATACCGGGTCAGAACTTTTTTCTGGCTGGGGGTCTTTACGATGATGGTGGTGATATTGTCACCTGCCCCAACGCGCCTCACCAGTTCAAGGCAGCACACATCCTCAAACACACGACTGATATAATTGTTCCGGCTTAAAAGATTGTTCACCTGCCAGTAGATACCAGTGCCCGCCCGTTCGTGAATCCGGGCGATGAGATCGTGATAATCTTCCATAATCTCATCAGTGATCTGCTCCAAAAACTGAATCTGCTCAATGGACAAATTGTTTAAATCTAGTATCGTCATCATCTTCAGTTTGAAGCAATCCTGTCATACATCAACGCGATATCGGATTCGCCGGAAAAGGTTACCAGAGAAAACCGGATATCCGGTAAATTTTCTTCCAATATCTGTCTTGCAGGGGTTGCAAAAACATTTCCATATAGCAATATTGCCGACTCAAGATTGGATCGATGGCTGAAAAATGATTGCTGGAGCAACGCCATTTTATCCAGTGCTGACGCCCTTTCCAATGGATCAATGAAAAATTGTTGTCCTCTCTGAAGAATACACAAGTGATCGGGTTTTGCCTGGGAGACGATCTTTTTCTTGAATTGCTCTTCATGCAAATTAATTCTCATGCCGGGATTCAAATACCGGTACACTTTGACCGGTATCCCCCCCGGCCATATCCGGCTGGCGATTTTGTCTAATAAATGAAGTACGCTTCGGGGCATGCGTGTCTGTATGTCAGTGGAAAGATATCGGGAAAGCCAGGGCAGGACACTAAAATGGTATTGATTGATGACGACATGGGTTTCCATCAGGAAAAGTTCCTGATTTACCAGAAAAAACTTATCATCACTCAAATAATTCCATCCCCGGTGTAAAAAGGAGAGAAGCATCGGGGTCTTCCCGATTCCCTGGTGGCCGGACAAAATGATGGCTTTTCCGTCTTTTACAACCACAGATCCGTGGCACAGCAGACCCCTTTTCAGTTTCATGACCAGTTGAAGACAAAAAAGGAAGATTCCATAAAACGCATTCTCTCTTCCCAAAAGGGACCGATAGCGGATCTCCATGGTGACGGCAGATGTCAAAAAAACACAGATATCGGGCTTGCCCCTGTGAAGAAAACAGGCAGCCTTTCCCTGCCTGTAATCCATCATGGTGAATCCGAAAATATGATTCAAATGCCTTTCAAACGCATCTATTTGGGGATAATCCTCCATGGGAAGAATTGTTATATCTGCTTGCAATGGTATGGGCCCATCCGTTTCAACAACAAAATGGCCCAGATTGGCTTTTATTTTTTTCCTGAAGTGCTCGGGCAGTCCCGGGGCAGAGACTGACATCAATTCATAAAAATTCATGACAAACGGCGTCATCATTCAGATCTCTGGTAATTGTGCCAGGTTGTACAGAAACACAGCATCAATGCCATAGGCGATAAATTGATACCCCTGTAAAATTTTCTGTTTTAGAAGCGCTTTGTCGGGCTGGACCACGTGAAAGCCGGAAGGAATCTGGGCTGTACTGCAGCAGGTTTGAATTTTCTCCAACACGGCTTTAAATTCGGGACGGTCAAACTGGCCGGTCATTCCCATGGAACCGGATAAATCATAGGGACCCACAATAATGGCATCCAGACCGGGTGTTCTTAAAATTTCTTCAAGTTTATCCACCCCTTTGATGCTTTCGATCTGTGCCACAATGAAAATGTTGTTTACATGGGCATTGGCGTAATCGTCAAATTTTTTCCCGAACAGATTGGCCCGGGAGTACCCCACCCCGCGGGTTCCGGTGGGCGGATAAAAGGCCTGGGCGATGCAGTGTTTCAAATCATCGGCAGATTCAACCATGGGAATGATAAACCCGCAGGCTCCTGCATCCAATGCCTGTTTGATTTCCTTGGACCTGCCCCTGGCAAGCCTTGCAAAGGGCAGGGTTCCTCCCAGCTCAAGGGCCCTGAAGATATCCGGCAGCCTGGACAAAGAGAAATGGCCGTGTTCCAGGTCGACGGCAATCCACTCATAGCCGGCATTGCCCATTATTTCTGCCACGGAAGGATTGTCCATCTGCATCCATGATCCCAGGGACACGCCTTTGTTTTTAAGCGTTTGACGCATGCTTGCCACAGTGGTTTTACCCATATAAATTGCCTTCCATAATCTGCTGAAAATCATTGGCCCAGGAGATGTTCGGGTATTTCTTGAGCAACGGGGCGTCCTTGTTGGGAAGAATCCCGATAAAATCCACCCCGCATCCGGCGGCCGCCTCATAATCACTGGACGCATCCCCGAAAAACAGGCAATCCGCTGGATTGTATCCATAGGTTTCTAAAATCCATTCAAGGTTTTCTTGCTTGCTTTTTCCGGATCCCAGGATTTCCCTAAAATAGGACTCCCAATTCCTTGCCTTGACAATGCGTTTCAATTCATCATCAGGAGTTGCGGAATCCACAAAACAAATGACATCCTGGTCCCGGCAAAGCGTTAAAAAAGATTCTGCTCCCCCAATTTCAGGAGAGGCAATCACCTTTTCCACCACCAGGGATGAAAATCGTTCACACAGGGATGCAAGCCCTTCCCTATCCAGTTCCTGGTTTAAATAATGGCGATAATAGAATAAAAATTTTTCCGTCCGGGTCATGCCCCCATGGTGCTGGTGATGGGTGACAACCTTTTGCTGAATCCCTTCCCCCCATTCTTCAAACACAGCTTCAAAGGCCTTTGTCTTAACCTCCACGGAATCGGCCAGCACCCCGTCAAAATCAAAAATAACGGCTCTGTATGATTTGCCTCGCAATTTCACACGCCTAAATCCCTATTATTTATATGTTTGATAGATCAGATCATCGGCCATTAATCTGGCCACTTCCTGCCGGTCATTCTCCGTATCCACGGACTTGGACACATAAAGCGACGGCACCATCCTCACCTTGTACCCATGCTGCATGGCCCGGAGCATCTCAACAGACTCCTGCAGTTCCAAAGGGGTTTCGGAAAGGACGTGGTTGAATTTTTGCATGAAATGCCATCGAAAGGGCATGATACAGACCTGTTTCCACCAGTCACACCGCGCTTCCTCATGGTCAATGGAGGGGATGGGGGACCGGGACATATACATGGCATTCATGTTTACATCGCACACCACCTTTATTTCTGCAGGATCTTTCCATTCGTCCTGCTCAATTTTGCGGCACAGGTTGCTCACAAAAAGGTCCTTTTCCTCCAGAAGCGGCTTGATGGCAAGATCAATCATCTCCGGATGTACCAAGGGCTCATCTCCCTGGATAACCACGACGATATCCTCGGGTTCCAGGCCAAAACTTTCCGCAGCCGTTGCCACCCGAAGTCCTGCCCTGGAGATCATAGGATCCGTCATCACCACCTTGCCGCCGAATCCTTCCACATGCGCTTTGACTTCGGGGTCGCAGGCAGCCACAAACAAATGGGTTGCATATTGACTCAGGGCACAGCGCCGGTACACATGTTCCACCATGCTTTTGCCCAGGATATCACACAAGGGCTTGCCCGGAAACCGTGTGGATGCCATTCGAACGGGGATACCCAACATTATTTTCATGCGCTTTTTCCTTATGGTAAAATGTGAGTTTCTTCTGTTTTCCGGATATCTTCTATCACCTCTAAAATCCCCTGGCCCATGTCATAGTATGTTTCCGGGGTTATCCGCCGGGCCGCCTGGGGGGTATAGGAGTATGGGGTTATCTTATAGTGATGTTTGTCCATGCCGGGTTTATAGGTAATTTTAAGCCGGTTATTAAAAATTTCATTGATCAGGGTTAGCAGATCCCTGGCTTTGATCCGCTGGGGGCCTGTGATAATCAAATGGCTGTTCGCATATTTTTTGTCTAGAATTTTAACACACAAGTCTGCGGCATCCTTGACATGGATATACTCGCGCACGGCATCTTCATCCCCCTGGCGAATGATTTCACCGGTTGTAAGGGCCTGGTGAACCATTTTATGGATTCCATTAAAATAATTGGCCCGGGGTCCGTAAAGGGATCCAAACCGCAATATGGAAAAATTCAAGTCAAACTCTCTGGAATACTCTTCTATCAGTTTCTCACAGGTCTGCTTTGAAATCCGGTAAAAACTGCCCAGCTCACTGTACACATAAATGGTACTGGCAAACACCAGACGTTTGATATGGTTTTCAACGCAGGCATTTAAAAAATTTAAAGTCCCTCCGATATTCAGCTGGATGGTTCTGGCAGGATTTCTGGTAGACGAGCCGATATCCGCTTCCGCGGCAAGATGATACACATGGTCGCACCCTTTCACGGCTGCATTCACTGCATCATAATCACAGATGTCGCCGATGATCATTTTTTGGGATGGCTGCAAAAAGGGGTATTCAACACGGTCAAAGATGGACACCTCATATCCATTTTTCGTAAGGGAGTCGGCAATATGGCCGCCGAGAAAGCCGGAACCGCCTGTTACCAATATTTTTTCCATGGGCTTACATCCTGTTGATTATAATTTTGACTCCATAGCGCCCAGACCTTTGAGCAGATTGTCAACCGCCATTTCTTCCATGGCAATCCGTGCCTCTACCGCATAGGAACCGATGTGGGGGGTCAGGATGACCCGATCCGATTCAGCCAGACTTCCGGAATAGGGTTCCTGGTCAAACACATCCAGGCAGGCATACCCCACCCTGCCGGATAAAAGCCCACGGGCCAGCGCGTCTTCCTCGATCATCCCGCCCCTGGCCGTATTGATGAGAATCACACCCTGTCTGCACCGGTCCAGTTCCTCCGGTCCGATAAGGGCAACGCTGCCATCGGCATGGATCGAAATAATGTGGGCCGTGGCAATCAAATCCTGTTTTTCAACAGATTCTGCCCAGGCCACCTTTTTTGGAGCCGGGTCATGGTAGAGGATGCGGGCACCAAAGGCATGGCAGAGAGATCCTACCTGCTGGCCAATACTGCCGAAGCCCAGAATACCGATTGTTTTTCCCTTCAACAGCCCGCCCATATGCTTTTTCCAGACACCGGACCGAAGCTGCCTGTCATGCAGGGTCAGCTTTCTCAATGCCGAAAGCATCAGTCCCAGGCACAATTCTGCCACGGCATCATTTAAAACCCCTTGTGTCCTGAACACCTGAATGCCCAGACGGGCAGCCGTGTTTTTGTCCACATTGTCCCACCCGACCCCCACCCGGGAGACCACTTTTAAACAATTTTTCCCGGATTCCAGAACCTCCCGTGTGACGGGCTCCGTGCCTGCCAGCAAGCCCACGGGCTGGTATTCGATCACCAAAGATGTGAGCTCCTCAGCAGACAATTTCCGTTTAAAGGGGTTCAGTACTGGCTTCAGATTATTTTCTGCCAATTTTTCCAATAGCCCGGGTGCAGAGGTACCAAAACTTGTGGTCGTGCACAAAATATGCTTCATATCCTCATCATCCTATGAATGATTCTGCTGTCATAACATTTCTTCTTGTATGTCAGCGATTATGGTGCAGGGGGCTGCATCACTTTTCTCCACCCGAATCGGGCATACCGCCACCTGATGTATCCTGCTGTTTTTATCCAATCCTGACAGATCCATGTCTTCGATGATCAAAATGGGGGCATCGTGGTCGAGAAATGCCTGATGGGCTTTTCTTCCGATATCCCTGGACGCAAAGCTTGAAAGGGATATCCCGTCAAACCCGATCATTTTCAGCTTTGGGCATTGGGCCCGGAAAAAATCAGCCAGGCCAGGGTCAAACCCGGGGTTTTCCATCATATATTCCCTTTGTGCCCGTTTTTTCCCGAAACCGGTTTGGACGAGGAGCAGATCCGTGTTTCCCGGGATTTCAAACGCGTTGAAGTCCTGTTCCCCAATAATCTGCTTATCGGCCACGGGCGGCAATACCAGGTGGCAGACATGATTGCATACCCAGAAATCCGCCGGATAGTGATCCAAAAAGCTCCCACTTCCGGAAAAATGCCGGGGAGCGTCCACATGGGTGCCGATATGGTTGGACAACTGCCAGTACTGGGTATTACAGCTGTCCCCCCGACCCATATCCTTGTGCACCTCACGGACCAGGGACATTCCATTGCCGTAAACCGGTGTGCTTTCACTCAATACATATGACAGATATACAAACCCCATGCTCTCCCATACCATCAAAACAGAGCGATTTCCAACCCTATTTCATGGAAACCCTGATATTGTCAATTTTTGTTCTCCCCAGACCGGCTCCCCGTATTCTGGGGGTGATATAGGTTATCCCGGAAGGAATCGTGAACTCAACCCGGATTAGGCCCCATTGCCCGGGGATCGGGTCAACGCTTTTTTCAGCCAGTTTTTTTTGAACCATTACACGGCGGTCATCATAGCCGATCACCTGCAATTTTGCTGTCTGTTCCGGAAAATCTTTCATCAGGACAGCCTCAAAGGAAAACCTGTCCCCGGGAGTTACCCGGATATAAACCACCGGAGAAATATACCAGGATTTGAGGCTTCTGCTTAAAATGGCAAAGCAGGCTGAGCCCTGGTACCCGTTTTCACTGGACTCTATGTCGACCATCTTCTTTTCCTGCATCCAGATATGATACCAGCGTGAAAAATAGTGCCACTTGTTAAAATTATCCGCCATGACAATTCCGGGTCTGGAAACCGTCAGGGTATCGTCCCTGACAAGGTATTTAAACGGCACATATTGATGCAGGGAATATTGTTTTGAAAATTCAAAGGGGAGACGGCTTTTAAAATAGTAGGCCACACAAAAGAGCCCAAAGGCCAGGCAACCGATGGAAAGGCTTTTGACCAGAATGGTTCGAATGCCTTTCATTTGCAATCCTTTCCGGCATCCGGCCGGATAAGGTCCATCCATTTTTTTTGCTGCCGGGGTGTTGAAAAGTCCAGGGACCTTTTATATCCGGCGCACTCATAATGGACTCTCAATTCCGTATCCTGCAATAGGGCGAGAATGGCCTCTGCCAGGCATGTTTCCGGAAAATCCAGGGGAGCATCAAAGGGCGGGTCAAATAGTTTCAAGGGGGGGGTCAATACCCCATTGGCAGCAAAATCAATTGTTTTTGTTTTCCATTGATAATCAGAGCCCGGGCTGAGGATTTCCCGGGGACCGGATACACAATCAACCGATACCACAGCTGTTTTCAGGGCCATGGCTTCCAGGAGAACATTGGGAAACCCTTCCGATTGGGATGTCAGAACAAATGCGGCAGCCCTGGCGATCCAGGGGGCGGTGTTTTCCTGAAACCCGGGCAGAACAACCGAGTCCTGAAGCCCAAGGTGGCGGATCCTGGCTTCAAGGGATGACCGCAGGGGACCGTCTCCAAGGAGGACCAGTTTTACTCCCGGTCTTTTCCGGTTCACGCGTTGGAATATCCGGACCAGATTTGCGAAACCCTTTACCGGCTTGAACCGCCCGCATGCCACAATGAATTCACCCCACATGACAGGGTTGATGTCTTTTCCCGGGGACAGGTGATCTTTTTTACGATTCAGGCTGTCATGGTCGCAAAAATTATAGATAACCGAAAGCCTTGGGTCCGGAAGGGAAAAGAGCGTCTTAAACTCATCCATGGATTCACGGGAATTAAAATTTGCTTTGGACACCCGTTTACAGAAAATCAAAAAAAACAAACGAATCAAAATTCTTTTGACAGGGTCTTTGACCACCAAAACAGATCTCATGGGGTGACGGATGGAAATGATTCGCTTTTGGGTAAAAACAGAAAGCATATTGAAAATGTTGGCCCTGTCTTCAAAACTGAGCAGGGTATCCAGGCGGTTTTTTCTGATATAAGAAATTAATTTCAGGTATTGATAGGGCGCTGCCAAAATTTTATGATAGGTTGGCTGGTTGATGTCAATACCGCTTAATTGAATCAATTTTTTCTCAAGCTGATCTGCTCTTGCTGTGTCCGGATGAAGGGGCATCCCCTGCGTCTGGTCCGTTGTAATCAAAAAAACGGGCCTGCCCATTTTGTCCAGCATATCAAAAACCTGCAATGCCATCTTCTGGGCACCGCCGATTTCAAGGCAGGTGATAAGTATCCCTATTTTTTGATCGGATCCCATTTGATAATCTTCTCTCCTGAAATAAAGCTGATGACCCCTAAAAAAGTGCCGGCCATCCCAACGCAGAAAAAATATCCCAGGGAACTGAGGCGTTTCATCGGGCGTATCCATTTCAAACGGTCGGGCAAACGGAATATGAGCAAAGGATAGGCACCAAAAAACAAATAGCCGCCTACCTGGCACCAGAAAAAAAGGCGAACCCAATAATAATTGTGCAAAGAAAGGGCCCAGGAGGAAAACAGCAAGAGAAGCAATGCAAAGGGAAGCAGTCGCCTCACCACTTTGTTTATGAAAAGCCCAATGGAAAACAGACCAAACTTAAATGGATTGAACAATTTCCGGTTTATTTTCAATCCGTTCAGGCTGCTGGAAACAATCCGTTTTCTTCGGATCAATTCATGACCGGTATCCCGTGACGGCATTTTGATCAACGCAACGGCATCCGGATCAAATACAAACCGAAATCCCTGTCCGGTAATGGCCAGTGAAATATAGGCATCATCCGTAACCCCCGGTTCAACAGGCGTAAAAAGCGTTTTCCGGATGGCATATATTTTCCCGTCATGGGAGGTGATGCTCATCCCGCACCTTAACTCCAGCTGCTTGATCATGGTATCCCATTGAATATATTTTAACTGGCCTGACTGAATTTTGGAAATATTTTCATGCACGACCCGCCTGCCGCATACACCGCCGATCTTGGGATCATTAAAATAAGGAGCAAGAATTTTTAATGCCGATGCATCCAGGATGGCATCCACATCGGAAAACAGAACAATTTGTCCTTTGCATTTTGTAACACCGAAATTAAGACAATCTGTTTTCCCCTGGTGATTTTCAAAATGATAAAATCGGATGGTATCCGTTCCGTAAGCCCGGGCAATTTTCTCAGACCCATCCGTGGATCCGTCTGAAACAAGAACCAGTTCCACTTTGTCCCGGGGATACTCCAGCGCCCGATAATTTTCAATTTTTTTTTCAATCAAAGTATCGGCGTTCCTGAAGACCACCAGCAGGGAGATGTTCGGATCTTTTTTGAATCGGCTTGGTCTGCGTTCTTTTTTACGAGGTGATGCAAACCAAATCAGATAGAGAAATAAAGGGTATCCCAGAAAAACAATAAAAAGACTTCCCAGGCAGAAACCAAAAAGGCAGAACAATAAAATTTCAAACAGGTCCATAGAATTTCTCTTTTTTATTTTTAGAGATAAAATAGAGCACCTGGGATATGGATATGCTTAAAATAAAAAACTTATGATCGATTAATGTTTTTAACAGACAATAGGCCAGAACGGTTAAGAAAGAAACCAGATAGGCGCTGGCCATCTCTTTCATGGCAAAATCCTTCACAAGGTCAAAATTTTGAATAGCGGTTATGAAATCCCTGAAAATCCGGGTCAATAATCCCAAAAAAACCAGAAGCCCGATTATCCCTATTCCGACAAGGGTATCCAGGTATGTATTGTGGGCTCCCCGTTCTGCCATTTTAAAAAATAATGTTTCCCTTGAATCAAGCCAGACCTGGGGAAAGGTAAAGGTACCGGTCCCCAATAATGGATGGTCAAAAAAAGACTTTAGTCCCACTTTGATATAGGCTGTTCTCCTTTGAATAGACGTGTCCTGTTCTTCGGACAAAAGAGATTGCTGCCGTTTGAAGTAGGCGTCCGGAATCGCAGTGGTTACAAGCAGCATGCAAAGACCGATAATTGAAATGGCCAATCCGAAAAACCGGGGCTGAAACCGGTTTCTGTTAATATACATTACCATTATGGCCATAACAAAAAAGATCAAAAAGCCGCCCCGGGACTCGGAGCTGACCAATCCGGCTATATTTATCAAAATTAAAAACAGGCTGCCGAAAAATCCAAGGGGAGATTTTGCGTTCAGCAATTTATTGAACAATAGCGGCATAACAAAAACAGACATCAGAGATAAATTGTTTGCCCCGGTTGTTACGCCATAAGACCTGGCACTATCGCTTACATAAAACAATTCCACTCCAAAAAAATAATCCAGACTGGCGATGATACTGTTAAAGCCCACACTTGCAGCCAAAACATAGGGCAAAATATTGACCAGGCCTTTTTCGGTTAAAAATGTCAAATTAATAAAAATAAAAACATATACCTGCACCAGAATAACAAGGCCCGATACTGCATCGGACTGGTAAGGTGAAAAAAGCGTGGACACGATGTTTACAAAGAAAAAAAACAAAAACCATTTGTTAAGGTTATTGGAGAACAATGCCGGCATGTGTTTTTGGTTCACCAGGTAGAGGATGACAATCAATCCCAGGATGGCGGTAATATACCAATCCACAGGGATAAAGGGCGTAACCTGACGCCAATAATAGAAAGGAATGGTGCAAAGAACCGAATAATAAGCAAACTGGGATACAGGATGGGTGAGTATGGTGGAATCAGATGACATATCGCATCAGGCTTTTTTTTAAAAAGTACTGGTCCACAAAATATCGGTTCAAGTCAGAAGCCGGTTCATAACTGAGAATATACGTGTATTTGTAATTGCTATTTGAATTTTTGTAAGTTTTAAACACCCGGCCATTGCAAAAAAAAGACTTTCTATGGGTCCGGGCAACCTTGGTTTTTGCAAGGGCAGTTCCCCGGAACAGAAACGCGTCTTCATCCAGAAACTCATTGGTATCAATTCTCAGGTACTCTTCATTCATATCCACCAGAACGCCATGGGGAGATTTAAAATCCAGGTTACAGTCTTTATAATTTTTTTCCTTGCCACAAAAAAAGATTTGACCGTCGGTCTGCCGGATTCTGTCCAGGCCCCTTTTATTGGTATATTTTTTGAAGATTCTGTCCATGGTACCCAGGAGAACAAACCGGGCCAGCATTTTAACGGTCTTGTCAATCACCGCAAACCCGGTCAGAAAAATGATAAAACTGTCAAACAAGAAGCTTTTCTTGTACTTGGAGGCCCGGTTGTCGATAAAAGAGCGGATGCGTTTGGGAGTGCTATGGGGGGTAAACAATTGCGCATACCCGATTAACCCGGGGTTTACTTCGAACCGTTTGTCATATGCCTTTATGGCTTGGCACTGGGTTCTATAGACCGAAGGCCTTACCGGTCTGGGGCCGATAAAATCCATGTCCCCTTTCAGCACATTGAACAACTGGGGCAGTTCATCCAGACGGGTATCGCGCATGAAGCGGCTGAACCAGGGAAGCCTGTACCCGTGTTTATAGGAAACCAATTGGGCGTCATACCGCTGCTCAAAGCCAACCGGCAGGGTCCGCAGCTTATACATGATAAAAGATCTTTTGTTCCTGCCCATGCGTATCCCGGCATATAAAACCGGCCAGCCATTTACCAGAATCATTATCGGAATCAAGGCCACCAGGATGGGGATGACCACAACCATAAAAAAAAAAGCCAAGGCAAGGTTCACGAACCGGTTCAGCACCGAAAAAGTGGTAAAATATCCGGATGCTTTCCGGTTTAGCGTATATTTATTTGGATCATTCAACTGAAGCCCCCTGTCTTTTGTTTCTATGAACATATTTTTGGCCTTATTATTCAGGAATGGAAAAAATGTATACCATATCTGTATTGTTCTCAACATCTTCAGGTGTTTTAAAGGTGTGATTAAAAAATTCCATGGTAAATCCGGCTGCAACACCGCAGATGATTCCGCCGATGATCCCCAGAAAAATAACTTTCTGCTTGTTGGGAAAAACAGGCGCTTTTTTCGCCTCCGGCTTTGTTAACAGGCTGACGGTAAAAAGATTGTTGGTCTTATAGTTGTTGGAAATTTTTGCTTCTTCCAGCCGTTTGGTAAAGGTGGTATAGGAGTCTTCCAGCACTGCAATCTGACGGGCCAGCATTTTCCCCTGGGTGGATGCTTCATAAAGGGTCATGCTTTCTTCCCGGATCTGCTTGATCCTGTTTTCCAAATAATCCATTTTATACTCGATATTGTTCAGCTCCGCCTTTTGTGACTCAATGTAATTGCGCATCTCTGATTTAAACGAACCGACGGCATCGGCGATCTGTTTGTTGTAATTCTGAATTTTTTGGCTTTGGGGATGAAAGGTTCTTGCGGCAATGTTCCTTTGTTTTATGATCTCCATCACCATACCGGACATATCATTGATTTTTGGGTCGCCGATATAGCTGAAATAGGTTCCTTCATTTGAGCGGATATCCTTCTCCATGAGCGCAACCTTGTATTTCTGGTCAAAATATTGCTGCTTCAGAGTAAGGAGCTGCTTTTCCATATCATCAACATTCATCATATTGTTTTTAATTTTCATCGCAGAATCCGGTGTTTTTGACATTTTTGTCAGCACCATCAGCTCATTTTCCTTGCGCTCCAATTCGTCTGAAAAATTTTTCAGCTGTTCGGCAAAAAAAGCTTCTGCCTCCTTGGGTTTGAATATTTCGGATCGATAGTCAAAATATTTGCGCACCAGGGTTTCAAGGACCACCCGTGCCGCTTCAGGGTCATTCCAGGTGGTTTGGATGTTGATGGTATCGGTCCTGGGATTGATGGTGGGCTCAAGACTTCCCATGACTTTGGACACAGCAGCCCGCCGGTTTTCTTCGGAATCCAATGCATCAAAGACAAGTCCTTTTTGCATCAACTCATCCACGGTCTTTTCCGCCACAACATTGGCTTTGATGATTTCAATTTCAGAATAAATATCTGTTTCCCGCATCTTGCTGATGTCAGAGGGCACTTTTTCAATGCTCTCGGGATTTTTCAGGGAAATGCTGCCCTTTAAAATGATTGAACAGGTGGCGGCATAAATTGGGGGATAAATCAGTGCAAACAAGAACGCACCGATGATAATAACCAGTGTCACCGTAAAAATAATTGTCTTCTGGATGAAAAAAATTGTTACAAAATTTCTAACATAATCATTTGTTTTTTGCATGATACCTGCCTGGTTTTTTCATAATACCATTTAATTCCGGCTTAGTTGTTCAGATCATCCACCCATTGGAATTTACCGCCGCTGATGGACCATCCGTTAAACAGGGCAATATCGGCGATCTGACGCATCAACACTGCCAATGAACTGATTTGGGTTTTTGGAACATATACGATATCATCCGGTTTCAGGAAAAAAAAGGCCTCACTGTCCTTTAATTCCAAAAGGTTTTCAAGATTTATCCGCCTTGCAATGAGCTTTTGCTCATGCTTTCTAAAAAGGATAACCGTTTCAAGCTTGGCGTTCTCGGTAAAACTGCCGGCCATGGTAACGGCCTGGATTAGATTGATGGGTTTTTTGATTTCATAGGTACCCGGTTTGATGACCTCCCCCATCATATAAATCACAGATCCGGCCTGCTCATGAAGGTATAGATCTGCCTGCATTCCCGGCAGATAATTGTTATATTTTTCCTGGATCAGTTTGTTGACCTGGTCTATGGTTTTATGGGCAACAAAATAATCACCGATCAGCGGAAAAGTGGCATACCCGTCCGGCCTTACATTCACCAGCTTGCTCAAGCCCCTGGGGGCTGTCATCAGATCCCGGCGGATCTGCTCGATGCGGACATCCATATTGGTCACCTTCACACTCAGTTGGGGATCCAGGAGAATATACTTATATTTTTCTTCCAATAGTTTTGTGGTTTGCTCGAGGGTCAGGCCCAGCACCTTTACCTGCCCGATATAGGGCAAGATAATATCTCCTGTGGGCATAATTTTCTGGGTGGATGACAATTGGGGCAAATCAGGGAACACCACTTCTATTTCATGGTACAGATCAATTTCAAAGCTTTCCTGCTGCTGGGCCGTGATCTGGAACATGACATCCAGTACATCCCCCGGGGTAATCCTGTACTGCAGAAAAAGATCCTGGTCAGACGGGTACATCCCCTGATCAAAGGAATAGGTCGTTCTTTGATACGGTTTTTCAAAATCCTCTGCTATGTATTTAGGTCCGCATCCCGATAAAAAAAATGCCGACACCAATACCAGCATCACTCTGGTCATTTCTATTTT
>Ga0180007_10003964_pt1 | contig 16010 bp, 17 predicted proteins | sample MM_PC_MetaG_FD_121122 | JGI IMG/M metagenome (GOLD analysis project Ga0180007, IMG submission 121122) | Groundwater microbial communities from the Aspo Hard Rock Laboratory (HRL) deep subsurface site, Sweden - MM_PC_MetaG | ecosystem: Environmental > Aquatic > Deep subsurface > Groundwater... | reverse complement strand
GCTTCTCATATGCGGAAACGGCGGAAGCGCGGCAGATGCCCAGCATTTTGCTGCCGAGTTGGTTGGAAGATACAAAAAAGAACGTAAAGCATTACCTGCAATTGCCCTCACTACAGACACTTCCGTTATTACTGCAATTTCAAATGATTACGGATTCGAGCACGTTTTCTCAAGGCAGGTGGAAGCGCTCAGTGCAGGCGGGGATGTTTTGTTTTTGATAAGCACAAGCGGCAATTCGCCAAATCTTCTCGAAGCAGCAAAAAAAGCAAAAACACTCGGAATCAAAATAATTGGGTTGCTTGGCAAAGGCGGTGGCAAGCTTAAGTCCATGTGCGATCATGCGATTGTCATTCCATCAGATAACACGCCTAGGATTCAGGAGATGCATGTTCTTGTCATCCACATGATTTGCGAGTCTGTTGAAAATAATATTTTTGGTTGATGTGTAGGTTGTTGTTATGATCGAGTCAAAGGAAGCAAATATTTTGGTCATTGGAGATGTAATGGTCGATCGTTACACTTACGGTGCTGTTGAAAGAATATCTCCCGAGGCACCTGTTCCAGTTCTTCTGCAGGAGAATGACGAACTGTTCCTCGGCGGTGCAGGTCTTGTTGCACATACCCTAAAAAATCTTGGTGCAAACGTGGATTTCATAAGTGTTGTCGGTGCAGATAAAACCGCAGGAACCATAAGCGATCTTCTTAAACAATCTAAAATATCAGATACGTTGCTGATATCTGATTCTGAAAGAAAAACAACAATAAAACACAGGTTTGTTGCCACAAGCCCTTATTTTCAGATGCTTCTTCGTGCTGATAACGAGACTCATTCGAATATTTCTGCAGGTACTGAGGCGAAAGCAATAAACACAATCAAAAAAATGGTTCCATCATCCGATATCATCATCATTTCTGATTATAATAAGGGTCTGATGACCGGTAACGTTATTGGTGCAGTCATAGAAACTGCAAAACAACACGGTAAGAAAGTAATAGTCGATACAAAGAAAAGCATCTATGATTACAAGGGCGTTTATCTGGTTGCACCAAACACCCGTGAATTGTGTCTTGCATTCGGGCTCAAAAATACCAACGATGATGGTCTGGTACTCCAAAGTGCAACCAAGCTTTCCAAGGCCCTTGGTGCTATTGCGGTTATTAAGCGCGGCAGCAAAGGTGCCACCATCGCCAATGATTCTTCTCTAGTTACCTACCCATCTGTTGCAAAGAAAGTATTGAATGTTTCTGGCGCGGGTGACATATTTGTATCGATTATGGCATGGGCTCTTGCTTCTGGTCATACTGTGGATGATGCTGTCAAACTTGCAAACAAAGGTTGCGGAATTGCAATTTCAAAGCGCCATCCATCTATAGAATTAAGCGAAATTATATGACTTCCGCGGTTATTTTATCTGCTTCTATTATTTCTTCCTTAATTTTCTAACATGCCTTGCAATCTCAAGTACATGTGTACCTATTTTTGTCGGTGCACCCTGACATCTTCTGCATGTCTCTGGCAACGAACCGCTACCTGTTTTGATAGCACTCAGGAATTTTCTATTTCTGTCAAGGATCGAACAAATCGATTCATTTTTGATATTGCCCAAGGCCAGTGCGCCATCATAATCAAGGCAACATGGCACTACATTGCCATCTGCAAGAATCCCAAGTATCCTTGTCTGGCATGGTATGCTGTTTTTCACCGGATGGAATTTACTAAGTCTCCTTCCAAAAAAGAATTTCTTGATCTTGATCGAAATGTTATCTACAATCATGATCCCTGTCTGATCCAGATAATCTGGGCTGGCATTGGATAGTATTTTTGTTATCTCCTGAGCATCAAACTTTATTCGCGGTTCGAAATCGCTAAGTTTTCTGATGAATTCAATTATGTCTGGTTTTATGTCATCTATGGATATGGGCATGCTCGGATCTCCATATTCAAGGCCAGCCATTTTCTTAAGAAGTCTTTTTTTACCTGTTAAAAAATTACATGCAACATCCATTGTTATTTCGGATTTACAATTGCCGTCAAGGGCTGCTTTTATGAATTTGTAGACGTTTTTTCTATAATCATCAAATAGATGGTTTGCTCCCCTGGCTTTGTAAGTATTCTCATTTATCGTTTGCAATGATATTTTGATATAAGTTGGCTCGGCCTTAATCAGTTTATCGATAATCTCCTGCGATTTGAAAAGCAGACTGTTGGTTATAAGTAGCGTTCTATGACCGCTCTTTTTTGCATGTGCTATGAAATCAAAGATTCTCTTATCCATCAAAGGTTCATTGAAATGGCTGAAGCACATATATTCCATTTTCTCTTCAGGTTCTATGGAATCGATTAATTTGTATACCTCTTCATCAGAAAGTTTTGCGGATTTGTTTTTTCTGAGTACGTAAGGGCAGAATTCACATTTCATGTTGCATACGCCCTGAGTTTCAATCTGCAAAATGGAATAATCAAAATCGGAAAGTTTTGCTTTTTCAATTTTTTCCATAATTATTTCTTTGACTTGTTATGGTTTAATACCCTTCGGTAGCCATATTATCCTGTATCATTATGTGTGCAGTTAAACATAAACGTAATGCTGTTTTCCTTGATCGTGATGGGGTAATCGTTGCTGACAAAGGGTACATGCACAAGATTTCCGATTTCAGGCTTCTTTCTGAAAGTGCCAATGCAATCAAAAAACTCAACTCCGCTGGTTTTCTCGTTATTGTTATTACAAATCAGTCTGGCATAGCCAGAGGCATGTATACTGAGGACGACATGCACAAATTCAATGCGCATATGATTTCTGAACTCAAGAAATCGGGGGCAACTATTGATGCAATCTATTTTTGTCCGCACCATAATAAAGAAGCCAAAGTCGAAAAGTATTCAAAAGATTGCGATTGCAGGAAGCCAAAACCGGGCATGATTTTAAAGGCTGCAAAAGAACATGATATTGACCTAAACTCATCATGGATGGTCGGGGATATGGAATCTGATATGAAAGCAGGAAAAGCCGTCGGTTGCAAAACTATTATGATCGATGGTTCGAAAGGTGCAAATGGTAGACAGACGACAGCCCATGCAATTGCAAATGATTTAAACCACGCGGTTGATTACATACTCAATAAAGATCGGTGATCATGTGGGAGAACTCTTGAGCAGGCAGGAAATGGCAAAGAAAATCACGGGCCTCCAGTCCAAGGGAAAAAAAATCGTTTTCACCAATGGTGTTTTCGATCTTATGCATGCCGGTCATGTGCGACTGCTGAAAAAAGCAGCATCACACGGTGATGTATTAGTTGTAGGAATAAATTCCGATGCTTCTGTTAAAAGCATCAAAGGGTCTGACCGTCCAATCGTTTCACAAAACGATCGGGCCGAAACACTTTGCGCACTTTATTTTGTCGATTATGTCGTAATCTTTGATGAGAATACTCCTGAAGAAACAATCCTTGCGCTGAAGCCAGACACTCATGTGAAAGGCGGCGACTGGAAAGCAAAGAATCTTCCAGAAACAAAGATCGTTGAATCCTATGGCGGAAAGGTCGTGATAGAAAATTCTAAATGCGATTTGACAACCACAAAAATAATCGCGCGGATTCGCGGGAAGGTGGAGTAGCTTGAGTGGCTTGTTTTTCGTCATCGAGCGTTTTGTAGAAAAAAACCTTCTTCCTTTTGGGTGTAGCGTGCTTGGCATTTTCAAAAAGAAAAAATCACTTCTTGCTGAAAACAAGAGGCTACTTGTCATTCGCTTGTGGGCATTGGGCGAGGCAATACTCATTTTACCTATGTTAAAAACACTGAAGAATACAAAGCCTGATTCAGAAATTACTGTGTTATGTACAAAAAAAACATCTGATGTTTTTTACATGCAGAAATTCATAGACCAAACCGAGATCGTTTCTTCATTGTCTTCATTTAAATTCATACTGAAGAACCTCTGGAAATATGACCTTGTCATAGATACAGAACCTCATTTTGCTATATCAGCAATCGTCGCATTCTTCACAGGAAAGCGTTCTATCGGATACAATCACCTTAGCAGGGCAAAGTTGTACGATATCAACGTTAAATATAATGCAGGTCAGCATGCCGTCTTTACTATATGCGACCTGCTCAAGCCGCTTGAAATAATTGCACAGCCTGATTCGCTTGTTAGTTTAAATTATAGTACTGATGCGAAAAGCATTGTGGATGCAAGATTCGCTGCTGTTGGGATCGATCCTTCCAATCCCCGCAATCTGATCATCGGGATGCATGCCTTTTGCGGACCAACAGCTTCATGGCGTGTGTGGCCAAAGGAACGATTTGCAAAGCTTGCAGATCTGATACGGAAAAAATACAAAAATTCCATAATCATATTTACCGGTTCAAAATCTGAATCCGCAGGTATACAAGATATAATTTCTAGCATGGACAGCCGTGAACGAGTTTTTGATTTTTCAGATCTTCCTTCTTCTTCATTATTTTATCTGATCTCAAAATATTCACTGATGGTGTCAAATGATACCGGGCCGATGCATGTCGCAGCAGCGCAGGGCGTCCCAACCATCGGGTTTTTTGGTCCTAATCTTCCGACCCGCTTTGGTCCGTTCCCGCCTAAAAAACACATCGCATTACATTACCCGCTCAATTGTACTCCCTGCATTAATGTGCATCTTGGTGAATTCAGGAAATGCGAGAACAATGGCGAGTGCATGAAGGGCATTACCGTTGACGATGCCATAGCTGCTGTTGATGCACTGCTAAAAGGCTGATTACTTTCCCCAGATTCCCCTTTTCTTTACTTCCTGATCCATTTTATCAAGTTCAAGATCATCGAGTTTCCTGAGTTTTTTTGCAATGTCATCTGGCAATTGCAGATCTTCAAGCGGTATCACGTAGCTAAGTCCAAGCAAGCTGATTAGCGCTCGTATGGCTTTTGTAAGTATTATTATGCCAAGTAGGAAAACAACGCCTGCCAGAATAGTGATATTGTCAGGTATTACATCGGCATAAACAACCGCCATCACCATATATATCGTTACATTTATCGGTGGTGCGGAGAAAAGAAAAAATGCAAGTTTTTTTGGCATAAGGTGAAAATAGGTTATAAACATGAGCAAAAGTCCGCAGCCAGCAAGTCCTACTGTGATCGAGAAATAAAGCTCGTTGTCATAAAGATTTTCCAGCGATCCTCCCTGCTGATACATCTCTTTGATAAGATTAATTGCAACGAAAAGAAAGATCATAGTGTTACCAAAGGCAGTATTCCATCCAAGTTCTTCTTTTTTGTATCTGCCAAAATAAAGTGTTATGAAAATTGTTGCAGCAAGCAATGGCACGGCGATCCATAGCATATTGTGGTTTTCTATCGGAGCGAGAATAAGATCTTTCAGTCTGTCCCATATCTGCATTGCAAGTTCATATACCTGCGTTTCGAGTTCGCTGGTTGTCATAGGATTGGTACTGTTCATGAGGTGTTTTTAAGCCTGTTGCATCAAATATTTCATATATTCTATGAATTTACGGGTATGTTTATGTTAGAGGATATTCTTTTTGGCAATATTGTTATGCCTGGCGAATTGATACGTGTTGTTGTGGCATTTTTAGGTACAGCGATTGCTACCTATTATGATATTTTTAATAAGAAGAATGTGCCTGACAAATTTCTTTACGGATTTCTTGCAGTATCATTTGTTCTTAATGTTGTGTTTTTTGAGGAATCTCTATTCTGGTTCTCCATTGGCGTAGCGTTGTTCTTTTCTGCAATCGGTTATGTATTCTATAGGCTTGGTCAGCTTGGTGGTGCAGATGTCTTTGTTCTTGCCTCGGTCATGTTATTGCTTCCAATCCATCCATCGTTTGCGGAAATGTCATTTAACATCCCATTCCTTTTCTCGATATTGATATTCTCAGGCGTATTATTTGCGCTTTATGTCATGGGATATTTTGGATGGAAACTTTCTCAAGTTGAAGCAAAGCCTAAACTTCAGTATCTTCTTATGGCAATACCATATCTGCTATTTGCCTATGTATACTCTCAATCGTTTCTTTTTTCTCCATTGTATTTCGCGTTTATTTCAGTTCTTTTGTTTGCAACCACATTCTTTATGATCTATCGCGAACCTCTCATGCGCTTGCTTGCGGAAGAACTTCCAGTTTCACAGCTTGAACCAGAAGATGTTCTTGCACTGGAAATCATGAATAAAGATATGGTAGAACGGTACAAGCTCCAGCGCCTTCTTACAGAAAAAGAGATCGAGCGCATAAAGGAAACAAAATTGAAAGATGTTTGGGTATATACCAGATTGCCTCCATTCCTTCCATTTATTCTCGTGGGTATGGTGATGGCAATTCTTTTTGCCAAGTACCTCCTTCTCTTTTAATATTTGCTTTCCAAGGGTTTATCATGGCTATAGATATAGTAACGCTTCTAAACTATTCAATCGCGTTCTTTTCACTCTTTGTAGTTAGTGTGTTCCTTTTGTTATATCTTAAACATAGAAATAGTTATCTCAAGCCACCGAAAAAAACAGACTGGCGACCTATGGTTTCAGTTATTGTTCCTGCTTACAATGAGGGGAAATATATTTCCGATTCATTAACAAGTATTCTTGCAATCGATTACCCAAAGGACAAGCTTGATATTATTGTAGTTGATGATGGTTCTACAGACAGTACATATGAATCTGCAAAGAAATTCGAATGTCAGTCGCTAAGAGTTTTCACTAAAAAGAACGGTGGGAAAGGTTCGGCCCTTAACTTTGGCATAGGCAAGGCAAAAGGAGAGCTTATCGCAACAATGGATGCTGATTCATACCTAACAAAAAATGTTCTGCTCGAGCTTATTCCTCATTTCACAGATGAGGGGGTCATGGCAGTAACTCCGGCAGTAAAAATAAAACAAAGCAACTCCTGGCTCAAGGAATTTCAGCGCATCGAATATCTCATGATTCTTTTCTCAAGAAAACTACTCAGTTTTATCGATAGTGTGCCAGTAACTCCCGGTCCATTTAGTATGTTCAGGGCAAGTGTGCTTGAAAAAATCGGTGGGTTTGATGAGCATAATCTTGTCGAAGATCAGGAAATCGCTCTTCGCATTCAGGCAAACAATTACAAAATCAAAAGTTCGATGACTGCTGAAGTTTATACTGAGCCTCCTGACACAGTGAGCAGTCTTTTAAGACAACGGGTACGCTGGCAGCGTGGTGGGGTTCGCAATTACTGGAAATATAAATTCATGATCAAACCTCAGTATGGGGATTTTGGCATGTATTTTATCCCACTTAATTTCGCAACTATCACTGCATTTTTTGTTCTGCTTGGTCTTATGGTCCATTCAGTTATTTCCACCCCCTACTATGTCAAATACATCTGGTTTGATGCGTTTGGATTGGGCGTAGATTTGTTTACATTTATCGCAGCATTTGTAATAATTACAAGCCTCTGTTTCCTTTATCTATCAATAAAAAGTTTCAAAGGTGAGAAAGTTTCATTACGTTATCTATTATTATTTATCATATTCTATTGGTATTTGATGGTGGGTTACAATGTCCTGTTTGTGCTAAAGGAACTTCGTAGGGAGGGATATTCGTGGTGATGCTGGTTCCCAATCATGGGTTTTGGGTTGTGTTTCGGGTTCTGGATGCATGGTTTTGGGTGTTATAATGGAAAGGAAAATCTCTGTTCCGCTTTATGCAGGAGCTCTCATAATCTCGCTTGTAATATTCATAATCGGCATTTTTGTTGGTCAGATAATAGATGCATCAAATCTTCAAACAATATCGGAAGATCTTTCCCATGTTTCGCAGAAAGTCGCTTCTATAAATCTTCTTCTTCTCATGGAAGATAATTCCTCGTCTTTTTGTCCTGTATATATGGAACAGCTTCAATCCATAGATCAGGAGATCGAAATAGTTGGGCATAAGCTTACCTATCTCGAAGAAGAGAAGAATATTTACGATAGTGAATTGAAAAAAGATTATTTTGTACAGGAAGCGGAATCATATCTTTTGTCAAAAAAGGCCAAACAACTTTGTAATGATTCAAGCATTCTCCTTGTATATTTCTATTCAAATGTGGATTGTGCTTCGTGCCAAGATCAGGGAATCGAAATACTAAAAGCAAGGGATGAATTATTAGGCAAAGGTATAACAGTTAAAATCTATTCTTTTGACGGTGATATGGGAAGTTCAGTTGCAGAATCGCTAATGACACAATACAATATTGTTAGTTATCCAAGCATAGTTGTCAATGGTGCAGTTTACTCGGGTTATAAAGACAGCAATGCGGTTTCTTCAATTATCCAGAGCATGGTGTCAGAATGAAATTCTATGTGCATGATGTGTATGTAGATATCGGGGCACTCCCATGATCATTGATATCATAGTCGTTCCGAAATCCGGTCGTTTTGCGGTTTCAGTCAAAGACGGTAAGATAAAAGTTTTTTTGAAAAGCGCGGCCGAGGATAACAAAGCAAATCTCGAACTGATCAAGGAATTTTCAAAACTCACAAGTTGCGAAGTTCGCATTGTTTCAGGGCTTAAGTCAAGGAGAAAAAAAATCGAGCTTGATCTGGGCGAACTAGAGTTTATGACAGCAATATCGGATCAGTTCTGATTGCTGCGAATTCTCTGCCAATTCGGGTCACTCCCTTACAAATCCTATACGCGGTGCTTTCTGAAACTTCCCATCTTTCGGCCAGCATTTTTACTGTTTCATTACCGTCTCTATTTGCATACTCTTCTCGCATCTTTGCATTTCTCTTTTCTCTCATTGCTTTATTGTCTCTCATTTCCTTACAAATCATATGTATCGTGCATTTTGCCAATCCATATTTAACAGCCAACTCTTTTGCACTTTCTCTCAAAACATACTCCCTTCTTATCTCATCATTCCTTCTCTGCAGTTTAGGATCGGGGTTTCGTTTAGGGACTTTCTTGCGTTCCACTCCTTTACAAATTTGACTAATTCGCTGACATGTTATACCATATTTAGTGGCCAAGTTTCTCAAACTCGTTCCAGCAGCAAATTCCTCTTTTATTCTCAGATCTCTTGTTTCCCTCTCAGGATCAACACGTCTTTCCGGGACTTTCTTACGTTCCACTCCTTTGCAAATTCTATATATAGCTCCCCTACACAACTCATACTTCATAGACAAGTATCCTACGTTTTTTCCATCAACAAACTCCAGTTTAATTTCATCATTTCTCATTTTTTTGTATGGATTACGGCCATACGGCCTCTTGGGTCTATCTAATAGCGTTTCTTTTGATGATGGTTGACTATCAAGAATTGGGTCAATTCCTCCTTTTGCAAATCTTGGTCTGCATGTTTCTTTTGTGCCATCTCTTCTCATTGTTTGTCTTCCATCTGCCATATCCAATTTATTGTGGCGAAAGATATTAATATATGTATGATCTTGACAATGGACTGATAAAGGATTAAAAACATATGATTCGATCTATTTATGGTGAAATAATGTTAGATATTTTAGCTACCGGGTTATTGTGTGTTGTAGGTATTGTTGTTCTTGGGTTACTTGTGTATGCAGTAATGGTTTACAACCGTCTTGTTACTCTTAGAAACCGTGTTGAAAATGCGTGGGCACAAATCGATGTCCAGCTCAAGAGGCGTTATGACCTTATTCCAAACCTTATGGAGACTGTGAAAGGTTATATGAAACACGAAAAAACCACTCTTGAAAATGTTACCAAATACCGCGCACAGCTGGTTACTGGCAGCGTGGAGGAAAGGGCACAGGCAAATAACATGCTCTCACAATCATTGAAATCATTGTTTGCAGTTTCAGAAAACTATCCAAAATTGCAGGCAAGCGAAAATTTCAAAATGCTTCAGGAAGAACTTGCAGGAACAGAGAATAAAATATCATACATAAGAACTGCATACAATGATACTGTTCTGTCATATGATAATGTTCTGGAACAGTTTCCAACAAACATTGTTGCCAATACCTTTGGTTTCAAATCGGCCCAATATTTCAAGATCGATGAAGTGGAAAAGGTGGCACCAAAAGTAAAATTCGATTAAAACCAATTGACGTGTGCAGATGGACGGCAAAATTAATTTCTTTGATGCAATAGAGGCCAACAAGCGCAACTCGCTCATTCTCATGGGCGTGATGTTTTTTATTTTTATGGCGCTTAGTGTGGCACTCTCATACATCTTTGATGCCGGTATTTGCTTTCCAATTTTAGGATTCTTTTTTTTACTTATTTATGCAATTATAGTATTCTATCAAGGGGACAAGATTATACTTTCGATGAGTGGAGCAAAACAAGTAAGAAAAGAAGAATACCCATTCCTATATAATGTTGTTGAAGGACTTGCACTTGCATCACAAATCCCTGTTCCAAACGTATATGTTGTTGATGATCCATCACCAAACGCATTTGCAACTGGTCGCGATCCACAACATGCATCTGTTGCGGTTACCTCTGGTCTTTTGAGCATACTCAAAAAAGAGGAACTTGAAGGGGTCATAGCTCATGAGATCTCACACGTTGCGAATTTTGACATTCGTTTCTCCATGATTGCGGTTGTTTTTGTAGGTGCAATCTCACTTCTTGGTTCATTCGCCTGGAGAAGTATGGGGCTTGGTTTCGGTGGTAGCAACAGAGGTCGTGGCGGCGGTGCAGGAATACTCATCCTTCTTGCATTGGTGTTCGTGATCCTAGCACCTATCTTCGCTCAGATGGTTCGTTTTGCAATCTCGCGCCAAAGGGAATATCTTGCAGATGCCAATGCAGCTCGTCTTACCAGATACCCTGCCGGCCTTGCCGGTGCACTCGAAAAGATTAAGAATTTCAATACACCTACCAAATCGGCAAATGATGTTACTGCATCACTTTACATTTCAAATCCTTTCCCGAATAAGATGGGTTTTCTTGGGTCTACACATCCACCTACAGATGACAGAATAAAAAGACTAATGGCAATGTAATTTTTGTTGGACTTTAGTTTTCAAAATCTACCCACTAGGTTTTTAAATATCCTCAACTTAATGTGTATTCCTATATCTCGATCCAACTAAAAGTTAGATCGATCTATTCTCATCCACCTAGGCGATCCAATATTTTGGAAGTCGGTACGATTTATTTGGATGAGAATATCCTTTGAGGTGTAAAAATGTACGGAGTTTCTCCACAAGCATATGATAGAGCTATTACAGTATTTAGTCCTGATGGACGTTTGTTCCAGGTGGAATACGCAAAGGAAGCAGTGAAACGCGGTGCAACTGCAATTGGTATGGCTGTCGAGGATGGTGTAGTTCTCGTAGCATTCAAATCAATTCATTCAACCCTTGTCATAACAGATTCACTCAAGAAAATATTCGAGGTTGATTCTCATGTCTGTGTGACTGCAAGCGGTCTTATAGCAGATGCGCGAAGGCTTGTTGATATTGCAAGAGTCGATGCACAGCGGCATAGAATAACTTACAATGAGGCTCCAACCGTTGACCTTATTGCAAGAAGCGTTTGCGATCTTATGCAGGTTTACACTCAATATGGCGGAATAAGGCCATTTGGTGTTTCACTTCTTATTGCAGGTGTAAACTCCGGTGGCGAGTCAAAACTCTACGAGGCAGAGCCAAGTGGTGCAATGACTGCATACAAGGCAGATTCTATTGGCGCCCATAAAAAGGAAGTCGACGAAATCCTTGAGCAGAAATACGATGCAAAACTGACAATAGATCAGGCAATAAGAGTTTGTGTTGGCGCACTTCGTTCCACTGAGGAAGAAAAGCTCAGGCCTGAAAGCGTTGAGATTTCATTTATCTCTTCAAAAACATCCAAGGCTGTTTGTCTTTCTGACAAGGAAATTGCAAAATATTTAAAATAATTTTTTTCTTTTCTCTATTTTTGTTCTTTTTCTATTCTGAATTGTTCTATTCATCTGCAAATGGATCGATGCCAATTCTCATTAAAAGGAATGTTGCATACATGCGTTCATATATATGGGTTTCACTGTTTCTAGCTGTTGACTTCAGAACCTGCAAAGATTTTGAATATTCATTGCTATCTATCACATCATACATTGTTTCTACAATCCTCGACGCTTCATCAGACCCAAATTTCTTTGAATTTTCTGCTTCATGGATATAACCCATTGCAGTCTGTCTATCTCCTGACCTAAAAAATGCCTTTGCTACTAGTATTTTGTTCGTCAGATTTTCTCCGTTTCCTATATTAATCAGAATCGTCTTTTGTCGTTTATTTAATTCTTTGGTTTTGAAATAGATTAATGCAAACATTACTATATTCTCGTCTGTTTCTGTTTCCAGCATCTTCCATAATCTTTTTTCATCACTGCATACTGCGCTTTGAATTGCCTCTAAATTACTTCGTTGTTCTATGTCAAGCGAGTCAAGCACAGTGCATGTGCGTTGCCAATCTGACATTACCATATTCCGCACCTCATATCTTCCGATTTTTCTACCTCTTATAATATCTGGTCCAAAGAAATCAAAACCTCCATCTGGTGCAACAGCCCCAAGGCCATGAAGCGCAGTAATATCACCGGTATCGGTATAAAGAGCTTTGAGTGGTTCTTCAAGTTCAGGACAAAAATCTGCAGCTGCAAAAGAATCCAACCATTCTATCCACCTGTTTTCAACTGCAGTTTTATATCTTGTGCAAATCCCCTTTCTTGTATATAGGGCCGCCATCTCATTGCCTTGTTGAACGGCCAATTCAGCAAGGATCGGAATTGCTTTTGACTCAATAAAAAACGGTGGGCCGTTTGTCCAACGATACATTCTGGAAGGTAAAATAAAATTCCCAGATAGCATTTCATACAATCCACCCCAATCAGCATCATGTGGTATACTTATTCCAGGAGCAAGCGTTCTTGATGCAAAAATACCTTTACTTAGATCCACCTCGTTGGCCATCCCTTCGGCAGGATCACCTAGATGACTAAGGCGATAGGCGGCAAGATAAGCCCTTGCAAGCTTTGTCACGTCATTGTTTGTCAGTACTTTCCTGTCATTTGGGACTGGGTAATCAGGAATAGTCAGTCCACTATATTCTCCAGGATCAGGGAATCTCATACCCTTGGCAGCAAGCTTTTGGGTATCTTCTGGTGTATCTTTTTTCGTGCGCCTACAATCTGGTCTTGGATTTCTTTTCAAATAGTATTCCATAAGATCTTGTGGAATTTCATTTTCATTGACACCATGGCCAAGAAGATAGGCTGCAATTATCACATTCCTTGGCATGTTCACTCCACATTCATCATCATCTACTCCTGCCTTTTCCCAATTATGCTCTGTGTTCTCGATTTTCCTTCCATCGACATAAGAGCGTAAATGATCGCCGAACACTACAATTTTTGGCCTGAAACTCAGTACATCTTCCATCAGGGCAGTGAACATCTCTGTTGTTGATGTGCAATTGAAACATCCGTTTTTGAGAACGTGTGCCATGCTGTCACAGGGAAAGTAATAATTACCCAAAACTTTAGTATGATAAAACTCAAAAAGCCCAAAAATACCTGGCTCCTGCATTAGATGTGTTTTTGCATCACCCACGATTTTTTCATATTCTCTTTTCATTGATTCCAGTCTGATAAATGGCTCTCCTTTTTCAGCCCGTGAAATATTCATATCAAGAACACTGCCTTCAATGAGAAAATCTGAAAGTTTTATTTTCTCTCCTTTTTGCAATGATGAAATATTTTTTCTTATGAACTGATCCCGTTCTTCAATTAGTTGTTTGACTTGTCTTGCTTGGTTTTCAGGAGATGATCTATCCTCGTCATGCATACTCTGCGATACTAATGGTTCTGTCTGGCCATTGCACGTAAATGGTCTTGGGATCATTGCACAGTAAGTGCCAACATACACTGCAACCGTAAGCACTGCAGCTGCCAAACGTCTTTTTGTTCCCTCTCTCATAAGAATACATTTACCAATATTGTGGGAACTCTATATAAATAGTGGTGTTATCCTACATGAAAAATACACGATTCTCAAAATGCTCCCATTCTGATTATAGCAAACCCAGAAAGTAATGGGCCGATCTCTGAACCGTGCGATTTAGATTCTTCAAATTTTTGGCTTTGTGTTGGGTCAGTCTATGGTTACCTTAGCCTGGGCATCACTCGCGGATTATCTGTGGTAAAATCCACCGCAACACCATTCCCATCACTAGTCACGCTCGTAATTCCAATTCCAAGTTCTGTTTCTAAGAATTGTAAACCATCTGTTACTCCTTCAGGTGCATCGAATATCACCGTACTAGTTATTCTACCATCCCCATGACATGAGAATAATATCAAACCAGTTGAATCACGTCTGGACTCATCTGGGGATGAACCAAAATTAACGTGGGTAGCCATAAGTGTTAGTTCTGTGTTTGGCGGTTCTTGTGATTCACCTTCTACATATCCACTGTAAACTAGTTCATACATCATCATGTCTGAAGGATCATTTCCAACCAAGACTGAGAATATGTTCTGTGATATGCTGGAAACACTGACCGAAAAACTCCTGTTTCCTGGTTCTTCTTCCAAACCAATATATCTACTTACGCATTCCTGTCTATCTGGAGATACACCGCAACTTGAAGATACTGCACTAAGCAGACAACTAGTTCGATTTTGATTTCCACTTGCGCATATATCCATATAATCTCTTATATCTCCTTCAAACTCTCTATCTATTCCAACTTCTGGTTCAGTTGGCTCAGGTTCTGCTATTCTCGCTGGTATTGGCGGTTCTACTATTGGTACCTGATTTCTAACATGATTTGCACATCCGGTTGCTGCAAGCAAAAATGTCGTTGCTGTAACTGTTACTGCTTTTTTTAATCTAAGCGTTCCTTGCTTTCCATAAGTATTGCTTACTCGTTGCTGTGTCATAATTAATTTTTGATATGAAAGTTTTAAATCATTATCTACTACCACCCATCACAACCGTGCACTGATAGATGGTTATTCATTAATTATTTTACTATCGTTCCGCTATGCTTTTTTCCTTCGATCGCATTCGTAACATCATTCATCTTATTTCCAGATACAAAATGGGTTTCTATTCCAGATCTTGCAATCAGCTTGCATGCGAGCATATCAAATACAAAATGCATCCCTGCTTTTCTGGTATCGCTTTCAGCTGCGAGTTTGTTGAGCTGGTCATAATCCATTATCGTATATTTTTTCGCTTTTGGGTTTTTTCTCGGGTCGCTATCATAAATCGCATCAACGTTACTAATATTCACCAGTTTCTTTGCACCAATCGCTTCTGCAAGCAATACCGCATCAGCATCTGTTGTTATTCCCGGGATCGTTCCTCCCATCACCACAACTTTGTTTTCAGTTGCGTGTTCAGCTGCGTTATCAAAAGACGTCAGTACATTCCCACATGTCTTTACCCCAGCACCCTTGAGTGCGGCTATCATAAGCTGTGCATTCTGTCTTGTCGATGCTATGGCAATCTGGTCTGCCTCATACTCGCTGCCACCAAGCTTGCGTACTGTGTTTGCATGTACTCGTGCCAGCGATCCACCGCCTGTAAGGATACCGAAACTGTTTTTGCTTTTCTTTATTATCTGTGCCATTGTTTTGAGAAAATTAAGATCAGGTTCACCATTGGGGTTTATTGCGCTTCCACCTACTGAGAGTATTATGTGCATAGTTTGAACACCATGCACAATCTCGAAGATTAGATTTTTATATTATCCTTTCAATTCAGTTGGATCAATACTGGTTTATGTTGTGGGGAAACAAAAGTTTCCTCACGACATCCTTGTGGTAGGCCAATTGACCGTACAACTAAGTATTGTTTCTATTCCATTTTCATCTACCATTACCTGGCAGCAATTGTTTCCATTACATACTGTTTTGTATTGTACCATCTTGTTTTCACCTCCTTTGTGTTTTCTCATATATTCTCGTTAGCAATATGGGCGTCGTTTTCCTACTGTCTTCTTAGGAGACGCAGTCATCTGTGTTTCTTATGCTGCGTCAGCAGTCTGTGTTTTTCTAATGTTTTCTCATTAGCAGTATAAACATC
>Ga0180007_10003963_pt1 | contig 16012 bp, 17 predicted proteins | sample MM_PC_MetaG_FD_121122 | JGI IMG/M metagenome (GOLD analysis project Ga0180007, IMG submission 121122) | Groundwater microbial communities from the Aspo Hard Rock Laboratory (HRL) deep subsurface site, Sweden - MM_PC_MetaG | ecosystem: Environmental > Aquatic > Deep subsurface > Groundwater... | reverse complement strand
CCCTCGGGTTGAAATTTAAAAGAGGGAAAAGATAGTTGTCGCGAATTTTGGAAAACAAGTTAAAATTCCACCCTCCACCCTCCAATATCCAAAGTCCAATATCCAATCGGGTTTGGGGAGATTTGAGACTCGAATTTCAGCAGGCGGGTAGTTAGCGAGTCTCCCTCCACTCTCCACTCTCCACCTTCCACCTTCCACCTTCCACCTTCCACCTTCCACACTCCACCTTCCATTCGGGGTTAACTTCCTCAAACTGTTTTTCTCCTGATCCGGCTTATTCGCATTTTTTTGTATTTTTGGAGAAGGTAGCGGCGGTGCCGCCAAAAAAATTTGGCTTGATTTTGAATTTCCCGCTCGCAGTCAGCTGAATTTTTTTCGAGTGTTTCTCGAAAAAAATAGAGGAATCTTCCGAAAAAAAGCGGTTTAAGCGCTTCGACAATTTCTCCATTCGAACAAAGTCGGTCGAAAGCGTGCACCGCATCAAAAATTACTTCGCACCACAATTTTTGCCCAATCTTGATTTTTCCTCGTGAAAACATTTCCTCCAATTTCGCAAAAACCGGCGGACTCAAAAATTTAGCAAGTGTCTCCGCATTGCTCCGAAAATTGAAAAGCGCACTCGCTTTCATTCCTTTGTAATCAATCTCGAGTGTCTGCGTTGGTTCTGGTTTGCCTTTGCCGAAAAGAGGTAATTTCCGCGCATGGCGGATGCGAAGCCAGCTTTTTTTGTTTGCGCGAATATTTTTGAAGAGTGTCATGATTACCTGTGAAAACATCGCTCCCAATTTCGGCGCGCTTGGTTTGTGGATTTTGGTCCCGAGATCGACTTCCGCAATTTTCAAATTTCCACGAATTGCGCTCAGTGTGAGAAAAATATCAACTCCATATTTAAAAGTGCTTTTGTGCCATTTTTGCGCGAGGACATATTTCACATTTTTTCGCGAGAGAGCGAAATCTCCGCCGATCGGCTGGCGAATTTCGCAGCCGAAAAGTCCGAAAATCAAAGGGTAGCAAATATGATTCGTGATTGAGCCGTCGTACTCGCAGCGGTTGTAAATCGGGGCGCAATAATCGAAATTATTTTCGAGAATTGGGGCGAGCATGTCCCGCACCCATTCTGGTCGAATACTTTTCAAATCGGCATCGAAAACGGCGACAGCTTTCGCTTTACATTCAATCGCTTTTCGAAAAATATTGAAAAGATTGAATCCTTTTCCGGTGATTCCCTGCGGAGTGGAGATGTAAATTTTTGCTGTTTTTGTTTTTGTGGCGAGGAATTTTTCCGCCGTTCCATCAGATGAAGAATTGTCCGCATTCACGATTACCGCGCGATAATTTGGAAAATATTTCTGCAGTCCTCGATCGATTTGCCGCGTGACAAAAGCGATGTTGTCAGCCTCATTCAGCGATGGGATGCCGACGAGCAAATCAGCTTGTTTTACTCGTTGCGGATTGATCTCGCGACGTGGTTTGGTTTGTATTTTGATGTGTTAGTTTAACAAAAAAGCTGAGTTTTTGCAAGCTTGGAATTGTTTCTGAATTGTTAATTTTTCCGACATCAAAATTCAAATTTCGCGGGCTAATATTTCCACGAGTTCAAAAATAATTTTGTTGAGTTTTCCCACATCTTTTTTTCGCGGTCGGAGAGTTTTTTCATTGAGATAAAGTTTGTGATTGAATTCAATTTGAATGCCCGGCAGACGGTGGCGCGAACAATGCTCGCCGATCACGAACTTTCCTCCGAATGGTTTGTTCACGTTCACAGACAAACCTTTTTGTTGGAAGAATTTTAGAATTTTCCGCGTGCGTGAGCGCGAGCAGGTCGTGAAATCTCGGTTGCCGAGGCAGACATCAGGGCGCGCTTTGCCGGCATCGCTTTTGGTTGCTGGGGCGACTGACCACATCGAATGCCCGTCAATCAGAAACTTCATTTTTGGCTTGAGCTTTTCAATTTCGGCGTGAAAAGTGGTGTGATATTTTTTCACACGTTCAAAAATCGCTTTTTCGCTCGGCGGTTCACGGTAAATTTGTTTGCCGTTTTCATCGATGCTCACGACCACACCGTCTGCGCACAATTGACATTCCATCTCGATATCGTCGGGAGCGCGATTGGGATCAGCGACAAGCCGTGAAATTTTCGCCTTCACGACGTGAGCATTCGAAGCATTAAAAATCTCATCGGTAAAAGGATCTGCGCTTTTTTTGATTTCAAAATCGGAAAGCAACATCAGCCGTCGTAACTCTGCCGGCACGAAAGTCGAGCAGTGCGGAATCGAAATAAGGATTGGGAGAAGATTCATTAGAAAAATTTATTTTGCAAGTGCGAATTTAACAATCGCATCAGCCACGTTTATTTTTGTCGTCTTACTGAATGCTCGAAATTCTGGACAACGATTCACTTCCAATAAATAAAATCCTTCTTTTGTGAGAGCGAGGTCCACTCCGCCGATGTCAATTTGCTGTTGCTTGCAGATTGAAACCGCCTCACTCACAATTTTAGAAGGTAGTTTGGCTGGTTCGAATCGAGCTCCCGCCGCATAATTAGCCGCTATTGATCCCGGTTTTGGGATTTTGCGAATTGATCCCAAAGATTCATTTCCGACCACAAAAACACGATATTCAGCAAGAATTTTGAGGTAATTTTGGACAAGAATTCCGATTTTATTCTTGGCAAGATGATTGGCAAGTGCAGCGCGAGATCGAAAAACCATGACACCTTCTCCATGTCGTCCGAGTGCGGGTTTGACAAGATATGGCGATGTCAATTCGTTTTTTTTCGGTAACCTCTCCTTTTGATCGAGGAAAAGTGTCGGAATTTGGCGAATATGTTGGGTTTGGATCGTAGGTAAAAATATTGTTTTATATAAACCACTCACGATACTTTTTATCGTGTCGGTGAATTGTATTTTCCAGTTTGCGGCGAGAAAAACAAGTCCAACCATTTTGATATAACTACCAAGAACGCGACGAAAAATAATCCGACTTTTTTTGAATTGAGCAGTAAAATCTTTTTCTCTCAGAAAAATTTTAGTTCCTTGATCGTGGAGCTCGACTCTGATTTCATGTGGCGAGATAATCTGAACAGAATTTCCATGAGTGCGAGCAGACTCTGCAATTTTGCGTTCCTCCCATCCTGCTTCCGTGCCGATTACTAAGATGTAGTTTTTCATGAAAGAAAGTTTAATCGATATGCGCCAAAACTTAAATCAAATTTTCAATCTCCGCACCGCCGAGATTCGCGATTACTTGAAAATTCCACGTTAAATCAATTCCAATCGGAAGTGAACAAATATTTGTCGGACGGATAAAAATTGGAGATTTGCTCACAGCTTTTATTCTAACCGTTGCAAAGCTGTTTGGAAATTCCTAAACTTCCGCAATATTCTTTGATGCGCCGCAAAAAAGCAATTGTCTTCACCGAATATCTCCACAAACTGGAGAGTGTGGAATCGGCTCAAAGAGCTGGTTTCGCTACGGTTCTTGTTACTCGCAAAATTCGCAATGGGGCCGCCAAGGTTTTTGATGAAATTTTCGAAATGGATTTAAACCAACGCGAAGTTTGGGATGATTTAGCCAAAAAACTGAAAGCCAAGTACAACGTCAAAGCGGTGGTTTCCAATTACGATCATTTTGTGGTGCAGCGCAGTTATCTCGCGGAAAGATTGGGAGTCGCTTCCACCGCAGTTTACGCAGCCTGCTGCACTCGCAACAAAGTTCTCATGCGCAAGGCGCTAGCGGTGATTCCCGAAAATATCGAATTCGAGGAAGTGAAAACTCTCGCGGAAGCAAAAAAAGCGCGCAAAAAATTAGGAGGCGATGTTTATCTCAAATCGATTGCCGGAATCAAATCGCGCTGCATTTTTCATGTGAAAAGCGAAGCCGCGTTAATCCGCGCATGGAAAGAATTTTGTCGGCTCAAAGCCGAGCTCGACGAAGAACTTTACAACGATTTCCATTATCTCGATTTTCGTTTCAATTATCCGAATCCCCGTAAAACCGTCCTCGTGGAAAAAGCAATCGAAGGCAAACAAATTACTGTTTGTTCGCTCGTCGACAGCCATCGCATTTGGCACGCGCCGTCGGTTTGCGATGTCGCGACTGCGGCAGAAATTGGTCGCGATGACTCATTTCTCGCTTTTCGAATTCTTCCTTCGCAGCAGCCGAAAGGGATTTGGCGGGAGGCGAAAAAAATAACCGAAACTGCGATTCGCATTTTGGGTTTGCGGAATTGCGCGATTCATTCGGAATTAATTATTGAGCCGGATGGAAAAGTCAAAATTATCGAGATTGCCAGCCGCATCGGCGGTTATCGCACTTTGATGTATTCTCACGCTTACGGTTTTTATCTTCCCGACTTGGTAATTCGCGCGGTGACTGGTCGACCAGTAAAAATAAGAAAAAAGGCGCAACAGTTTGTTTCACTTCTCGAGCTTTTTCCGAAAAAGAATGGGAAGTTTGCGAGAATTGAAAACTTGAAAGAATTGAGGAAAGATTCCTCTTTTGATCACATAAAAATCAAAGCGAAACGAAACCAAGCGGTTGGTCTCGCGCGGGAGAATTTCGAGCCGGTGGCAGCGATTTTGCTGAAAGGCAAAAACTACAAAGAACTGGAAAAAAAGAGTTTCTATTTTCAGGAAAAATTAAACGTAGTAGTGCGATAGATTCTTTCGAGAAGCTGAAACTTCTGCTAAACTCTCGCAAGTTTGGTTCTTGGCTAATGGTTTTTGGTTCAGTCGGTTAGCGAAGATTGAAGCTAAAAACTGAATTATGTTTTCAACATTACATATTTAAAATTATGTCTTCCGCATACACCGCCGATCAAATTCAAGTTCTCGAGGGGCTCGCGCCTGTCCGCAAGCGACCGGGAATGTACATCGGTTCGACAGACTCGCGCGGTTTGCATCATCTTATTTGGGAAGTCGTTGACAACTCGATCGACGAGGCGATGGCGGGTTACGCGAGCGAAATTAAAATTATTCTCCAAAAAGACGGCGGCTGTTCGGTAGAGGATGACGGACGCGGTATTCCTGTCGAGACTCACAAAACGACCGGTAAATCAGCGCTCGAAACAGTCCTCACCGTTCTCCATGCCGGTGGCAAATTTGGCGGCGAGGATAGCGGCTACAAAGTTTCCGGCGGACTGCATGGTGTCGGCGTGTCGGTCGTCAACGCGCTTTCCAGCAAAATCGTGGCGGAAGTTTTTCGCGACGGGAAACATTACTCGCAAGAATTCCGCGACGGCGGCAAGCCAATCGGCAGTTTAAAAACGATCGGCAGTTCGAAAAAAACCGGCACAAAAATCACTTTTTATCCCGACCCCGTGATTTTCAAAGAAGGGATAGAGTTCAAGCTCGAAAAGGTTCTCACGCGGTTGCGGCAGCAGGCGTATCTCACCAAAGGAATTCGAATCGCGATTCTCGATGAGAGGGTAGGGAAGCGGTATAAATTTTATTTCGAGGGGGGGATCAAATCATACATCGCGAACCTAAACCAAAATCGGGAGCGGCTGACGGATGTTTTTTATGTTGAAAAAGAAAATCAGGATGCGCTCGTCGAGGTGGCGTTGCAGTACACGAACGCTTTCAGCGAAGAAGTTTTCAGTTTCGCAAACAATATTCATACCATCGATGGCGGCACACATCTCACCGGATTTCGCACCGCGCTCACTCGCGAAATCAATTCGTACGCGCGAAAGACAGGACTGCTGAAAGATAACGAAACGAATCTCACGGCGGAGGATGTCCGCGAAGGGTTGACCGCAATTATTTCGGTGAAAGTGAAAGATCCGCAATTCGAGGGGCAGACGAAAGGAAAATTGGGAAATGCGGAAGTTCAATCGGCAGTGAATTCAATTTTTGGCGCGGCATTCGAAAATTATCTCGAGGAGCGACCGGCTGCCGCGAAAGCAATCGTCGGTAAATGCGCGCTCGCCGCGCGTGCGCGGATTGCCGCTCGCGCCGCTCGCGATACCGTTCTTCGAAAGGGCGCGCTCGAAGGTTCAAACCTGCCCGGCAAACTTGCCGATTGTTCGTCTCGCAAGCCGGAGGAATCCGAACTTTATATCGTCGAGGGTGATTCTGCCGGCGGTTCGGCGAAACAGGGAAGGGATCGGCACACGCAGGCTATTCTCCCGCTGCGCGGAAAAATTCTAAATGTCGAGCAAGCTCGGCTCGATCGGATGTTGGCAAATAATGAAATTAAAAATCTCATCCTCGCGTTCGGCACGAGCATCGGAGAGACTTTCGATGTGAAAAAACTTCGTTACCACCGCATCGTGATTATGACGGATGCGGATGTCGACGGCAGCCACATTCGGACGTTATTACTTACGCTTTTTTACCGCCACTTCCGATCGCTCGTCGATGGCGGGTTCGTTTACATTGCCGTGCCGCCGCTTTACAAAATCGCGAAAGGCAAGCAAGTTTGGTACGCATACACCGAAGAGGAAAAGTTCGAAATTCTGAAACGCGAGAATTTAGCCGTGGCAGAAATTTCCGAAAATAATGAGGAGGAGACTGAGACTGAGGAAGATTCCGAGGAAACGAAGGAAACGAAAAAGAAGAGTGTGGGCGGGGTGAAGATTCAGCGTTACAAAGGTCTCGGCGAAATGAATCCCGAGCAATTGTGGGAAACGACGATGGATCCAGCGCGGCGAATTCAACTGCGAGTGGTGATTGAAGATGCGGAAAAAGCGAATCAAGTTTTCGAAACCTTGATGGGTCCAGATGTCCCGCCGCGGAGGAAATTCATCCAAACCCATGCGAAGAATGTCGTGAATTTGGATATTTAGAATTTTTAAACGAGCGCGAAGAGAAGGAAATCTTCAATTTTCTTTTTCATCTCGTCGGAATTTACTTACAAAAATAGCCCGTTCCCGAGGGAGTAGGCTATTTTTGGTTCGGCTACCTATTTAATCAAATCAAATCCGAAGATCTGAATCAACTAAGCGATTAAATATTTCTAGAATTACCGAAGTAACTTTCGAAATAAAAAATCTCAGTAACTGAACAAATATAGTATAGCAAACTTGGACGGAAATTGCAAATCGATTTTGTCTTTTCTCTGTGAATTATTTTAATTTAATCGCAACGATTTCCGATTTGCTGCCAGTGCGTAGCGTCGGTCCCCACACTCCGGTGCCACTGGAAATATAAACTGTGAAGCCATTTTCTTGGTGCAAACCATATTCGTATCCGTCGTAAATCCATTTGGCGAGGAGTGTGAAGGGGAAGATTTGACCGCCGTGCGTGTGGTTTGAAAGTTGCAAATCAATTCCCAAATCCCGCGCATCCCGAAAATCCACATTCGGTTTCCAGTATAAATTTTGATGTTCAATTTTATTTTCACCAATGCTGGTGGGGGAGTGAAGAAGTAAGATGTTTACTTTCTCACTATCGAAATTTGAGTTATTCTCGACAATTTTGCGGATATTTTTGTTTTCGCCATTCTCAGGGTACCTGATTCCAATCAGCTGTAGACCAGCTAGATCAACTATCTCATCCTCCAAAATACGGATGTCGAGCTTGCGTAAAATTCTCAAAGAATCTTCAGTTCCACGGTAGCCTTCGTGATTGCCGCTTACAAAATAAACTCCGTTTTGAGTTTTAATCTCGTTCAACAGGTGGATGTATTTTTCGATTCCATTTGCGCTGCCGTCTAATAAGTCTCCAGTGATTACCACAATTTCCGCGTTGAGCTGATTGATTTCGCTGATTACTTTTTTCAAAAAGCTTTCGCCCAAAACACCCCCCAAGTGCAAATCTGAAATTTGCACGATTGTTTTCCCGCTCCACGATTGGGGGAGATTTTCAAGATTAATCTCAATATTTTTCACGACAGGATGAAAAACATTCCAAGCTCCAATCAAGGAATAAGTAATCGCACAAAAAATTACAATCTTGCCGACAAGTTTGAAATTCAGTTTTTTTCGAAAAATTCTCACCATACCGATTACTATCCACGCGACGAGTATCATCCAAATTAAATTCAACAAAATTCCGAACCACACCCCGAAACCCAAGCTAAAAATTTTTGCTAATAAATTTTCTTCTCGGCGCAATAATACAAAAGAAGCGATAAACCCTAAAAACAAGAGCTCTAAGGTTAAGCGCAATTTTAGCCGTGCTTTTTTGTTTTGAATTGCAAAGGCACGAATAAAGAAATCGTAAACTACGAAGTGAGAGGTCAGTAAAATCGCGAGAAGAATCTGGAAAAACATTGCGCCCATTTTAGCCTATGTTCCTATTGCATCGACTGGATCAATTCGGATCGCTTTCGGCGCGGGACAAAAACCGAAAAAGATTCTGACAAATACCGAAAAAACAAAATTCGACTAAAATCGAGAGGGGGAGTGAATGAGGTGCTAGTCTTCGAGATTATTCAAAAAAGGAACTCTAATCTCGCCGAGACAGATGCCGATCACGCCTTTTTTTCTCGAGTTAAGTCAAAATTTTTATTCCACCCCTCCTTCCAACTCTTTCGTTTCTTCAAGCTGAATTTTGATTTTGCCGAGCACGTTCCGCAAAACAAATTCTGCAAACTCCTCTGTTTTTTGAAACTCGGTTTCTAACTTCTTCTTCTCAAAAAAATCGCGGAGAATGAAGGCGGTGAGTTTCCACAAGCTCGGAAACAGTTTGTCTTCCGGTGAAATCGCAGTCGCGAGGAGGCGAGTGGGTTGTGTGAGTCCGAATTCCAGCAGTCCGAAACTCCACACGTCGAGAGTCTGCTTGATTTCCGGCGGAAATTTTCCGCCCGTCGCGAGCGCGCGGTTTCCGGCTTTCGGAGCTTCGAGCAGCTGCGCGGATTCGTCGAGCATCATCTCAAATTCTTTTTGCGCCTCCGCCTCGACGAGCGCGAGAATTCCGAGAATGAGACCGGCGGGAATGTTGTGATCGAGGCAGCGGGAAATCAATAGCATCACCGCGGTATTCGAGTGGGTTTGCAGGAATTTCCCGATTACTTTCGCGAGTCTATTATCTTTCGCGCGCGCTTTGCCTTCCGCCTTTTTTAAAGCTCTTTGAGCCTTTTGCGTTTTCCTGATTTTATCGCGAAAAACTTCATCTGAAGCTTCCGCCGCTTTTGTGCCGGATTCTTCGTTGTCGAGCGGAGACAGGTTTTCGAGTCCCATTCATTCAATGATTAATAATCAATGTGCAATGCTTAATTAACTGGTAATTACACATTGATCATTGTACGTTGCAAATTGTAGATCCATTCATTCTTCGTTTTCTTCCAGCTCGTGGATTTTATTCTCGATTTTTTCGAGCATCTGTTTCGCCTTTTTTTTCAGAATCTTTTTCGTTTTTTTCGGAGCAAATTTCAATCCCAAAACTGAAGCAATCGCGCCGCCGATTATTAAACCGGCGAGTAATTTTCCGCCTCCGCCTTTTTCGGAATTTTCATCTTGTTCAGCCAAATCTTAGTGATTTAAAGAATCCATTCCCCAAATTTGGTAAATCCAGCGGTAAATCATCTCTGTCACGGTGATGAAAATTCCAAAGAAAAGCCAAGTCGTAGGCAAAATTGTAAATAAAACTACGGTTGCTCCTTTCCCGCCACTGCCACCCACCGCCAATTCTGCTGCCGAGGAAAAATCTTGTCCGAGTTTGTAAATCAGCATGTTCGTAATGATCGTGGCTAAAACTGCAAATATAATTCCGTAAATTGCGATGAAATTTTCGCGCGGCGACTGTGAATTCGAAAGCTCGAGGATAAACATGCTGGCGAGCGCGGCTACCACGAGCTGGAGGGAGGAGATGAGGAAAATTATTTTTAAATTTTGCGCGAAACCGATTATTCCAAAAAAGTAAACGGGGAGGAGAAAAATGAAAATCAAAATATTCAGCGAAATGATGTGTTTGATTACTCCTCGAATTTCCGCATATTTTTCGCGATCCAACATTCCGAAAAGAAAAGCTCCCAAACTGTTCGCGACGAGACCAGTGATAAATCCCATCATGATTGCTGAAAATATCACAAAAGGTCCGGTGACGCTTCCGCTGTCCATCGTTCCGAGACCGATGAGTACGAAAATCAACAAAACAAACATTCCGACAATGCCCACGCCGATGCCTGAAAGAGCTTTGAAAAAGAGAAGTGAGAATTTTACTTCGCGAGGAGGAAGAAGCATTGTTTGGGGGATTAAAAAATTTTAATTTTTACAATTTTTGCAATTCCTGCCTGCCGGCAGGCAGGTTTAAATAAATTTTAATTTACTAAACTTTAGATTTTTTTGAATATTCTGCGGTGGAAAATTATCAGCAGCGTTATCCCAATTGTGAGGGCTGCGTCTGCGAGATTGAAATTCGGAATGATGGAAAGCGAGATGAAATCAGTGACTTTTCCGAAGAAAATTCTTTCCGTGAGATTTCCGAATGCTCCGCCGAGCAGCAGCGCGAATGCGACCACCCCGATTTTAGATTCTTTTTTCACATTTTTCACGAAAAGATTTCCTAAAAAAATAATTGCAAAAATTGAGAGCAAAATTATCAAACTGCGCGGGAAGGGAATTCCGAACGCGAGATTCGAATTTTGCGTGAATTCAAGCTTCAAAAAAGGGAAAATTTCGACTGTCTGCGCGGGTACGAGAAATTTCCGCGCGAGAAATTTCACAAAAAAATCGAGAGAAGCGACGAGCGCGATTCCCGCGAATAGAAGAATATTCTGTTTTTGCATCAAAGAAAGATTAAAGGATAAAGGGTTAAGAATAAAGTTTTTGGGGAGAAGTTGGAAAATCAGAAAGTTGGCGATAAACTTCAGCTCGTTTTGGGCAATTTAAAATTTTTATTTTTTACTTTTTAATTTCCATGGATTACAAATTCCTACCCGCTGCGGATTCTGAAGTTCACGAGTTGATCAAAAAAGAAGAGCGGAGGCAGGCGAGCGGACTCGAATTAATCGCGAGCGAAAACTATGCCTCGTCCGCAGTTTTGGAGGCGATGGCTTCGGTTTTTCAGAATAAATATTCCGAAGGCTACGTAGGGCGAAGATATTACGCGGGAAATGAAGTTGTCGACGAAATAGAAACGCTCGCAATCGAGCGCGCCAAAAAACTTTTCGGAGCCAATTTTGTGAATGTGCAGGCTCTCTCCGGTTCTCCCGCAAATTTGGCAGTTTACTTCGCGCTCATCGAGCCGGGCGACAAAATTCTCGGTTTGAAACTTGATCACGGCGGGCACCTCAGCCATGGTCATCCGATTAATTTTACCGGCAAAACTTATGATTTCGTTCAGTTTGGCTGCAATCCTAAAACTGGCAGGATTGAAATGGACGAGGTTGAAAAATTGGCTCGCGAACATCAGCCAAAAATGATTGTGGCGGGATTCAGCGCTTACTCGCGAGATTTCGACTGGGTTCGTTTTCGTAAAATCGCGGACGAGGTGGGCGCGCTCGCGTTCGCCGACATTGCCCACATTGCCGGTTTGATTGCGGGCAAACAGATTACCGGACCGATCGAAGCGGGCTTCGATGTGGTTACCACCACGACTCACAAAACTTTGCGGGGACCGCGGGGAGCTTTGATTTTTTCAAAAAACGAGGAGATCGCCAAAAAAATTAACCGCGCGGTTTTTCCGGGGATTCAAGGCGGACCGCACGAGCACGTCATTGCGGCGATTGCCGTCGCGCTCGGCGAGGCGCTGCAGCCGGAGTTCGCGGAATATTCCAAGCAAGTTATCGTTAATTCCAAAAAACTCGCGGCGGAATTGATTTCTCGCGGATTCGAAATCGTGTCCGGCGGGACAGACAATCATTTGATGGTCGTCGATTTACAAAATAAAAATGTCGGCGGTCGCGAATTTACCACCGCTCTCGATTGCGCGGGAATTTCCGCTTCCGCTTCCACTATTCCGAATGATCCGAACCCGCCGATGAAACCGAGCGGGATTCGATTCGGCACGCCGGCGATTACCACGCGGGGGATGCGGGAAGCCGAAATGGAAAAAATTGCAGAGTGGATTTCGCAGGTCGCGGGGAATTGGGAAGATTCTGAAAAGTTGACGTCAATCAAAAAAGAAGTAGGGGAGCTGGCGGCGCAGTTTCCGGTTCCGGGAATTTAGTCAATGTGCGATGGACAATATTGCTTGTTGAAAAATATTTAAACGAGGCGGATTACAAAAAAGCGGTTTAATCCGACGGGCTACCCAACACCAGGGAATTTAGTTTTTTGAATCAACTTCTAACTTAATTTCGAAAGAATAATTTGACTTTTCTTATTTTGGATCATTTATTTTGTTTAACATCTTCAAAAGCATCGCAAGTGCTTTTCGCGGATTTTGTGAATTATTAAAAGTAGCCAAAATTTCATCTCTAAAAATAAGTATTGATCCGAACTCTTCTTCATCGAGAAGGTAATTCAAGTCTCCCTCTAATAAGGTATTATTACAGGCAATGATTCCTTCTTTGAATTCGCGAGAAATAAAGGTTTTCATCTATTTTTTAGTCGTTTAAAATTAAAAAAGCTTCGGGTCGGGAGTCTAAAGAACTGGCTGTAAAGTTCTAGAAATAAGAAATCGACTTACTCTATTAACCTGAAGAGCAATAGTATCTATTTCGTGCGAGTTGTCGATAGAGCTGTTTGGCTTCAAGCTGGGTCGGAAACTAGCTCCTAAAGCAGTTTGTAAATCTATTTCGATTTCTTGAGCACCTTTGGGATTTTTATTGTTATCGTTTTCGTTTTCCATAATTTAGTTGGTTAAAAATAAAAAGGAGGTAAAATTAACTCACTTCTTTTTTAAAAGCAAACCATGAAAAGCATTAAAATCGGTATCATCGGCTTCGGCGTCGTCGGCTCGGGTGTAGTGAAAGTTTTGCAAAAAAATTCCGCTGAAATTGAAAAACGAGTTGGCAGGAAGATTGAGATTGCGGCAATTGCGGATCTCGATTTGAAAACTGATCGCGGAGTAAAAATTGACCGCAAAATTCTCACGACTGACGGATTCGCGGTTTGCCGGAATCCTAAAATTGACGTCGTCGTCGAGCTCGTCGGCGGGACGGGGATTGCCGCCAAATTCATCGAAACCGCGCTCGAAAACGGGAAACACGTGATTACCGCGAACAAAGCTTTGCTCTCCGAAAAAGGCGAAAAGCTTTTTCAGCTTGCGGAGAAAAAAAAGAAGCTCCTTCTTTTCGAAGCGGCGGTGGGAGGCGCGATTCCCATCATTCGCACGATTAAAACTTCACTCGCGGGCGAGCAAATCGAAAAAATTTATGGAATCCTCAACGGGACTTGCAACTACATTCTCACGAAATTGGCGAACGAAGGCGGTGACTTTGCCGAAGTTCTCGCCGACGCGCAAAAACGCGGTTTTGCGGAAGCCGATCCGACGCTCGATATTGAGGGCGGTGACACCGCTCACAAAATCGCTTTGCTTGCGTCGATCGCGTTTGGTACGCAGGTGGATTTCAAACAAATTCACATCGAAGGCATCACGAAGCTGTCGGCTGCCGATTTCGAATTTGCGCGACGGTTGCAGCGCAAAATTAAACTCATTGCCGTCGCTAAAAAGGAAAATGGCTCGCTCGAAATTCGCGTTAATCCGACTTTGCTTTCCGTCGACTCTCCGCTTGCAAAAATTGACGGTGTGACGAATGCAGTTGCCTTTCACGGTAAAAATTTAGGTGAGATTATTCTTTCCGGACCGGGGGCAGGGAGTCTGCCGACTGCGACGGCTGTCGTCGGCGATATCATCGAAGCAGCGCGCGGTTCAGGCATAGCGAATCGTGGCATGGCGGAAGATTCGCTCGAAAAATTTCCAATCAAAAAAATTGAAAATGTTGAGAGTGAATATTATTTGCGTTTCGGCGTGAAGGATGAGGCGGGCGTGATTCGTGATATTTCGAAAGTATTGGCGAAATTTGATTTGAATATTCGCGACATCCTCCAGCTTGATTTGAAAGAATTTCAACGCGAAGTTCCGCTTGTTATTTTGCTGCATAAAAATTCCGAATCGAAAATTCGAAAAGCAGTGGGGGAGATCAATCGGTTGAAATGCGTGTGCGGAAAAACGGTTGTTTTACGAGTAGAAGAATGAATCAAGCAGTTTTCGTGCTAAAATCCAAATGAAATGAATCTTCAAGCAGGCACCATTACGCAAAGAAATACCCGTAAGATTTTGCGGGGAGTTAGTCCGTGGGAAAAAGTTCGAGGAATTTGGAAAGATAAAAAAATTGACAGCCTAAAACATCAGCAAAAAATTCGCCAAGAATGGAAATAATTACACTCGATACAAACGCGGTAATTGACTATTTTAAGGGTGTTTCAGATGTGGTGAAAAAAATTGATGGTTTACGCGAGAAGGGTGTGCGCTTTGCTGTTTCCGTAATTGTAGAATTGGAACTTTTGAGTTTACCGAACCTTGATTCTCTCGACGAGTTGCAAATTTTAGACTGGTTAACCCAGATTTATGTTTTGCCAGTTGATTCAGCGATAGCTCGCCAAGCTGCTGAAATTCGCAGAGAAATGAAGATCAAAACTCCTGATGCGATTGTGGCTGCTACGGCAGTTTTTCTTGGAGGTAAATTTATTTCGCGAGATAAAAAATTGCAAAAAATAAAAGGGTTAAAGCTAATCTGATTTTTTCGGCTAAACTCCAAATAATTTTTTAAGTTCTGCGTTTTGCATTCTAAATTCAAGGTCGCTCTCGTTCACGATTGGCTCACTGATTTCGGCGGGGCAGAGCGCGTGCTGCTTGCTTTCCATGAGTTGTTTCCCGATGCGCCGATTTTCACCACTTTTTTTCGACCGGAGAATTTGCCGATGTTCGCGGATGCGGATATTCGAACAAGCTACCTTCAAAAAATTCCGTTTGCGCGGAAACACCACCGTCTCTTTTTTCCGATGATGCCGGCGGCGGTTGAGTCGTGGGATTTCGGCGAATTCGATCTCGTGATTTCCGACAGTTCGTCCGGCTGTGCGAAAGGAATCATCACGAAGCCGGAGACGCTCCACATTTGCTACTGCCACAATCCGAACCGCGCATTGTGGGACGGCGCTCACGAATACCTTCGCCTTCACGAAAAGAACTTTAATTTTCTCGCGCGGAAAATGATTCCTCGACAACTGATGAAGATGCGGATGTGGGATCGCGTGGCGGCTGATCGCGTCGATTATTTTCTCGCGAATTCCGAATTTGTGGCTAAGCGGATTCAAAAATATTATCAGCGGGAAGCCACCGTGATTCATCCGCCGGTAGAGACGAAGCAATTCGTTCCATCTGAAAAGAAGCCGGCGAATTATTTTCTCGCGGTCGGACGGCTGATTCCATACAAACGCTTCGATCTCGCGATTCAAGCTGCAAATGTTCTCGGGGTGAAACTTCGAATCGTCGGAATCGGTCCGGAGGAAAAAAGGTTGCGGGCGATGGCTGGTCCGACGGTGACATTTTTTGGAAAAGTTTCAGAGGAGACATTGCAGAGAATGTATTCCGAATGCCGCGCTCTCATTTTTCCGCAAGTCGAGGATTTCGGACTCACCGCCGTCGAGGTGCAGGCTTCCGGTCGACCGGTCGTTGCATTTCATGGCGGGGGCGCGCTTGAGACGATTCGGCAAAATCAAACCGGAATTTTTTTCAATCAGCAAACCGTTTCTTCGCTCGCGGATGCGATGCAGCGCACGATTCGGAAGCGGTGGGTAAAAAAGTCAATCGTGAAAAACGCGGAGCGGTTTGACACGGATAAATTCAAAAAGCGGATTTTGGAGTTTGTGGAGGAGAAGCTGGAGGAAATTTATACCGCTTCGCAATAGAAATACTACAGCCTACATTTTTATAAATTAATTCTACTACTAAGATTTAATCTTTTTAGTACCAATGCTGCGCGGTATTAATAGCTTTTCTATCGTAGATTGGTATTAAAAACTAAAATCTTTTCTCCACATCAAAGTAGTCGATTTTCCATTCGCCATTTCTCAAAACCAAGAAAGCCTTTTTCAGCTCGCCGTGAGTTTCTCGATCAAAAGTCCATACCGCCGATTTCCGGAAACGGAAAACTTTCGTGGTGAGTTTGCTTTCTGATT
>Ga0180007_10003962_pt1 | contig 16013 bp, 18 predicted proteins | sample MM_PC_MetaG_FD_121122 | JGI IMG/M metagenome (GOLD analysis project Ga0180007, IMG submission 121122) | Groundwater microbial communities from the Aspo Hard Rock Laboratory (HRL) deep subsurface site, Sweden - MM_PC_MetaG | ecosystem: Environmental > Aquatic > Deep subsurface > Groundwater... | reverse complement strand
CTTTGTACCTATCCCAAGACAGGTATTCACCAAACAATATACGTTTTATGTTCATCGTTACACCACTCCGCAACTTTTTAAGTTGCAATAGAGGGGGTTCTGAAAGGGGGACGCATCCCCACTTTCAAAGCACTAACCTAATAACCTCTTCAGTAAGAGAGTCAAGATAATAATTAAAGTCATCACGAATAAAGTCACCAATAGTGATCACGTAATCATACCTTCTCATCTTGACCTCTCTTATCACCTCATAATACTATTAAGCAAATACCTAATAGCTAATTATGCGTCACTACCTCGTAACCTTGTCTTACCTGCACCATCCCATGTATGCTATTAGGTATATTGTTGTAGTATATTTTTGTTTACTTATGATATATCTATGTGTTACTTACCTAATGATTGTATTGCAACTAATAACACTATTAGGCATTTGCTTATTGTTTGTTTGCTAATACCTAATAATTGTATTAGGTATCTACATAATAGAGTGAGATGATAAACTATATAAACATTTCTATGCTCTATCCTATACATTACCTAATACAGTACATAATAGTAGTATTAGGTACTACGGGGTGGGAGTGAGTAAAATCATAAATAAAGAAGGAAAGAGGTACGCAGAGCAAATTTATGATATTTTTAGGAATAGTGATTGTTTATATATTCATTTATATTTATTTATATTTATGATAAAGGAAGTAAAAAAGTACGGAACAAGCGGTCATATTATCTTACCGAAACGGTATATTGGAATTAAAGTGAACGTTCTGTTGCCAGAAGAACCAGATGTTTATTTAACCAAGAAAGAGATAGAGAAGTTGATAGAAGATAAGATCTTAGAAGCAAAGAGCGGTTACTGAGAATGTTTAAGGCATGGTATTTTTTCGAAGTGTTTAGAAATTAGATTAGACTGGTGGTAAGGGTCTAGACCTTCTTTTTCGCAGATTGGACATACAGCTGTGAATTCTTTGGAAGTATCCCCACCTGCCCCTCTTTCGATTTGTTCAATTTTAGATTCTATTTGTGCTATTCTAGCTAAGTAGCATGCGTTAGCTAGAGCGTCAGGGTGGTCATCTTTAATACCAGAAGATTTATGATGTACTTTAATATGAAGTGAGTTAGGCATTTTTTCCACTTTAAGTGCCATCATTTCTTTTCTTAGTTCAGGGATGTTAGATCCATAGATTCTGTTTTGTTCGAATAAATGCTGGAGGTTATGGTAAACGTCAGACTTGTTAGGCAGAGAGTAAGTTAGAGTTTCAATTTGCAGTTCATCTAGTATTTGTCTGTCTATGAGGTCATTTTTGACTGAATCTCCGACACCGATTCTGTCGTAAGCGAATTTAGCGAACATCGTGTTTTTCAAGTTACAGAGGTTTTTGAGTTCAGTTATTTCCAAATAGATTTCCTTTTTCTGTGTTCTGGGTGGGAATTCTTTAAAGTAGACTAATTTGATGTTAGGGAGCGTGTTAATTTCTTTATTTTCTTCTTGGACCACACCGTATAGTACAGATTTATCAGTATCTTTAGATATTGTATCTTCGCCAGCGAAATCTCCGCCTAAGAAGAAAGTTGAGTTAAGCGGTATTTCCAGTGGAATGTTATAATTAGCGAATCTATCGAATTGTTCTTTAGAGATGAAAGTACCAGTGATGGATGAGAATTCTGCTGCATAGACTGAGTTAAATTCTCTAGATGGCAATCTTTCTTTAGCTTTAAGGTATTCTTTGATAGTGTTGTCTGGTTTAGCTAACCAGCACAGTTTATAGCAAGTGAATCTGTCATCTTGTTCGAAACATCTGTACGCTAACCCTTCGTTATCTAGCGGGTTGGATATCATAAAAATCTGCCCCATAGTAAGGAAATGGTGTTTCCAGTTTTTAGTGGTGTTAGTTCTAGGTTCAACGCATTGGTCGAAATATTGGATGTCAGTCATACCGACATCTTTCATTTCCCAGAATGCAACTTCATCGCAGATCATTAAAGTGGCAGGAAATCCTAATATTCTTTTAGTTGGCGGGAAAGTTCTGATAACCGAAATACCGCCTAGTGGAGATTTCAAGTGCAGTTCCATTCTGTTATCTACAGTATCTCTGAATGTGATGAAATCAATGTTAGATCTGTCCATCATCCATTTAATTTCATCTAGGATCATAATAGCTTGGTCTTCAGATTTAGAGATAACCATCACTGAAGCGTTTTGGGTGTGAAGTGCGTGATGGAGTGCTTTAATTGCAGCAGTCCAAGTTTTACCGATTTGATTAGATGCCAAAACCACCACAAACCTGTTAGGATCAGTTAAGATAATATCTTGCCATCCGTATACTCTTAATCTTTTATTTTGTTTATCTTTAAGGCAAGCGTAAGCCCAGACAGACGGATCTCTGAACTTCATAGCGCATCTAGCTTTGAACTCTTCAATCGGGATGTTATATTTTTCTAATTTACAGAATTCATCAATTTTTGTAGATATATAGGTTTCTGTGTTTATTCTCTGTTGAACGTAATTCTCTTCAGTAATTTCAAGAACTAACATTATGACGCTCCTTATGACATTTTATGCATAACACAATTAAATCTTTATCTTTTTCTCGAAAAATATTTCGATAAGTTTTGTGATGAAGTTGTAGCTTTTTTGTTGAACCGCATTTACTACATCTCTTCCCTTTCAATTTCATTACCTTTTTTCGTTGGTATTTCCATTTAGTACTTGAAAGATAATTAGTATACTTATTCTTGCTCTTCATAATCCGTCATCTGGTATTGTGTTTTAGTTATGTTGATGACACTTTCTACTCTGGATAATGCTTCAATTATTGCTAATATCTTTTTTGTTTTTTCTTCTTTATCTCTATCTTTCTCTACATCAACTTCAATCCAAATTTTATCATAATCACTCATTTTCTTTTTTCTCCATAGGTCTGTTTTCTTCAGGGAACATCATATCTCGAATATCTTTGTAAGAAGCGTTAATGTTAACTTTCTTTTCACCGAACTCCATCTTGTGCGATGATTCCAAACATTCTTTAAGCAACCTGATTAATTTAACATCACACGGTCCTAATGGTATTCCTTTTTCAAGTCTAGGCATAACTCTTACGTTCATATCAGCTTCAAGCAATTCTATTACTTGATTGAGTTTAGTGATTTGAGACAATTCTTTACCATTATGCTTTCTAATCCAGATTTCAAACAAGTTTCTTTTCTTCAGTGCTGATTTGACTTTAGAAAAATCCACACCAGCTTCTTCCATTAATTTTCTTGATAAAGCCAATTTGTTGAATTGATCTCTCTGTTGGTTTTTGCTGATTCTTTTGATAGGATTCATTGAAACTATCAATTTGCCTTCTGGTGTTACTGGTCCTGTTTGATTTTTTGCATACTTGAAATATTCTGGGTTTCCCATAAGAAAAAACAAAATGTATTTTTTGTTATATAAATAATAAGTATAGTCTAGAGCATAGAAAAGATTAAATAGTTGTACTAATTACCTTATTAGGTGATGTATTATGGACACAGATGATTTGGCAACTGGAATTGTTACCGCACTTAAATCTGGCGGAGGTATTCAAGTAGTTATACCTAGACACATAATAGTCTATTTAGGTATTGAAAGTAGAGATAAATTAAAAATATCTGTTAGTAAACTTGGTGAAAAAAGACCAGCTAGGAGATTTGACTTAACAAAAAATTTAAAGATGATTCCTAAGAAAGTGGAATCAAAAATAGAAGAAAGTAAACCATCACCTAAGTCTGAACCAAAGGTAGAAGAATTAGATGAAGCAGAAGAAGATTTTGTTGAGAAGTATATCGTTACTAATAACCATATTAGCCAGATTAGTGAAACAAATAACGCTAAAGTTCAGTTTGGTGATGATAGGGTTGCAGAGTTAATAGAAATCGCTAAAGAGCGGATGAAACCAAAACTACCACAGAACACTCAAGAAGTTACTGTTTAACTTATTCTTTATATATTCTTTTTTTTTAAGAAAGTCGTATGAAAGTAGCTGAAAGTACCAATAAACTATCATTAAAGTGGCAAACAAGTCTGAAAAACTGCCTGATAACTTATTTTAACTATCCTTCTGAGAAATTTATGAACCAGATTTATGCTGACTGGGAAAAGAGGTTAGTTCAATTTTGTTTTGAGATTATAGTTAACGGTGTTGGGTTTCTTATTTCTATCACTTGGATCTTAATGTTCTATTATATCCATAAAGGGATTTATTTAGGGTGGTGGCAGATTCCTTTAATGATAATTTCTATGGGATTCTTTTTGAGGTTTATTCAAAAGACTTACATTTTCTTTAGAGAAGGATGGCGAGGTGAGATAAGTTGAATGAAAAAAGGTTTAAAGTGAGCAAAGAAGAATATCTCTTATTGCAACAAGCAAAACAAAGAGATACTGAGTTAGGTAAAGAACAAAGGGTCTATGATAGAGACTGGCAACTTAAATTGAATGAGGTAAAGATAAAACAATTCGAGAGACAGATAATTAACAAAAAAGCTCAAATCAGTTCGAAACAGATAATAGAGAAACACGATGGGTTTATTGGTGACAAGAAACCCGAATACTGGTTGCAGAATGAAATCGATCAGATTGAGTTAGAAATAGAGAAGTTACAAGATTCTAACAAAAAAATCAAACAAGAGCAAGAAAAAGATATTGAGGTGAGAAAAGATGGCTGAACCAACATTTATACTGATTCAGCAAGTGCCAGAAAATATTGATCACTTGCTAACATTAGTTAAACAAAAGATAGGCGGAACGCCTTTAGAAGAGATAACCAAGATAGAGATAGTTAAAGGCGGGATATATTTACATAAATTACCTACAACTTTAAAGTAAGATGTTTGTTAAAATCAAAGAACGACCTAGCGGTATGATGTCAGCTATACCGATGTTAAACGAAACTCTCACTCCATATGGTAGTGGGATTTACGCTCAACGCAGGTTTAACATTAAACTGTTAGTTAATTGGATTCAGAAAACACCAGAAGCTGTTTCTTTATTGAGAAAGATAGGTAATGATATAGTGACTAAAGTTGAGTTCAAAGTAGTGGATTCTAAAAAGATGGGTAGACCTAGCGATAGGCAGAAACAAGAGAAAGAAGATTTAGCTGACGAGTTTTTCAACAAAAACAGTGGCAAAACGCAGTTACACGCATCAGTTATGGACTGGATGATGACTGGCGATAACTTTGTGTGGATTGGTGCTATAACTGATAATATGATAAAAGAGATATCCGAAAAATATTCAAAATCTAATGGATTAGAGTATAAAGAATCAGAATATAAGATCAGGCAATTTTTAGATGAAGATTTCACTAAAACCAGTAAATTTCGGTATGTGCCATCTGAAACAGTTGAAATAGACTATGATGACACAGAAATCAAAGGTTATATCCAATCAACTTATGCAAGTTATAAAGGGTTTAATAACGCAAATTATCCTACTAGCGGATTCCAGAAACGGTACTGGACACCAGACCAAATCATTCACGGTAAATTTATGGAGATGAGCGGTAAAGTGTATGGGTACACTCCAATGAGTGCGTTAGCTCCTGTTATACGAACTTTAGGATTGATTAAAGATTATGCTGGCACTTTTTTTCAGAACGGTGGCGTGCCAGATTGGATGTTTATGTTTGAATCGGTTGGGATGTCTAACTTGAAAAATATTGAATTCTTGAAAACCCAGTTGCAGAAATACAAGACAGCAGCAATGAAACACGGTACTTTAGTTGGAGAAACGTCAGGCAGGTTTCAAGCCATTAAGTTAAGCGATTTCAATAAAGATATGGAGTTCAGACAGTTAATGATAATGTATGCTGGCTTGATAGCTTTAAGTTTTGATTTTCCGTCAGCTAGAATGAAATCTATTTTAGGTAGCGATATTAAAAGTTCAACTGGCGAAACAGATGCAGAAACCGATTCTTATGAGAGAAGTATAGCTTCAGCTCAAGATTATATCTGTGGTCTGTGGAACACTCAGTTATGGATACCGCATTTCGGCGTGAAAATGCAGTTGTTCAATTCATACAGGCAAGATGAAGTTAGAGAAGCTCAAACTTTAGTGCAGAATTTGTCTGCATTAAAAGAGATGGTGAATTTAGGTATGATCCCAACAGATGACGCAGTGATGGAGATAGTAGGATGGTCTAGAGACAAGTTCAAATCAATCGAATTAAAGCAATCTATGAACCCTCAACCAGGTCAAATGCCAAACGATCAAGTGATTAAAGGCAAAGCATCTCAAGCATACCAGAACGAGAAAAAGAGGCAAGTTATCCAAGATAAGAACAAACAGATGGGTAATTAACTAATTATTTATAAATCCAATATCCAAATAATAGTCTTAAAACACAGAGGCAGTAGGATTAAGTCTCTGTGTTCCTACTGTTTCTGTTGAGATATAATGTTAAGGACTGACACAAATAAAGAGGATGAAGCTACTTTTAATAGTTATCATCAATCAAGTACAGAACTTAACGATGTTTACTGAAAATGCCTAAAGAGTTTGAAGAAATGCGAAAGAAGATATCAGCAAACCTTAAAGGCAAGACTAATCCTAGAACTAAAAAACCTTACTCTGAATCTGACATTTATGCAATCGCTGTGGCTCAATGGAAAAAATCACACGGTGGCAAAGCTCCTTCTCATAAAGAAACTAAACTGTGTCTAACACCATTTGAGTATAAAGAAGAGAAAGATAGATTTATTTCTGAAGGGTTTATAGCAACAACTCACCCAGACAGAGCTAGAGATCCAAACGGTAGATGGAAAGGTGACATTATAACTGAAGAGATGATAGACAAGATAGTTGACACTATTAATAATAATACAATGCCAGAAGCTAAATATTGCAGTTACAGGCACGATTGGATTAAACAAGATAATCCAAGTTTACCGCCAGCAGGAATAGCAATGAGTGCAGAGAAGAGAGAAACAGGAGACGGTCATTATGGAGCTTGGGTTACAACTGAACATCTAAAGACATTTCCAGATTATGATACTCTAGTTTATGATATTGAACATAAAGTAATACCTGGATATTCTATTGAGTATAATACTAAAGATTTTGATTTAATTAATGTTAATGGCGATCCATACAGGCTTTTGAAAGAGTTTGATTTTTACGGTTATGGGTTTGCTAACGCTAGATTACAATCTAATCCAAAAGCCACAATCACTTCTTATAGTTATAAGGAGTTAAAAGAATTAATTAATAAATCTAAAATGGAGGAATTGAAAATGCAAAAAGCAGAAAAGAAGGAAGAAGATGTTCCATCAGAACCAGAAGATAAACCTGAGGAACAACCAGAAGAAATGAAAGAAAAGAAATCAGTTGAAACTAAAATTGAAGTTAAAGAGTTTACAGTCTCAAAAGAAGATTTTGATTATTTACAGAAGTTAAGAACAACAGAAATGAAAGAGAAATCAAACAAAGAGATTAAAGAGTTAATAGAAGCTGAGATTAAAGAGAGAATCAAAGCACCTTTAATCAATCCAGACAAGAAACTTGAGATGAAAGAACTCGAAGTATTCAAGAAAAGTGCAACAGTTGAATACAAGGAACTAGATGAAGGATATAAGCATGCAACAAGCGAAGGACAATTTGCTATGGATTCGCATATGGGTAAAGCTCAAAAGCTAAATTCAGCAGTAACCAAACAGTATAAAGAAGCTGCACAATTATGCAAGAAACTTGAACAATCAGGAATTCCAGTAACAAAAAACTGGAAAGAGATGAGCGAATCAGGTATGGTTAATGCTTACGCTAAAGAAAGGTTATCTCAATTTGATGTAGCAGGAGACATCTGCACAGGTAACGAGTTTGCTTATTCACCATTTGCTGGAACAAGATTGGAAGCGAAAGAATCGTATTGGAGTACACTAGAAACAAAAGGTACATACGGTTTAGGAGCATTTAACACAACAAACACCAACGTGAATTTAACTGACGCATCTTGGACTTACGGATCTTATTACCAAAGCCCAGTTGAATTGAACGACATTTACGGACCAGCATTAATCAACCACTTAAATGATCAGACAGTAACGTGGGGTAAATTAAAGAAAGAGAACTGGTCAGGAAGATCGCAAATTCAATTTAGAGCAAGAACAGGCAGAAATGCAACAGCAACAGGAACTTCTGAAGGGACAGAATATACATTAGCCAGTTTCACAAGTTATGTGAGCAAAGATAGGTTCCAACAACCATTCTGCTATTATCACGTTTTAGTTGCAGTAACAGGTCAGATGATACAGTTAGCTCAAGCACCAGGCGGTATGGGAGATGTCTGGGGTATTGAGATGGAAAACTCAATGAAAGATTTAGTTAAAGCATTGAACGCAGCAATAATATCTACTGGAGATGGTACATCTGAATCAGCTTCACTTGGGTTTGAAGGGTTGATATTAGGCACAACAGGCACACTTTATGGCAGAAACATCGCAACATACACTACATTAAAATCTCATAAAGAAAGTTACGGTGCAAGATTAACTCTAGATGAGATGAGATTAATGATAGAGAAAGTTACTGGTGGAGATACAACTATAACAAATTCTAATGCAAACGTGAGCGATTTAGTGTTTTTCTGTCATCCAACACAAGCTAGGATAATGAAAAGCATATTCCAAAACTTACAGAGAACAGTACCAACTAGCGCTAGAATTGGGTATGAAGGAGCAATAGATGTTGACGGAGTGCCAGTATTTCAAGATCCAGCAATGAACACAGACGACTTATTTTTAATAGACACAGCTCACACAAAATTAGCAATCAATTTAGGTCCAACAGTTGAATATCTGCCAATAGCATTTGACGGTAAAGCAGGCCATATCAAGATTTATTTCAACTTGTATAGCGATGCACCATCTAACAACTATTGGGCTCACACTTTAGCCACGAGCTAAAGTTTTACTTTTTTATTTTTAATGGAGGATGATAAACTATGGCAACTGTTGATAATATTACGGTTTCAGAAACCAGTCCGCCTGGCACAGAACTAGTCAGAGCGCAATTAACAGCATCAGGAACTTCAACTTATGTTTCTCGAAGATTAAGCAATGTTCAAGGATGCATAGTTGTAGTTGAAGGAACGAATGGAGCAACATTCACTAGGAGTACTAAGACAATAACAATAACAGGCACGAATGATGACTGGGTTGACATACTTTTATGGGGAACACCATAAAAAAATGAAAGCTAAACAAGATTTTGTAGTTCACATTAGTACAGATACGGGTTCACCAGTAAGTTATAAAGAAGGCGAACCGATTAAAGGTATCAAGAAACTAGAAATCAAGAAAGGCAAAGAAGTGCCTGGAGAGATAGAGAGATACATTTTCTTGTTTAACAAAGATTTTCTAGATTTAGAGTATAAAGATGGTGTGCCTCAGAATGTTCCTGAAGATTTCAAACAATTAACACCACCGCCAATCATACCAAAAAGAAAATATACTGAAGAAGGATTAAACAAAGTGTATGAGAAAAGCGGGTTAGAAGGGTTGAAAAAGATTGGTGCTAAGTTTGATCCACCTATCACAGATAGGTCTTATAAAAGGTTAATCACAGAAATTTTGATAGCTCAAGAAAAACTATTAGGAGTGAAATAATGCCAATTGGCGATAATAAAGAGTTTGCTATCCCTAAGATGTCGGATGGTGACGTAACGGTATATGTTTACGCTCCTGGATTAACTTCAGTAGACGATACTGCAACTGCAAAATATATGAATACCAGTATGTCCAGAACTCAGTTTTGTTTAAGATCCGATCAAGCTATTCAAATAGTTCAAATTGGAGGGAGAGTTTTAACAGATCCAATGACTTGTCCAGCTAATGGTAGTATTACAGAGAGAGAAGCTGGGTTCAGGAATGATCCTGCATTTGATAAAATCGTGTTAAGACCGTTAGCTGATAGTACTAATGTTAAGTTAAGAGTAAGAGGAGGATTAATGTAAAATGCCTGCAACAACTCCAAAATTAATTTCATTTAAAGTTAGCAGTGGATCTGAAGGAGAGTATGTTAAAGCCACGAATATAACCAGTGGCGGGACTGTAAGAGGTCAATTAAATGCTAGCAAAGAATGTGTAATCAATGTAGCCAAAGAAGGGTTCACTTGGAGTGAAGGAGATAAGATTCACGGTTCGATTTCAGGCAGACTTAATCAATGTGCTGAAAAGACGTTAACTAAGGGAGGATGCACATTTAGTTTTAGCGATACTGCTACAAGCTCAATGGCAAGTGTAAGTTTATAGGTGATCAAATGAAACATTTGAACCAACTTATAATGTTGATTTTGTTTTTGGTACTGATTGGAATAGTTTATGCAGCTACAATCACGTTAACCAGTCCTTCTGATAATTATTATACTTTAAGTACATCTGCTACTTTCACTTGTAATGGTTCACCAGAGTTAGGTTGGAGCATTACAGGAATTCATTTATATACCAATCAAACAGGAACGTGGAGAATTAATGTAAGCAAGTTTCCTACCACCCCAGTAAACAATACAGCAGTAGGCAACATTACTATATTAAGTAGTTTATCTGATGGAGTTTCTTTTATTTGGAATTGCAGATTTGATTATACTAATTCATCTGGTTCAAATAATCTAACTTATTATGGAACAAATAATAAGACTGTGTTTGTTGAGTTACCGCCACCAATCGGATTAGATTATCCAACTAGTGGTGCTTATTTAAATTCACAGTCTCAATTTGCTATAACTGTTCAGAAGTCTTATACAACAGACACTTTATTTTATTGTAGGATTTACACTAATGAAACAGATTGGACAGCATACGGTCCTACATTAAATGCAGTTAACAACACTCAAATTAATACTACATTATCGTTTGATGACGGAACATATAAATGGAACGCTAAATGTTTTGAGAGTTCAAACGCTAACATTTATGGATGGAACGCTACAAATTTCACGTTTGTGATGGACAAAACAGTGCCAGTTGTTTTTGTTAATTTTACTAATCGAACTTGGAGCAAGACAACAAGCAATTCAATTAAGTATATTGCTAATGACACAAATTTAGCTAGTTGTGTCTGGTGGTTAAATGTTACAGGTAGCGGATTATATCAAAACCATACTAACAATTCATTAACAAGCGGTTCTGAAGATGTATTTACTACATCATTTGCTAATAACAATTACACCTTTTTAATTAGTTGTAATGATAGTGCTGGTAATTGGTACAACTCAAGTCAATATCAACTTAAAGTAGATCTTGTATCTCCTGGTGTTTCTTCAGTAGGTAACGCTTCAAGAAGTGGTTATTGCGATCAATGGAAAGTTAATTTAACAAGTTCAGAAGGAGTAAATCTTTCTGTTAATTATGGTCCAACAACCGCTGTGGGTAACATAATTTCTGAATCAACTTATATCGGAACTCATAACATATATTTATCTAATGTGTCAGAGAACACAGTTTATTACTTTAATGTTACCGCTTGTGATCCTGCTGGGAATTGTAACACAACAAATACACAATATAATTTCAAATTTCCATTCAAAGTCTGTGCAGGTTGGACTTATTTAGGTGTTTACGAGAATTCAATTAATATGAGTACAATCGCCACACAGAGTGGTGCTGATTATGTGTACTCTTGGAAGGAATTAAACCAGAGTTGGTATTACTATTTAGGTAGCGGGACAGATTATACGATGAGATATGGTGATGAGATTATGTTATACAATGTAGACAATTCAACTTGGGCGCAGAACAGAAGCGGATCAGGGTATTATAAGTATAATGTTACAGATGGCGATAATTTCATAATGTTGCCTACAAGTTACACTTTTGGCACTTTAGCCATAAGTTTAATGAACGCTTCAGGATTTTGGGGACAAGCATTTTCAACAACCCCAAATGCAGTTAATTTTAATTTCACTAATTTTGATGCTTATAACAATTCAGATCAAGATTGGGTTGGTGGATATACTTATGATGTAAGTTATAATTGGACTTGGAACAATAATACAGCATTAGGTAATGCAACAGGATTAGAAGTAGTTTGGTTTTATTCACAATTTAATGTAAGTTGGAATGGAACATCCGTTTATGCTAATTGGACTGGGTGATGATAATATGAAAAAAATAGCACTATTAATTGGATTGATGGTTATGTTTAGTTTTATGGTTTTAGCAGATGATGGTTCACCACCAGTACCAGAACCAGTCATATTCACTGTTAATATTAACGGACACAATGCGAATTATGATTATACAGTTGTAGAAAATTTAGCTACAGGCGAAATCCTCACTCCAACAGAAGTATCTTCATTAAAAATAACTAACGGTATTGGCGGATTTGATTTATCTAATTTCAAGCAAGGATACACTGGTGCAGTGAGTAGATTTGGTTATCTTGGTGATGAGATTAAAGTTACAATTTGCGATGTTAGCCCAGATTGCACGTTTACATTTTATGCAGCTTACACCACACCAGACAAATTTAGATTTGATGTTGTTATAACTGGTGTAGATTATGTACCACCAGAACCAGAAGAATGTCCTGTTTGTCCTACTTGCGTAATTTGTCCTGAATGTCCAACTCAAGAAGAATGTCCTGAACCAGAACCGTATGATATTCTTCAAATCTTATTAGGTGTAGGGATAGCAGCAATTTTGGGTATTGCAGGTTATTTAGGTAAAAAAGCGTTTACTAAAGAAGAACAGAAATCGTTTGAAACAGAAATGGCTAAACAATTATCAGTAGGATCTGGGTTCAGAATGTTCAAGTCGTGGGATGGTATTGTTAGAACTAAACACTTACATAAAGGAATCAAAGGCTACCACGATCCGCAAGTCAACCACAAGAAACCAATACACGAGCCAGGAAAGATTATAGTGTAAGATGAATGATGAAACGGCATATACTTTTGATATTAAGTGCATTAATCTTGATAAGTGTAGCTCTAGCTGTTAACATAAACATTGATGGGACTGATAGACGTATAACTGGCGCTACTTATATTGAAACAGAAAATCTGACAGTCACAGGCACAACTAGTTTTAATCTATCAACTTTTACAGATATAACTGTCTCATCAATAACTGCTACTGGGAATATTACCACTTCTAGTTGGATTAATGGAATGTATAATTGGGTAATTCAATCTGGCGTGTCTAGCCTTTATGCGATTTTTAATGGTACTCATTTCAGTTGGAATGAATCTAAATTTAATGAGACTATTAGAGCAATAGATACCGCAACTAATGCTTCATTAAAAAGTTATGTTGACACACAAGATTCTGCTCAAGATGACTGTTCTGAGATAACTAATTGTGTATCTAATGCTTACAATTATGGTGGATTATCGGGTGAGAATATAACGTCAGGCACAATAGCAGACGCTAGAATAGCATCAACTATAGCTAGAGATTCTGAAATTGTTACATACACAAATTCTAGTTTTGATTTAAGCCAAATTTCAAACACAGGCAATATTGATATAGGGACATATTTTATTTCAGGATTGGGTTTTAATGGTTCTTGGAATGGTAGCGTGAATTATTATACAATCTCTCAAGTAGACGCTAACTTTACCACTCATTTAAGTTATAAACACGCTAACGCAACTCATTCTGATACTTCTGGAATTGCTTCTGATTTAAGTTGTACTAATTGTATTGGTGGAACGGAAATAGCAGAATTAGCAGATGCAGACGTTAGTAATACTTTAACTTGTTCTGATTTAGTTGCAGGAAGTTCAGTTGTTACAGACACAGAAGTAGATAACGATTTAACTATAGCATCAACCAAAGCGATGAACACTACTGGTGATTTCAAAGTTAATAATAAGTTTAATGTGACTGCAAGCAATGGGAACGTAGCCTTAGCTGGTAATTTAACAGTTAACGGACTACACATAGACAAAATCAATTCAACCACGATAAAACTGTGGTGGTGACGCTGATGAAGCGTTTTCTTTATTTTATATTGTTTTCAATAATTTTATTGTCTGCAATAGTTTACGGTTTGATAACTTTTACTGGCGTCTCTACTCCGTCAGGCTCTACAACTAACACTTCTGCTATAGTTGAGTACAATTTCTCTAGCGATAGTAATGGAATAACAAGCGTTAAATGGAACTGGAACGGAACGAATTATAGTATTTTTAATGATAGTTTAGTTTTATTTATGAATTTCGATAATCGTTCAAGTCTTGGAGAAAGTTCAACAAATGTTGTTGATTTAAGTTTATCTAATAGAACAAGTTCAATGGTGAATTTAACTTTAACGACAGGTAAATATGGTAATGCTTATTCATTTGATAGGTTATCTCATTCAAGAGTTAGTTTTGCAGACTCAGACTTAGAACATATTTATAATGGTACTTATATTGCTTGGATAAAAGCAGATGGAACATCAGCGTCATCTTATAGAAGAATTTATGATGCAGATTCCAGAAATTTTCTAACTTTAGATGCAGGAAATAATGCAGTAACAGGAAGATATTATAATGGTTCAGGATGGGTTACTTGTACATCAACAAAGATATTAACAAGTGGGGTTTGGTATCATTTAGCTTATACATTTAATAAGACAGCTACAGGAATTTACATTGATGGAGAATTAAATAATTCTTGTATTAGGTATAATGATATTGCATATACAACAGGAAGAACCTCAAATATCGGAACAGATTATTTATTTGGAGATACTTTTAATGGAATAATTGATGATTTTATGATATTTAATAGAAGTTTATCAGCATCAGAAATTAATCAGATTTACAGGATGTCATTAACAAAATATACTTCTACAGATTGGAGCTTTTACACTAATCAAACAAATTTAACATGGGGTGAATCATATAATTATCAATTATGTGTATCAAACTCAAGTTCAGATGAAACTTGTTCATCAGAAAAAACAATAACTTTAGAATACACAAAAGTAAATGTAACTGTAAACTTTTCAAACACAATAGGAACAATAAATAATGAGTTTTATGGTGTTCAACATGGAGACCGTTTCTCAGAATATGATAATGTAAGCAATGATATGGATTGCACTAAAGAAAGTGTGTCAAATTATACCAGAGAAAGAAGTGATTATTCAAGTGCTGGTTTTAAAGTTATGCGTATGGATATGTTGTTGCCTTGGTATGTTCCTTATACTACGTTAGATACAACCTTGACTGGAGATGGTAGAAAAAATCATGCATCTGATATTAAATGGGCTTATGAAAATGGTAATAAAGTGTTGTTGATAGCTTCAAGAGTTCCAGCAGGTCTAGCGAATACTACTATTCCAGATGCTCCTTGTATGGGTGTGGATTATGGAATCACTTGTCCGCCTAAAAATTATACTCAATGGTGTTATTTATTACAAAATTATATTAACAATGTTACAGTAAATGGATTATATCTGTCGGCTATTGCTGGTATAGATGTTTGGAATGAGCCGGAATTAAACACCAACTTTTTGTATAATTTAAGCCATAGTCAAGCAAATCAATCAATAAGAAGCAAATACTACAATGAAATCTATAATCAAACGTATAATTGTATTAAAGCAAATTATCCTAATTTATCTGTGGGTGGTCCTGCAACATCTGCTATAGATGTTGCACAAGGTCAAATCGTGTTAAATGGTTTTTTAAGTAATTTTTCTAATCAGATGGATTTTGTTAGTTTTCACGAATACACTTATACAGCTGATAGTTTAGACGAAATATTGACAAGAGTAGATTATGTAAATACTCAATGTTCTACTTATGGTGCTAATTGTTCTAAAATGTATTTAGGGGAATGGAATATGAAATATAATTTTTATACTACTACACATCAATATTATGTTGGATTAACTTTATTAAATTTGTTAAACAATTATGCAGATAATATAACCCAAATGTTGTGGAAATTTGATGTCGGATATTTAAACTCATCTTGTGATTCAAGCTATAATTATTCGATGTATTCGCAATTTGCACCAACTTATCAGTATCCTTACAACGTCACAAAAGATTAT
>Ga0180007_10003961_pt1 | contig 16015 bp, 12 predicted proteins | sample MM_PC_MetaG_FD_121122 | JGI IMG/M metagenome (GOLD analysis project Ga0180007, IMG submission 121122) | Groundwater microbial communities from the Aspo Hard Rock Laboratory (HRL) deep subsurface site, Sweden - MM_PC_MetaG | ecosystem: Environmental > Aquatic > Deep subsurface > Groundwater... | reverse complement strand
TCCCATATACATCTTCAGCATCGAACAAATCATCTTCACTATAATTTCCAGTTTTTCCGTCGAAAGCACAATCAGTTGTAATATGGAAACATTTAATATTCTCTTGTTTGCAAGCTTTTGCCAGATTTTGAGGAAATATTGAGTTTACGAGTAAAATTTCTTCAATTGAAAGGTCATCAATCCTTGATTTTATTATTCCAGCACAGTTTATAACATAATCGGAATCTTTTATAATTTCATTTAATTTTGAATGGGAATCTTTTGCAATATCAAATTCATTTCTGCTTATTTTTGAAACATAAAAACCTTTTCTGTCAAAATATTCTGAGACAGCGTATCCCAACATTCCACTAGCACCAAAGACGAGAATCTTTCTCATATTTTACCTACTTACTCCAAACTGTTCTGTTTACATAGTCGATGTAACTTAAAATTATCCTAACTACTTTTTTTGATACATTATCTACGTTGTAATCACTTATTTCATTAAATACTCTTTTTCCACTTTCAAATTGAGATGTTACAACATCAATGGCGTTTATAATATTTTCTGCTTTTAAACCACTCATAATAAGTGTTCCTTCATCCATTCCTTCTGGTCTTTCGTGTGCTTGGCGTATTGTAATTGCAGGAAAGTTAAGAATAGATGATTCTTCTGTAATTGTACCACTATCCGATAAAATACAAAAAGCATTTTGTTGTAATTTGATATAGTCAAAAAATCCAAGTGGTTTCAAAAAATCAATTCCACTTATAGTATTAATTTTATTGGTTTCAATTAGTTTCTTCATAGTTCTAGGATGTGTTGAAACAATAATTTTTTTAGAGTATTTTTTTCGCACAGCAACTAAAGAATCAAGTAAATTGTTAAAATTTTCTTCGGAATCAATGTTTTCTTCTCTATGGGCACTAACAACAAAATAATTACCTTTTTCTAATGCCAATTTTTCGAGTACCTTTGAGTCTTGAATTTTATCATTATGAACAATAAAAATCTCCTTCATTGAAGAACCAGTTTTAATAATTGTTTCTGGTTTTATTCCTTCACGGATTAGGTATTGTCGTGCATGCTCTGTAAGAGGCATATTGATATCACTCAAATGATCAACTATCTTTCTGTTTATTTCTTCTGGCACTCGTTGGTCAAAGCAACGATTTCCTGCTTCCATATGAAATACAGGTATTTTTTTCCTTTTTGCGGCTATTACCGAAAGACAGCTATTAGTATCTCCATATAATAAAATTGCATCTGGAGATTCTTTTTCCATAATTTCATCAGATTTAGCAATAATATTGCCTATTGTTTCCGCAGTTGAATTACCAACAGCATTTAAGAAATAATTTGGCTTTTTAATTCCTAAATCATCAAAAAATATTTCATTTAGTTCGTAGTCAAAATTTTGACCAGTATGGACTAAAATATGCTGTGTATATTTTTCAAGTTCAGCCAAAACCAAACTTAATTTTATAATTTCTGGCCTTGTGCCAACAATAGTCATAATTTTTAGCATGCAACTAGCCCTAATCTATTTTTTTTCCACTCACTTAATTCCTTTTGAACTATTTCTAAAGAAAGCATTAGTTCTTTAACTTCATTTACCGTTAACCTTTTTGTATTATGAGAATTATAGTCTTCATAGGACGATATTTTTTCTTCGCCTTCAACAAAATATTTTGCATAGTCAAGATCTCTATTATCAGCACTTATTCTAAAGTAATTACCCATATCTTCAGCCTTACTTTTTTCTTCCCGAGTTAATAACGTTTCAAATAATTTTTCTCCATGGCGTGTTCCAATGGTATTTATTTCATTATCTGCTTCAAATAATTCTATTAATGCAGTTGCTAAGTCTTCAATTGTTGAAGCTGGCGCTTTTTGGACAAAAATATCACCTTGTCGTGCATTTTGAAAAGCAAATAAAACTAAATCAACTGCATCGTCAAGCGACATTAAAAATCTTGTCATATTTGGATCCGTAATGGTTATTGGCAATCCTTCCTTAATTTGTTTAATAAATAAAGGAATTACCGAACCTCTTGAAGCCATAACGTTTCCATATCTAGTTCCGCATAGAATAGTGTTTTTTCGTGCAGTTCGTGATCTTGCAACCATAACTTTTTCCATCATTGCTTTTGAAAGCCCCATTGCATTTATTGGATATACTGCTTTATCTGTACTTAAAACAATCACGTTTTCAACATTATTTTCAATTGCAGCATTTAATACGTTTTCTGATCCATTAATATTTGTTTGAACTGCTTGCATCGGGTAGAATTCGCATGAAGGAACTTGTTTTAGTGCTGCAGCATGAAAAACATAATTAACCCCATATAATGCCGAATTTATGCTACTATAATCACGAGTATCTCCTATATAAAACTTAACTCTTTCATTTCTTAGCTGAATTCTCATGTCTTCTTGCTTTTTTTCATCCCGACTGAAGATTCTTATTTCTTCTATATCAGTTTTTAGGAATCTTTCTAATACGGCATTCCCAAATGACCCTGTACCACCTGTAATAAGTAATATTTTATTACTAAACATATTATTTAACCTTATTTAATTTTATATATTAATTTCATTTGTTTGAAATAAATAATTTGAGTACCAAATTTTGAAAGTAGAATTATTATGTTTTTTGAGTTACTAAAATATTTATTCGAACAGAATAGTATTTTAACAAGATAATTGTTGCTATAGTCATGTGGTTCTCATTTTTTCACCAATGCGTTCCACAATCATACCAAAACAAAAATTTGTTAAATTGCGATAATTTAGATTTAATTTATGAAGATTTTAAAACACATGGCTAATAATAGCCACAAGATTGGGTGATAAGGTGAGTTTATTTATAAAAGCCATGCAGTTTTTGCAATTCTAATTGAATTTTTCCATTTGCCTCATTTTGCAAACGTTCTGCTTCAAGTTTGCGTTTTTCAATATAGTCGGCAATTTCTTCTTCAAAACTTTGAATACGACTTTTCGTCTTTTGTTCAAATTGTTTTATTGTAAATTCAGTTTCTTTCCTAAGTTCTACTTTTCCTCTTTCTTTTTCATCTATGTAATTTTTTACTTTACGTACCATGTTTTGTTTAAAAGAGGATTTTTGTACAATAGTTGAAATTGTTGTAAATATTGAAATAATAGTTCCGACAAGAAACGTAATTAAAGACCATTGGGCACCCTCAACAATTACCGTTTTAATAACGTTACTAAAATTAGCCATTTCCTTAAATTCGGAGTTTGTATAACTTGCAAATCCCGCAAGTAACAGAACAAGAACCGATAACATTGAGGTATACGTAAAGGCATTTTTAAAAACCACCGTTGGGTCTAAATCATTTCTTTCATCAACCTTGTTTACTTGGCTTTCAAGAGAATTTATTCTTATGTCCATTTGCGATTCAAAATCATTTAAACGAATTTTCAATTTCTCATTAATTCGTCTCTGATATGTTTCTAATTCATTTTCAAGATGAGATTTATTAATTTTAAGTTCATCTATTTTAGAATCAAATATTTTTAGCCTTTCTTGAAATCCTTCTTGGTATTTTTGCGTAATTTTTCCACCTATAATTTCAATTATTTCATCAAATTTTCTCACAACTTCTTGCGAAGAATCTGAAAGTAACAATGATTCATTTCCATTATATTTTTTTACATAAATCTCTATAAATTTCAAATTTGCTTGAATTCTATCAGTAAAATAATTTGTTACTTTAATTTCCTGAAGATTGAAAAGAGATTTTTTTACTTCATCAAAAGATGCTTTATTGTGACTTCTAAATAATTCTATTTTATCTTCAAAAAAGTAAAGTACTGGAAAAAATTTTGGTTCTAAGAAAAAATACTTTGTAATTGAGTGATTTAAGAAAAATTCGTATACAGAAAAACTATTATTTTGAATTGCAAAGTTTAAACGAGCAATATCAGTATTATAAATTTCCTCAACTAAAGCTGCTCCCAACTGTATATTTTCTAAGTGAACTTCAGTTAAAGCCAAGTGAAATTTTGCCGTTATTCCAGTATGTTTTAAATCCAAAGCTTCATAAAACATTTTGTTAGATTGATCTAAATTTGAGCCTTTTAGGTAGAAAAAGCCTTCAATAGTTTTTAAAAAATATTTTAGTTCGTTAATAAACTCATTATCAATATGTTTATTAAAAATTATTTCGGATGCTCTATTAATTAGCTCAACAGATTTTTCTGGGTCAAAAAGCTCTTCATCATACGATAGTAGCATTGCATGTATTAATAAATTGAATGCATTATTTTTTGTTTTTTCTAAATAATGCAACATAGAATTAGCAAAATATTTAGTATCGGTACCTTTCTTCTGCTTTAACCATTTTATATAATATTCTTTTAGCTGTAATTGAGGATTATTTCCACCAAGCATTGTATGATTTACTTTAAATATTTTATGTAAATACGAAATTAGCGGTGACTCAAACATCAAATAATTTGGAGCATTTTCGTAAAAAATAAATTTTTCTGAAATTTCCGGCGGCAGTGGAATTGAATTAAATTGTGCGTTTTCTCTTAATTTTTGGATGTAATCGTAGTTTTCATCATAATCTGACTGAATATACTTCTTCCCAAAGTTTAGCAACTTAGATGCAATCTGGTTTGCTAAAACCTTATCTTCTGTATAATAATTACCTGTCAGATCTTCTGAGTGAACTTTCATTTCTACTACATCCTTGTAATGAAATATCTATTAAAATAACAATTTTGTGTAATTGTCCTTAATTACAGGGTTACTATCGAATTTTTAAAGCTATTCTTTAGCCTAAAGGTTAAAATTAATTGAAGCAAAGCTGAGGGAAATAAATCTTAACTAATATTAAAAATAATGAATTAAATTACTCTTTAAATAAATGTAGAATTAATTGTCAAGATATCTTTATACTGGATTTTGGAAATTGGACAAATTAAATTTGATTAAGAAACTCCAAGTTCAATTTTATTTCGCAGTGTATCAACTATATCCTTGGTAGAATTATCATCCGTAAGTAGTTGCTCAATACTATTATAAGCATGAATTACTGTTGAATGATCCCTACCACCAAAATGCAAACCAATTGTTTTTAGTGAAGACTTAGTAAGTTTTTTTGAAAGAAACATTGCTACTTGCCTAGCAAGAACAACTTCTTTTTTTCTGTTTTTTTCGCGGACTTTATTTTCATCTACTGAAAAATATTTACAAACAATTTGTGTGATATAATCAATTGAAATATTTACTTGCCGCCCAGTTGCAATTTCATTTACTGCTTTTCTTGCAAGAGCCATATCAATTTCTTGAGAGTTTAATGAAGAACTAGCAAGTAATTTTATTAACGATCCTTCTAACTCTCTAACATTAGAGGTAATATTATATGCCATATATTCAAGAATATCGTTGGGAATTAAAATGCCATAACTTATTGCTTTATTTTTAAGAATTGCCATTCTGGTTTCAAAATCCGGAGCTTGAATATCTGCTGTTAATCCCATCTGAAATCTTGAAATTAAACGTTCATTTAAGCCTTTTAGCTCTTTAGGTGGTTTATCAGATGAAAGTATTATTTGTTTGCCAGCTTGATGAAGTGTATTAAATATGTGAAAGAAATAATCTTGTGTTTTTTCTTTACCAATTAAAAACTGAATATCATCAATTATTAAAGCATCCATGTTTTTGTAAAAATTAGAAAATTCTTGCGCATTACCACTTTGAATTGCATCAATAAATTCTACTGTAAACTGCTCTGATGAAACATAAATTACTTTTTTGGATTTTGATTTTTCTTTAATTTTATTACCAATTGCTTGAATTAGATGAGTTTTTCCAAGCCCAACCCCACCATAAATAAAAAAAGGATTAAATGAAGTTTCACCAGCGTTTTCACCAATTGCAATTGCTGCTGCTCTTGCTAACTGATTTCCTTCACCTTTTATAAAATTGTCAAATTTATAGCGTGGAATTAAATAGCTTTCAAATTCATCTTCTTCGTTTTCTACTATTTCGGGAATTACAACTGAATTTTGGAATATTTTTTCAGATCTTTTTTCAATTAAATTAAAAGCTTCACGGTTAGCTTCTTTCTCGTCGCCTACAACATATAATAGCTTGCCGTCATCACCCAAAATTTGCTTTACTACATTATTAATAATAGTATTGTAATGTTCCTCAATCCATTCAATAAAAAAGCTATTTGGTACTTCAATTTTTAATTCATTTTCGGAAAAAAATAATGGTTTAATAGGAAGAAACCATGTATTATAAGTTAGTGCAGGTACACTTTCTTTAATAAGGGACAAACATTTTTTCCACATATCTTTAGAATCAGTTTTATTTAAAATCACTCTTTCTATTACTTCCAATTTTACTTATCCACATTTAACATTTTTTAAATACTGTATTTTAATTTGTTTTTTACTGATTTAAGAACTAGCTTTTTTTCTTATCAACAACTTGTTAACATTAAAAGGATTTTATAACACTATATATATTAAGCACTTATACAATGTTCTTAAATTACAATAAACAAATCAAATTTTTTCTTGAACAATTTTTAGGTTTTTGTGAATTGTGAAACGTTTCACAGGAATGAGTTATCAACAAGTTATTAACACAGTCTAACCATCACTATTGCACTGTGAAATTAGTCTATTTTTGTTTATTCTCCAAATAATAATTAATAAATATTTCTAACTCATTTACTTATAATAAATTAAAATTGTGTTTACTATTTACCAATAAAAGTTATAATTTAATGATATTTTTTATCTGTATTTTTGTCTATTAAAAAAAATTGAGCTAATATGAAAAATATTATTATTGTATTCACTGGGGGCACTTTTTCAATGAAAATTGACGAAACAACCGGAGGTGCAATCCCACATTTTCATGGTGATGAATTACTTGATATGATTCCAGAAGCAGGGAGTAAAGCAAATATTTCTATGTACGAGTTTGGAATGTACCCAGGTCCACACATGACTCCAGAATTAATGCTAAAACTTTCTAAAAAAGTAAAAGAATATGCTGATTCTGATGATATTGATGGAATTATTGTTACTCATGGAACTGACACGCTTGAAGAAACTGCCTACTTTTTAGATTTAACTGTTAATACTTCCAAACCAATTGTTGTTATTGGAGCAATGAGAACAAGTTCGGAACCAGATTGGGATGGTCCTAAAAATTTACTTGATGCAATAAAAATTTGTAATAACAATAATAGCCAAAACATGGGTGTTTTAGTTTGTTTAAATGGCGAAATTAATGCTGCTAGTGAAGTTACAAAAACTCATACTGAGGATGTTGAAACATTTCGAAGCTTAGATTTTGGATCACTAGGTTTTGTTGAAAAAGGAAGAGTAATTTTTAACAGACTTCCGCAAAAACTTGAAAAAATTGAAGTTGATAAAATTGTAACAAATGTTGATTTAATTAAAGTATATACGGGAATTACGGATAAGTTTTTTAAATTTTCTGCTGATAGTGGCGTTTCTGGAATTGTTGTAGAAGCACTTGGAGTTGGAAATGTACCTCCAGCTGCCTACGATGGAATTAAATACGCAGTTGAAAAAGGTATTCCTGTGGTTCTTGTTTCTCGATGTCCAACTGGTGAAACATTAGATATTTACAGTTATCCAGGTGCAGGAAAATGGCTTAAAGAACTTGGAGTTATTTTTACTGACTATTTAAATGGTCAAAAAGCTCGTATAAAATTAATGCTGGCTTTAAGCAAATGTAAAAATTTATCTGAAATATCTAAAATGTTTTAAATTTTACATATAAAACATATGATAATAAGAAGTAAATTTTTAATAAACACTTAAAAATGCTAAAATATAATAAGGTGTAAAAATGAGTAAAATAAAAGAAGTTATTAAACGTAACGGCACAATTGTACCCTTCAATCCCGAAAGAATTATGAATGCAATTTATCGATCGGCTGTTTCGGTTGGAGGACGCGATAAAGATACTGCTTCAAAATTAGCTGATATAGTTGTAATTGAGCTGGAAAGAAGAGTTCAAGAAGGATTTATTCCAAATATTGAAGAAGTGCAGGATGTTGTGGAAAAAGTACTTATTGAAAATGGACATGCAACAGTTGCAAAGGAATATATTCTTTATCGCGAAGAACGCCATAGAAAAAGAGAATCAAACGCAAGCCAAGGAAGACGACTAGCAGAAAAAATTCCTTGGGAAAAAATTTGGCACATTTACGATTGGACTGTTGATAATGATTTAAATACTTTTGATAAAATTAATGCAAAGATAGATTCTGGAAATTTTGCTGATATTGTTAAAATTTCGGAAGCACGTTACGAAAAAGATGTTGATACTGCTGCAGAATTAATTTTGCAACGAAGCGATAAATTAAAATTAGTTTTTATCAGCGGTCCTTCTTCTTCTGGAAAGACTACTACAACTATTAAAATTGAACAGCGATTAAAAAGACATGGTCTCAGTTTCGTTACTCTAAATGTTGACCACTATTTCTTCGATTTAGATTTACATCCTAAAGATGAATTTGGAGATTACGATTTTGAAACTCCACAAGCTTTAGATTTGCCATTAATTAACGAACACCTAAAAAAATTATCTGCCGGCGAACTTGTTTTAATCCCACATTACGATTTCAAAAAAGGATTACGCACATTAAATCAAACTCCAATACAAATTAAGAATAACGAAATAATTCTTATTGATAGTCTGCACGGACTTTATCCTCAATTTAGCGAAGGTATTGATAATGACGTTAAATTTAAATTGTACCTTGAACCACTTATTCAAATTAAAGATGCTGAAAATAAATTTGTTCAATGGACAGATATTAGATTAATGCGAAGAATGCTTCGCGATTCTGTTCAACGCGCTTACGATCCGCAACAAACACTTGAACATTGGCATTATGTAAGAGCAAGTGAATTGCGTCACATAATTCCCTACAGCAATAATGCCGATTTTATTATAAGCAGCGGAATGCCTTACGAACTTTCGCTTTATCGTGCACTGCTTTTGGATAAATTTGAAAAGTGGGTTGAATTGTTTAGAGGCAATCCACTAAAATTAGATGCATTTACACGCGCAGAGCGCACTTATAATATGCTTAAAGGAATTAGACCAATGGAGGATAATTCTTCAGTTCCAACAGATTCTGTTCTAAGAGAGTTTATTGGTGGAAGTGAGTTTAAGTATTAAATAATTACAAAAAATGACTCACTGAGTTGTCTCTTTGTTTTTACATGTCATATTTCAAGTTTTGTATAACTAAATTATGATGAATGTTTTAATGACAAATTTCATCAGTGCTGTCAACTTAAGCTCTTGTCATTCCGTGATGTTCTTGCACGGAATCCCCTTTATGGCTAAGATTCCCAACAATCCCGACAAGTCGGGATGGGAATGACATACTATTAAAATATTCTCTTAAGTTGACAGCATTGCAAATTTCAAAACAAAATTTTTGACTTAATGATTATTATAACTGACTCAAAAGAATACTCTGAAACCATTTTTACAATTACTGAAAAATGGCGAACTAATACTACAAATGAAAATTTACCAATTATTAATAAAATTATCCCAAAACTATTTCAAACGGATAATCTCTTCTTTGCAGAAATTGAATCTGATTCTTTGTGGAAATATGCTTTTATCGTAAATCACTCTCCAATTTCTCAGTTTACTTCGTTGATAGAACTTTCGAAGGATAATCCAGATTTACCTAGTGGAATTCTATGTCTGGCAAATTCGGGTGATAATTTTAAAGGATACAGAAACAGAAGCTGGATAAGTCTTGCTGGAAATATTCATCTTTCGGCGTATTTAAAACCAAATCAAATTGTCGATCATTTTCATATTGGATTCACAATTCTTTCAGCAATATCTGTTATTGAAGCATTGGACAAAATAATCGGATTGGAGAAAAAAGCTTCAATTAAATGGGTAAATGACATTTTTATTGATAATAGAAAAGTAGCAGGCGTTTTAACACAAACAAAAACTTTGGGTAACGAAGTAACAGATTTGTTTATTGGAATTGGTGTAAATGTAAATGAAACCCCAGAACTTGAAAATGATTTAGTTATAAAAAAAGCCACATCTATAAAAACACATATTAATAGTATTAACCATTTGGACATTTCTTCAATATTTAACAACTTATTAGCTTCGCTGACAAAAAATTATGAAAATTTACTTGATGGAAATTATAACAAAATTATTGATGCTTATAGAATTAGATCTAATGTTCTTGGAAAAAACATTACTGTTTACTCCGATCCTATTAAAGGCGAACCCCAAATTATTAATAATGGGAAAGTAATTTCAATTGGAAATAATTTGGAATTATTTTTAGAGAACAATAATAATCCAGTAGTAAAGGGAAGAATTGTCCTTGGATAAATGCTAAATTTAGATTTATTTGCTTAATTTTTGTAAATTTACAATCCATAAATTGCTTTTAAGTTTCACACACTAATATTTAACTTTATAAATAAGGATACCGATGGGATCTCCCGATATTTTATCTATCTGTTTTTCAGCCATGTTAACAGTTTTTATTGTTCTAAGTATATTGGCTGTTTCTATCCATTTTATTACACGTCTATTTCCATTTAAAGAAGAAAAAAAAGATACAACAATTTATGCAGCAATAGCATCAAACTATTCTGCTATTTATCCAGGAACTAAAATCACAAAAATTGAGGAAATTAAATGATATTCACAAAAACTGCTAAAACAATTAAAGTTATGTTTACACCATTTCGCGATGGTTTGCAAAGTTCATTTGGTGGCAAAGTAAGGCTTAACGATTATCTTCCAGCAATGCAGGCTTCGGTTGAAGCAGGAATTAAGCACATCGAATTTGGCGGCGGCGCACGTTACCAAGCACCATACTTCTATTTGGGCGAAAATCCATTTGAAACAATGCAAGCAATGCGCAACGCTGTTGGTCCAGATGTTGATTTACAAATTTTAACACGCTCAGTTTCTGGTGTTACTCTTACTACTCAATCACTTGATGGACTTAATTTACAAGCCAAACTAATGCATAAATATGGAACTACATACGACCGTAATTTCGATTATATGAATGATGTTGAAAATCTAATTAAAACTGGAAAGCCAATTGTAGATTCTGGAATGCACCACCAAGTTTGTATTGCAATAATGGGATTACCATTTAAATCAAATAAAGTTCATACTTCCGATTTTTATATTAATATAGGAAAGCAACTTTTGGATAGTGGAATGCACATAGATAGCATTTGCCTAAAAGATGCAAGCGGAACTACTGATCCTAAAACTATTTATGATACAGTTGTTGGGCTTAAAAAAATCATGCCACCTGAAATGGCTCTTTGGCAACACACTCATGATACGGCAAGCATGGCAGTTGCATGTTATATGGCTGGAATTGCTGGTGGAGTTGATGGAGTTGATTTATCAATTAGACCAATCGCAAGCGGAACAGTTCAACCAGATGTGCGCTCTTTAGATCATGCTTTAAAGGGAACTGGTTATTCACTTGATGTTGATGTTTCCAAATTGCACGTTATTGAAGATATGCTAAATGAAGGTTTAAAAGATTATGCCTTTAACCCAACCACAACTACTGCCGATGCGCGTGTTCTTGGATTTCCAATGCCAGGTGGAGCGATTGGGCCAAATGTACATATGATGGTTAAAGCTGGAATTTTAGAAAAATATAGCGATGTGCTTGCTGAGTTTCCAGTTGTTGTTGAAGCTGGCGGTGCTTGGACAAGTGTTACACCTGGAAGTCAACAATATTGGTTGCAAGCATTTAATAATGTTATGTATGGTCGTTGGAATAAAATTGAATCTGGTTATGGTCGTGCTGTTTTAGGTTATTTTGGAAAAACTCCTTTAGCTCCAGATCCCAAAGTTATTGAAATTGCTTCTGAACAGTTGAATTTGCCAGTATTTAGTGGTGATCCGCTTGAAGCAGCAGCTAATAATATTATACCAGCACAAGATGCTCTAAAAGAAAGAAATATTGAAGTTAATGACGTTAATACATTTTTAGTTCTTGCAGCAATGGTTCCTGGTCAAAAAATGGAAATTAATGAAGGAATTAAATTCCTTACTGGAAAAGGCAAAATAGATATTCCATTAAAGAAAGATGAGGAAGTAAAAACACCAGAACCACAAGCACAAGTGGCACAATCAGCTGTAGCTATTCCTTTTAGTGGAACTGTAAAAACAAAATGTGTTGTTGAAGAAAATGGAAAGACACGTACTTTTGTTATTTCTGTTGAACCTATTAATAGTGTATCTAAAAGCAAAGAAGACACAAAAATTCCAGAAACTAGTGCAGAACCTAAAGCGGTATTTTCTACATTTGCGGGAACTGTTGACGTTGTGGATATTTTGGTAAAAGTGGGAGACTCAGTTTCTGTAGGTCAAGTTGTTGCTCAAATTGAGGCAATGAAAGCAAAACATGATATTAAATCTCAAATTTCTGGAACGGTTAAAGAAATTTTAATTCATATTGGTGACGAAATTGATGCATCACAACCTATTTTAACAATTGCATAAAGGATTAATTTAATGGATGCTTTACTTAATCTTTTTTCACAATCTGGCTTTGCTAATATAAATTTAGGAAACTTGATAATGTTCATTGTTTCAGGTGTTTTAATTTATTTAGCAATTGCTAAGGAATATGAGCCATTATTATTAATACCTATTGGATTTGGTATTTTAATAGCAAACTTGCCTTTAGCCGAAATGGGTTCACACGATTCTGGTATAATTGGTTTAATTTATAGTGCTGGTATAAAAACAGAATTACTTCCACCTGTTATATTTTTAGGCGTTGGAGTTTTAACTGACTTTAGACCTTTATTAGGAAGACCCATTACATTTTTATTGGGTGCCGCAGCACAGTTAGGTATTATTGTTGCAGCTCTTGGAGCCGCATATTTATTTGGATTTACTTATAAAGAAGCCGCTGTAATTGGTATTATTGGCGGTGCTGATGGACCAACATCCATTTTTCTTGCAAGCAAACTCGCTCCACATTTATTAGGTCCAGTTGCTTTAGCTGCTTATAGTTACATGTCTTTAGTTCCAATAATTCAACCTCCAATAATGCGCATGTTAACAACTCATAAAGAAAGAGCAATTGATATGCCGCAGGCAAAAAAGGTTTCTAAAACTGCCGTTCTAATTTTTCCAATTTTTACTGGCACTGTGGCTTCCCTTGCAATTCCTTCAAGCGCTCCGTTAATTGGTATGCTAATGTTTGGAAATTTAATTCGCGAAAGTGGTGTTACAGAGCGCCTTAAGAAAACCGCTGGTGGACCTATGATTGATATTGTTACAATATTCTTAGGTTTAACAGTTGGTGCAACTATGGCAGCTGATGAATTTTTAACAACTCAAACTCTTGCAATTTTGGCAATGGGCGCAGTGGCTTTTGGTTTTAGTACTATGGGTGGAGTTGTTTTTGCAAAATTTATAAATCTATTTTTACCAACGGGAAAAAAAATAAATCCTTGTATCGGAGCCGCTGGAGTTTCAGCAGTTCCAATGTCTGCAAGAGTTGTGCAAACTTTTGTTTCCGAAGAAACTGACGGAAGAGTAAATCCACTTATGGCTGCAATGGGACCAAACGTAGCTGGTGTAATAGGTTCTGCTGTTGCTGCTGGTGTGTTTTTAAGTCTGCTTTTATAAATTTATAAACCAGGCTTATAAAATAGAGCCTGGTTTATAATCTTCTGCTTTTGGATATTTATATTTATAACTATCCACTTGTTCAACAAAATCGATAATTTGCAATTTTGCATTGCCAATCAATTTTTCCGATTTATCCATTATGCTTTGTAATTCTGTTAACGATAGACCCAAACGCAAATCATTTGCCAATCTTTCCAATAAATTATTTTTAACAATTATGCCATTTCGTAAATCTCTTACTGTCGCAACGGAATGCTCTTTAATCACTTCGTGTGCTTCTTCGCGTGGAGTTCCTTTTTTTACTGCTTCCATCAAAAATGTTGTTGTTGATAAAAATGGAAAATAATACTTGTTTTCTTTTTCAATTACTGGTTCAAAAACTTCCATTTGTTCAATTATTGTTAAAAATGTTTCAAGCATTCCATCAATTGCGTAAAAACTATCTGGCAAAGCAACTCGGCGTACAACTGAACACGAAACATCGCCTTCGTTCCATTGATTGCCCGAAATACTGCTCGCCATTGTAACATATCCTGCCAAAATGTTCTGAAATCCGTTAATTCTTTCACTTGAGCGGCTATTCATTTTGTGCGGCATTGCCGAAGAACCAGTTTGTCCTTTTGCAAATCCTTCCGAAACAGTTTCATTTCCTGCCATAATTCTTAAAGTGGTTGCAAAACTGCTTAAACCACTTCCAAGAGTAAAAAGTGTGGAAATAACTGAAAAATCGATAATTCTTGGATAAACTTGTCCAACGGTATTTAACGATTTTTTAATTCCGAGATGATTTAACAGTTTTTGCTCAAGTTCTTTTACTTTTGTGGAATTGTTATTAAAAAGTGTAAGCTGGTCAACTTGAGTTCCAACCGCTCCTTTTAATCCACGAACTGGATAATTATCAATCAAAAATTGAAGTTGATTTACTCCAAAAAGAAGTTCTTCGCCAAACATTGCTAATCTTCTTCCTAAAGTTGTTGGCTGAGCAGCAACATTGTGAGTGCGAGCAGCTATTATAAGATTGGAATATTTTTCGGCTTTTTCGGCAATTCTGCTCAAAGCAGCTACACTTTTGCCCATTAAAAGATATAATCCACGATAAACTTGAAGCTGCTCAACATTTTCGGTTAAATCGCGGCTTGTCATTCCTTTATGAATATGCTCATAACCAGCAAGCTCGCAAAATTCCTCAATTCTGGCTTTTACATCGTGTCTGCTAATGCGTTCGCGTGCGTCAATTGATTCAAGATTTATATTGGCTTTTACACTTTCATAACTCTTTATGGCTTCCGCAGGAATGTTGAGCCCAAGTTCCTTTTGAGCTTTCATAACGGCAATCCACAACTCTCGTTCAAGAAGAATACGACCTTCTGGCGACCAAATATTTTTCATTTCTTCAGATGCATAACGCTCTGCAAGTACATTTGTAATTTTATCCATTTATAATTCCTGCTCGATTTTTAAAAAGAAAAACTTAATACATAAAGTTACAAAAAATGAATTTTAAGTTTGGAAGAAAACTAAAAGTAGTCATATTGTTTCACAATCGCCTCATTTTTCTAATAAATGATTACAGCATTATACTCATTGGGAGTATAAAATATTTTTTTCCATAATATTAAACCCTGATTATGCACTAGACAATCTCAATTTATATAAGTCGTTATATTATAAGAGTTTATTCTAATGCAAAGCAATATAAAAAGGTTATATTGAGTAATCCCATAAATGATTATTTTTGATGGACTTACAGAGAATGTTATTTTCTGTTGCATAATTAGGGTTCAAGTAAAATACAACAGCAGCTAATATTATGTTTATTAACTCACCAATTAATCCATTGTGAAAATTTAGCCCTAATCAATGTTCTCCGTTCAAGTGGCTTATTATAAATTCTATAACTACTCAATCCCTAATTTATTCTATAATTTCTTTTGTTTGCATTTTGTCATTCCACCGAGCCTCGACGTAAAACCTTTTTGCCTCGCACTTGAACCTCCGAGCCTCGACGTTGAACCTTTTTGCTCCGATTTCGAACCTCCAAGCCTCGACATTGAACCTTTTTGCCTCGCACTCGAACCTCTTAGCCTCGACGTTGAACCTTTCTGCCTCGCACTTGAACCTCCGAGCATCAAGCTTGACTCTTTTTGTGACAAATTGACGGAACCCAACCCAACACCTCCCTTAAAAATCAATGCTGTCAACTTAAGACTATTCATCATTTCAAATGTGGCTAAAGCCATTTTTTCTCTATTTATTTTTCTCCAGTCGCTTAAAAGCGACGGCAATTGCCGTTTACTTTAGTAAACTGATTT
>Ga0180007_10003960_pt1 | contig 16018 bp, 11 predicted proteins | sample MM_PC_MetaG_FD_121122 | JGI IMG/M metagenome (GOLD analysis project Ga0180007, IMG submission 121122) | Groundwater microbial communities from the Aspo Hard Rock Laboratory (HRL) deep subsurface site, Sweden - MM_PC_MetaG | ecosystem: Environmental > Aquatic > Deep subsurface > Groundwater... | reverse complement strand
TATTTGGCTGAGAGGCGACCTCGAAATCATTACCCGTTGTGATGCCATCTATATGCTCAAAGGGTGGGAAAAGTCCTTCGGAGCTACAAAGGAATTAGGCTTGGCCAAAGAACTTGAATTGGAAGTTCTGTATGAATCCTAAATATTGTCCATTCTGCAAAGGGGAATTAACAGGGGAATCCAATAGGTCATTCTCTTGCCCAAACTGCAAGGTACTGCTGCAAATCCATGTAGAAATCAAGTCACTAGATTCCCCATTATTGAAGGGTTAGGGTTGGGAATAAAAGGAGCAGGGAATGACAATAGGAGATGCAAGGAAGAGTCAAGATGAACCGGACTGGTTAAATGAAACAGTAAAGACGTTGAATAATCTTTGCCTGATAACCTTCGTACTTATTGATACTGACCGCAGGGAATTACTGCCCACAGTTTTAGAACTCATGCATCTTGAGACGCAGGAGTTGATAGATAAATACTGTGTGGTGAGGTAGTCAATGGTAACTGAAACGAAAGAGGAGAAGATACTTGACTTACAGGTGTTCACGCGAACTCCACACCCGCAGCAGCAGAGATTTTGCGACTCCAAGGCCAAGCGGAAAATAATCCGGGCCGGACGGCGTGGCGGCAAGACCGTGGGCATCGCTATCAAGGCGATTGATGTCTTCGTGGAAGGACTCAGGGTGCTGTATGCGGCTCCTACCGGAGAGCAGACAGACCGATTCTGGTTTGAGGTTACTACTGCCCTTAGACCGCTTGTTGAATCAGGATATTATAAGCTCAATGAGACTGAGCGGTACATCGAGAAGATTGGCACAGAGAACCGGATTAAGGCCAAGACCGCTTGGAATGCTAATACCCTCAGAGGTGACTACGCCGACCTGCTTATCCTCGATGAATGGCAGTTGATGGCTGAAGACACTTGGGGAGATGTTGGCGCACCTATGATGCTCGACCATGACGGCGATGCAGTCTTCATCTACACACCTCCGAGTCTTAAATCGAGCGGCGTGAGCAGGGCAAGAGACCCGCGACATGCCTCAAAGATGTTCGCGGCAGCACAGAAAGACACAACTGGTAGATGGGAGGCTTTCCATTTCACCAGTTTCGATAATCCTCACCTGAGCGAGGTTGCTCTGGCTGAGATTACTACGGATATGAGCAGGGATTCCTACCTCAAGGAGATTCTGGCAGAGGATGACGAGGCTCAGGCCGGTCTTCTCGTCTACGGAGCCTTCGATGAGACCGTGTGCAAGGTAAGACGGTTCGAGATACCTAAGCATTGGGACGTTTATACCGGCCATGACTTTGGTTCGGCCAACCCGGCAGCCCTGTTCGTGGCAAAAGACCCCACGACAGGCTTCTTTTACTGCTTCAGAGAGTATGTCCCGGCGTTTGGCCGGTCAACTTATCTGAATGTGCAGGAATTCAAGAAGATGGTGGCTCTTCCCGGCCACGAAGGCGAGGAAAACCCTCCATTATATAACGTTATTCAACGGGTTGGTGGCAATGTAACCACTGAGGATGAAATCAGGCAGGGATACGGCGCTCAAGGTTGGCCGATTATCCCTTCATATATTACTAAGGTCGGAGCGCAGATTGACAGAGCAAAGGCTCTGGTTGAAAAGAATAAGATTTTCGTTTTTGAGGACATGCACCGGCTCTTGGAAGAGATTAACACCTGCATGTTCAAGACAGACGACATGGGCATGAAGACCAACGAGATTAAGGATGAGAAACGGTTCCACGTGCTCGCTTGCTGGCGCTACCTCTTCTCGATATTCCAGCCGGAGGTTGAACGAGGGCCGGCGGAAGAGCAGGAGTCATCCTTTATTCCACAAGGTTAGGGAGAAAGAAATGGCAATGGAAGAAATAGGCAAAGAGCAGGCGATACTTGACCGATTAAAGACTGACCGTAAACCACTTGTAGAGCGCATGGATAAGACATTCAGTAGATTCCGTGGGGACAAGTTTGAGATTCCTCTGATTGAAGGCAAGTGGGAGAACGTTACCAGCAACAGAGCCCAGTCAGAAGGCTGGAAGATATCCAATATTCTTGCCAAAGCTACACGGACTATCTTTAATGACATGAACGATGAGAAGGTCGGTGAAAGAGCGAAGATAAATCACACTGAGTTACTTGTAAATGGGCTCCTGTATAGTGCGGAAAGGCAGAGAGATGATAGCCCTGAGACTCCCAAATTGCAAGCCGATATGGCTTTCTACAGGACAGTTAGGGGATGGGGTGCATACCGACTCATGGTCATGGAAGACGATGATGGCAGAGTTTATCTTGACCTTGAGGTATGGGACCCACGGAATACCTTCTATCTGGTAAAAGGCGGCAAGCTCTCAAAGGTCTACTATGAGAGATTCGTCAGTTTTGACCAAGCGAAAGCAGAGTATCCCGACATGGCGGGAACTGCTCTTCCGTCCACCACCGGCGCACCCAATTCGACAACCATAGTCACGGTATACGACCTCACCGATGGTGAAGTCAAGGAAGGGGTGTATATAGGGTCGGTTTGGGTTAAGCCAGTTACTACCGTTACAATAGGCAGCGGGCAGAAACTCGACCATATCCCCGTGAGAATCAAAGCAGGTGGGCCGACTCCTCTAATCGGAGATACGAATAGCGATAATATCAAGAAGGTAGGAGAAGACTACCTTACGAATAACAGGGACCTGCTCGATATAGAAAGCAGGTTGCTCTCTTATAACCTGTCGGCAGCAGGAGAGGAGGCTGGCGAGGCTACTATCCTTAAATACGATTCCACCAAGAATCCCATTCCGAAAACGTGGAATGCCAATATGAGGGACCCGCGAGGCAAAAAAGGTGTATTCATTGTTGATGTAGGAGTAGGGCAAGAGGTGGGGGAATTGATTCCGCAGGCTAAGGGGTCAAGAGTACAGATGGCAAGTGCCGATGTCACGAACCGGCTAAATATAGGCGGGCTAAACCCACTCTCATACGGTGTAGGTGGAGGCGGCAGTGAGACAGCCTTCTCTGTAGACACAAGGAATCACAATACCAGAGAGCATATCTGGCCTTTTAGAGATGCTATGCAGGAAGACTTCATCTGGATGGCGCATGAGATAGTCCATCAGTTCAAGAAGGGAAGTTTCAAACCGGCTGATGTAGTCGGATACGATTCAAAATCTCGCTGGTTCTCAAGTAAAATAAAGCCAGAAGATATATCGGACAATAAGGAGTTCAAGTGCAAACTGATAATGGACGAGTTATCAGATAAGGCTACAAATGCCGGACTTGCGATACAGTTGAAGGAAGCAGGTATACTTCCCCTGAGAGAACTTCTTGATAATTTTCAGTTATCAAATGACCCTGATGGTTCGATATCTGCTCTGGCACAGGAGCAGGCCGACCAGATGTTTGACGCTCCATTGGTTAAAGGGCTACTTGAAAAACTGGTTGATTATGCAGATGCACCGAGTTGGCAGAAGCAGGAAGAACTAAAACGCGCCTTTAAGAAATTGCAGATGATTGCTATGCAGGAAGCACAGCAGATGGCAGCTATGACAGGGCAGGGAGGACAGGGTGCTCCAAACAATACTCCCGGCCAGCAGTCACCTCAGTTGAGGGCTGATAGCCGCTCTGCGATGAGGAAGGCGCAGCCTAATGCCCCAAGACAACCAGTTGTGAGGTAAATATGCCAGTAAAAATAAGAGCAGGTGAAACACTGGAAGAGGCTACTGCTTGGGAAAAAGCACAAGCCGTTCACCAGAGACAGAAGGATAAAGCGGCCATGGCTGCTGCTAGGGGGCTTGGTTTGGGGGCTTATACTCCACCAGAGGCCGATGTAGAAACCGCTCGACAAAAGATTGCCTTAGGAGAACAGAGGGTTGCTGAGGCTGGCCCTGCCATAGCTTTGGCAGAACAATGGGAAAGTCTTTCCCCTACCGGGGCCGGGAATCTTCCTTTATCAGCCCAGACCCTCGACTTCTTGCAGAAAGGCCTTGCAGGAAGTGACGAGTGGGGTGGCGGCAGACCATCTACCAAGGAAGGGCAGGAGTTTATTCTTCAGTACATGACGAAGTATGGGGAACCTCCGTCTCCTCAGCAGGTGGCTGATTATAAGCAAGGTCTTGGTTCCGACAACAGGACATATTTGCCCGACAGTGCTATGGCAAGTCTTGGTTTTAGGGACTGGAAACAATACTCGGAGGCACAGAAACTCGGAGAGCGTTACGGCCCAATGATGGGAAATGGGATAGGACTCAATGTACCGCGTGGCGGGCTGGTGATGACCGAGAACGGAATACCTGCATTCAGGACATTTACCCCCGGAAAATATACGGGGAAATTAGAAAGGGGAGAGTATGTAGAGCCGCCCGGAGGTCTCGAAAGACTTGACCCTGCCAATAAATATCGTACTGGTGCCGCTCCCGGAATAGCAGAGAGCACTCCCGGAGCATCGTACCGAGGTCCACGAAGGGAATTTGCTGGCGCTACGATGGAAGAGGCGCTGGCAAACTTTGGTCCGATAGAGACATATAAGGCTCGCCTAGAGGATTATCTTCGGGCGGCATACGATAAGGACGCTCCTGTTATTCAGAACTTATTGGATGAATACAGGGCAACAACGGGGAGGATGAAGACTAGGTTGGATGATGGAGACTATGACCAGAAAGCCTACAATTCTGATGTTAAATTTCTTGAGTCGGAATTGCAGAAGGCGCTAGACGGGCTTATGACAGAAGACAGGCTCTCGTCCATAGTAGCCGAGGCTACTGCGTTGATAGGCAGAGGCATGGCTCCTGAAGAATTACCTCTATATTCCGACATGCAGAATCTACAGGGAGTTCAGTATGAGACTGGCCCAAGGGGAGAGCAGTTAATAGTGCCCGGTGAGTATGAAGCGAAGTGGCCCGAAGGTGCTGCCGTTATGGCGCTTTATAATCGAGGGGCGGAAATCTCCAAGCAGCGGTTCGAGCAGGAGAATCCCAAGGCACCCGCATATCAGAGGGAGACAGAACCGGATAGGGAAATCAAGACAGGTACAGAAGAGCGCGATTACATGAATATAGTACAAAGCATGGGACTCGCCAAGGATGTTGAGGATTACATGCTTAGAAGATACTGGGAATACTGGGACGGGTGGATGAGAACTGGTCCACAGGTTTCTTTCATGCAATGGCTTCAAGCTGCTTTTAGGGGGGAATAATTATGGCAGATTTCTTAAAGGGATTCGCAGAAACAGTGCCGAGAGGAGTCTTTTCCAAATTCCTCTCTACGGCATCAAAGCCAGCAAGAGACTTCTTCAATCCCAGATTCAATGAGTTCTATAGTGAATATCAAGGAGAGTTAGTCAAGCAACCCAAAATGAAGTTCGCCGACTTCCTTGGTGGCATCAACGTTGAAAACAGACTGAAGACATTCTCTCCCAGACAGAGATACGACTTTTCCTCAAGTGAACTAACTCCCCGGACTCGATTCTTAAACTTTTAATAAGAGGGAAGATGGCGCTTAACTTTCTGGACAAACAATTTGATAAATTAAAGGGCGTAACTCCTGAGAACGACAGAGAGCCACGTCAGAGCATAGCAGCCGGGCAACCCCGCAGAATGGGATTCTTGCCACCGTCCGATGATGCTGTCATAAGTCCTGAGCCGGAACGTATACCCGACAAATTGGAACCCCGTGTTCCTTCCGTGGGTCAGGGAATGGTTTTTGGACCGAGCGAGTTTCCGGCAGCGCCGGAACCGACCCCTGTTACTATTTCTGAAGGAGAATGGGAGAACGTAAGGACAAGGGAAGTAATTACCCACGAAGAGAAAAACAAGAGGTATCCGAAGGGATATGAAGCGGAACTCGACGAGTGGGTATTAAGCGCGAGTGGGAGAAAGGGATTAGGTGACCGCATTAGTCTTTTTGGAAAAGCTCTCACTAAGGTTCCAAGACAGACCGCTGCTGCCATTTTACAGGCCGTACAAGGCCATGGTGGGGCAACGGTTGTAGATAGAGATTGGGCTGATAGATTTATAGCTGATGCCCAAAGTGATATAAATAAATTCGTTGCAGAAACGGAGGCAAAGTACGGTGAATCCAAATCACCGATTAAAATGACTGACATAGCCCAGCTGCCTCAGAATATAGCGTTCTCATTGACTTCAATGGGCGTGGGTGTTGGCATAGGTGCACCGTTGGTTCTCGTTCCTCTACCCGGAGCTAGAGTTGCCGCTTATGCCGCTGGCTCGGCTGCGTCTGGTGCCGTTGCTTATTCAATGACAACTTACCAGATAATGCAACAATACCTTGAAGTAAAGGACGCTGAGATAAGGGCAGTGTCAGGTAGGGGCATGACCCCTGATGAAGAGAAGAAGTTAAAGGCTGATTTTGAAAGCGCAGCTAGAAAATACGGGCTATGGGAAGCAGTCCCGGAAGCCATAAGTAACCTTGCGTTTGCCAAGATATTACTAACTCCTCTTACCAATATGGTAGGGAAGGGGGCGGCTAGTGCTATCGTCCAGAAACTCGTTGGCATGTATGGGCAGGAGTTCTTGACTGAGACGATAACGCAGAAGGGACAGGCAGGAATCGAGGCAAAGGCCGGACTGCGTGAAGGCCCCGTATCGTGGGGAGAAGCGTTCAAGGAAATAGCTCCCCAGACGTTCTTGCTGACTACAATAATGGGTGGCGCCGGGCAGGGAGGAGTATTCGCTTACAACAAGATTAAGGCATCTCTAAAGAAAGAGGTTGGCGAGAATCATCCTCGGTACAACGAGATACTTGAACAGGCAAAGAGGTGGGTTGACGGGACTTCCGCAGAGGGACCAATGGTTCCTCCCTCAGTCCAAGCAGTACAGGGAGCTAGGGCAGAACTGACCCCAGAGGTTACACCTACTTCAAGGGAAGAATTCACCAAGTTAATCAAGAAAGAAATGGGCGTTCCAGTCCCCATTGATTACGAAGAAATCAACTGGCATGAGTCAGGATTTCATGTACGGAATAAGCAACCATGGTTGACCATTGGCACCGAGGGATATCCAGAGAATGTAGACCAAGCGAACTTTGAGAAGCTGATAACCCTGCACGAATACTGGCACTATATGATGCGCGGTCAGAAGCCATCTGTAGAGGCTGAGGCTGTAACATGGGATAAGGTTGTCGGGTCGGCAAAGAGATTCGGGGTTAATACCGAGGGAGTTGAGGACATCATTAAGGGGTTTCACCCTGAGTATGGGGAAGGGGCGATAAACAAGTTAATGAAGTCCATTGCCCCGGAAATAGTAGGGCAACAGGCCTCGACCTTTAAGGGATACAACGATGCCCAAGTTGCCATGCAGGGACAGAGCAAGAACTTCATCGTGCAACCTAAACCAGTTGCCGATGTCAACAAGCGCAACCTGTTCGTCCAGATATCTTCACAGGTAAATGCTGCCGAGGATGCGGGCAAAGAATATTCTGACTTACTGTATTCCGGTATACTTGATAGACCTGCCGACTTTTGGGAAGTCCCAACATGGATAGCAGAAGCATCCTACACTATGCCCAACTCGGACGTGCTGGTGGTCAGGAATATAACCGAGGCCGAAAAGACCTTGGCGAAGTCCAAGTATGCACGAATATTCCTCAGTGTTATGGATGTCAATAAAGAGGATAGCGTCCGGCTGGCAAAGGCCTTCCCCGGTCAGGTAATCGTTGGCGGCTATGTGGACAAGGGCACCTTCAAAGGCGTAAGTAACGTTACATACGCCGACTCATTGGAGCAAGCGACAGCCTTAGCGGGTGGCAAATATAAGCAGGGCGTATCCTATGTGCACTTCGCTGGTGTCCCAACTGTACCGAGACTCTGCATGTCAAAGGGGTGCCTGCACAAATGCGCTTTCTGCGCAGTTTCCAAGGAAAAGATAGGGCCGACTTCAAAGGCTGCAATAGACCAGCAGGTGAGAGCAATCGCCAAACTAGACCCCAAGCTAGTATACCTCGATGACAAGACATTCGGGCAGGCCGAGAATTATAAGTATCTGAAGGACATCAATGATTCGCTGAGTCATAGCCCTAACTTCGAGGGCTTCATCGTCCAGACCACGGCTCCGCAGATAATCGGGCTTGATGATGAATTCCTGATTGATTCCAATATCAAATTCGTTGAGATAGGTGTGGAGAGCTATAATGACGCCATCCTCAGAGCGGTACATAAGCCAGCCAGAGTGAGTTCGATAGACAAGGCAACTGATAAGCTGAGGAAACTCGGTATCAGCTTTGTGCCGAACATCTTGGTGGGGCTTCCTAATGAGACCGCAGAAACCTACGCGAACACAATGGCCTTCTTGGAAAAGAATGCTGATATCATCTCTCATGTGAATGTCTACAACCTTGCTGTCTACGAAGGCACTGACATCTCCAAGGAAGTCGGCATCAAGATAGCGTCAGACGCTAATGAGAACATGGTGGAGAAATCTTTCAGACCCGATACCGAATTAGACAGGAAGTTCGGGGAAGACGTGATGGAATTCGCCAAGGCTCAGATACGCAAAGCGGTGGGCTTAACCAAGATTAAGAAACTGGATGAGCTTGTGCTTATCCACGCTAAAGAGGGAGGCCTTACATACAACGTAGCTGAGGGCCATGAGCCCAGAAAGTTCGGCTTTGCCGTTTCTCTGTCCAAGGAATACGAGGCTCAAGTTAAGGGCAGATACATTACCAGAAGAGACCTTGAGAAATTCATAGCCAAGAATAACGTTATGCTTTCAGACCCCGCATACAACTTGGGAACATGGTATAACGAGGAAACCGATTTAAGTGTTATAGATATCAGCAGAATCGTAGCTGATGAGAGCAGGGCTTTGGTACTTGGTCGCGCCCATGGTCAAGTAGCGATATACGATATAGTCAATGATGAGGCAATTCGCATCGAGCCCGCAACTGAGGCTGGTGGGGCAGTGCCTCCGATTGAACCGCCGATACCACCGGAAACATTGATAGAGGCAGCGCCTCCATTCAAGGAGTCGGGCAAGGATATAGTTTTTGCTCCTCTTCAGGATGCACAGACTGTCATTGACTATTCTGCCAAACCTGATGTATCGCGCTGGATTGCTAACCTTCCCGGAGTAAAGCAGTTGATGTCTAAACTTAATCCCTCTATAATAGCTGACACTCCTTGGGCAAAAGCCATCATAGCCAGAGCAGTAATGAGGGAAGAGGGTACATCGAAATCGCTAGGGCTAACGTCCTATCGGGATGCAGTAGGTGGCGAGAAGAAGCTGTTCGGCAGAGACCACGCTGGATTTATGACCAAGGGCGACCTGAAAGGGATGACTCTTGGAGACATCATCCAGAGTCCATCAAAGATTAAGGGCAAACTCACCACTGCGCAAGCAGAGTGGATTAGTAGAACAAATGAGCTAACAAGGGCATACCGCAAATACGCTGCTGACAACGATATCAAGATTAACGAGCTTACCTTCGAGGAAGGTGGTGAATACGCAGGAAGAAAGGTTTATGCTAGATTCTCCTCGGATGGGGAATTGCTCGAAAGCGCCCATGTTGGTGCGGGTCCTTCAAGGATTGGCGGGAAATTAACTCCCCAGAAGGGCAGAGTGTTTGCCACTGAGGAAGAAGCGATAAGGAACGGATATAGATATCTGGCATACTCTGAAGCTCAAGCCTTGAATATCCGGGCGCTCTACAACAGGGTGGCCGACCAGAATATGTCAGGATACATATTGACTCAGATGCCGTGGAGAACCACAGGAGCACCGGAAGAACTCGTATTAGCTGCCGAGTCATCACGGACTAGGCTTCACCATAGCCAGCAGTTGTTGGCGGCGATTAACAGAGCCGTCAGGGGCGAGAGGGTGCCTACTTCTACGCTAAACTCAATCGCTAAATCATACCCCGAAGAGGCGCTGGAACTGCAACTGGCAATAACTGAAATACAGGCCAATAGGCCAACGGCAGACAGCATCCAAGCGCTTGAAAGGAGTGCGAAGCTGGCGATAAAGTCGGACAAAGCCGATAACTATGCGGCCATAAACGCCAGAGCGAGAGCAAGGGAACGGGCGATGACTCCCGGTTTCGGTGATATAACGTTACGGCACCCCGCGTTTGCAGGAAAAGTATTTACCGGCCCGGATGCAAAGAAGTTGGAAACTGCGATGCGGGAGGTTTTTGAGCCTAACGTAAATGAGATGCTGACTAGCGTAAATAAGGTCAATGCTATTGTTCGATATTTCAAACTCGCTGGCGACATCAGTCCACTGGCAATACAGTTAATATTCTTGGCAGGGTCTAATCCGGTTATATATGGTGGTGCAGCAGCATCAATACCGAAGATGCTCTTTGACCCGACTTGGATATCAAAGTTGCTGGCGAAAAACAAAGACCTGATTGACCGACATCCGGGGGTGCTCTTATCATCATCTGGGAACGAATTCACTGAGGCAATGGCAAAGGGCGGCATGTTATCCGTTGACCTCGATGTATGGCCCAAGCAGGAAGGGGTGTTGAAGAAACTAGCAAAGCTACCGTTTAGAGTAGTCGGCAAGGTTGGAGCAATGGTGCTTCAGCCTTGGCAGCGAGTCTTTGAAGGTTTGGTAGATTACTCCGGTCTGAAGATGATGGAATCCCTTGAGCATATCGCCAAGACTCCTGCTGAAACGGCAGAGGTAGACCAATACATCAATGAATTCAGGGGGCTTACTTCAAGCGCGAAGCTCGGAGTAGGACCGAATTGGAGGGCGGTTGAAACCGCCACCCTCCTAGCCCCAAGATACAACCGGGCTATTGCAGCCCTCCTTTATGATGCTATCAAGGGCGCACTTACTGGCGGGCAGTCCGGGATACGAAGCAGGCTGGCAATCCAAGGCTTAACCAAGGGCATCCTAGCCATCTCAGCCATGACCGTAGCCTTATCAATGGCTCTTGGCGAGGATGAGGAGGATATCAAGGAACACTTCGACCCGAACTCAACGAGGTTCTTTACTTGGAATATCGCTGGAACGAATATCGGGCCGGGAACTAAACTAAGAAGTATAATCAAGCTAATCGCTCAGGTGCAAGATAACCCGGAAGCGTTGATGCAGATGAGCATGGACAATCCGGCACTGAGATTCCTCAGAGGAAACCTCGCTCCTGTACTCGGTGGAGCTATCAACCTGCTAACCGGCAAGGATTACATTGGCGACCCAGTACGAAGCGATGCCGCCACTTTCGCCAGAGAGATGATTGTAAAGAACTTCTTGCCTATATGGGTAGAGAATGTACTGTACGAGGGAGGGAGCCTCAGTCAGAGGCTGCTCAGGGGCGCTGGTGAATTCTTTGGTGGCAGAACATACCCCGAAACAGAGTCGGACCAAGTGACAAGGCTCAGGGAGCGTTACTCTGGTCAGGACTATGGTAAGGAATATGAGGAACTGAATAACGAGGAGCGCAATGCACTGAGGAGAAAGCACGATGACCTGAGTGAGATAGAGGAAGCGGCAAAGAAGGAATACGCGGAAAAGGGTAGCGATGTCGAGCGCTTCTACTATAACGAGAAGGAGCGCATCACCGATGCCCGAAACAGCAAACTGAATGAAGCGGCTCAAGCCTACCTCGATGGCAGCATCACCAAGTACGACTACGATAAACAACGCGCATATATACGCCCATACTACTCAGGCGGGCGTGAAGTCTTATGGTCAGTAAAAGAGAGTCTTGACGAATATTCTGTGGGTCAGATGGAGAAGTGGATTGATGAGAACATCAAGCCAGAGGACAAGGCGCTAGGTGAGTATCAGGAATATCGGGGTAGTCTCATTGAGGGAGCAGAGCTTCCGGTAGACTGGGACCTTGTTGAGAGAGAGCTTACGGCTAAACTTTCCCAGTATCCTTCTGAGATTCAATCCTACATCACTGCCAACTTGAATAGTTGGATTAACGACCTGCCTCCGGCAGCAAAACAGGTTGAAGAGGAACGGACAGCAGGGATTGAAGATGAGAGTTGGTGGAAGGATTACAGGGGAAAGGCAACTCCTACTTACAGGCCAAATATTCCAACTACCCAACCTCGCAAGAGCATAGACGATATCTTTTCAGGGCTAAAGGATTCCAGTAATCCTGCGGATAGCACAAATAAAAGAATAGATGATGTGTTTTCTGCATTCAAATAAAGTAAAAAAATATAAGGAGTGAATTACCATGATGGAGACCAATGACGGAGTGCTGGAAGAGAAAGGGACTGGTGACGGTTCTGAAAATTCGGCACCGGAGAAGGACACTTCAGACGACAACGCAAACACAGACGAGGAAGAACTTGACGAGCAGGGAAAACCCAAGCCTAAGCCAAAGGCTGACGAAGAATCTCTTGAAGACAAGATAGAGCGAATCGCTCAGTCCAAGTCTGACATATCCATGAAGACCTACCAGAGGAGACTTGAATCCCTTCAGACCGAGAACGACGCGCTGAAGGACACTCGTACATCCTCAATAATGGATGCACGAATGGCAAGGTTAGCGGGAGAGTACCAGAGTGATGAGGGGATTACCGAAGCAGAGGCCAGAAAAAGAGTCGTTGAGGACAAAGAGGCCAGCGAGCTTATCAAGACTTTTGCCAAGGACAATGCCTACGTTACTAGGATGAAACCTATACTTGAACAGTTGGAATCCCGTTTGCAGACTGCGGAAAGAAACCAAGGCGTGAGAGAAAAGCTGTGGTTGCTGAATTTCCCTGAATCAAAGAGTCAGCTTGATACCATGAAGGCGCAGTTCAAGAAATTCGACAAGGCGCGTGACTGGGATGAGGTTGAGGTTTTGTTTGAGGGGATAGAGGCCGTAGCTAAATCAAAGGGCTCAAAGTTCGCCCCGGCGAGCAACAAGGGTACACAGGTCAAAGCCGGAGAGCAATCTCAGGATGAACTTCTCAGAGAAATGTACCCTACGATGTACCCGAAGAAATAACCAAATAACAATAAGGAGAACAAACCATTATGGCGACAGCTATGGGTGGAGACTATTTAACGTTAGTAGACATTGCGAAAAGAACTAAGCCCGGTGGCGGCATTGATACTGTGGTCGAGGTGCTGGCAGCGTCCAACCCGATTATAGGCGATGCTAATGTGATGGAGGGTAACCTTCCCACCGGCCACAGAAGCACTCAGCGTGCATCACAGCCCTCTGGAACGTGGCGCAAGCTGAATCAGGGTGTTGCTGCATCGAAGAGCACCACTCAGCAGGTAGATGACACCTGTGGAATGCTTGAGGACTATAGCAGGATTGACGTAGACCTCGCTTCCCTAAGCGGGAACGCAGCGGCATTCAGGGCAAGTGAAGACCAAGCCTTCGTTGCCGGTTTCAATAGCACGATTGCCACCGCTATATTCTACGGCAATCAGGGACTAAACCCGGAGCAGATACAGGGCTTTGCACCTCGATACAACCTGACCACCGGCGCCTATGGTGCCTATATCGTGAATGCAGGCGGTTCTGGTTCCGATAACACCTCAATCTGGCTCATCACTTGGGGCCCCCAGACCACCAGCCTTATCTATCCCAAGGGTAGCAAGATGGGACTCACCACCAAGGACCTCGGAACTCAGCTTATCACCGACTCTACCGGGCTGATGTATGAGGCATACGTTACCAAGTTCCAATGGAAACTCGGTCTGACAATAAAGGACTACCGTTATGTAACTCGCGTAGCTAACATTGACGTGAGTGACCTGACCGATGATGCTGCCAGCGGTGCTGACATCATTCGCAAGATGGTAGCGGCTTACTGGACCCGTCCGACTGAGGCTATTGACGGCGGCAAACTCACCAAGTCCTTCTTCTACTGCAACAAGACCATTGGTGAATACCTGCACGTTCAGGCATCCAACAAGTCCAACGTAAACCTGAGCATTGACATGGCGGGCGGCAAACCGATTGTCAATATGCTCGGTGTTCCTATCCACATCTGCGACAACATCACCAGTGCCGAGGCAACCATCAGCTAACATGCAGCGCCCGGTGCGCTAGCAAATAAAAAAACAAGGAGAAAAAACCATGATAATGGACAATGAACTCATCTTCAGTGAAGACCTGAGTTGCGCCATCGCTGTAGGTAGCGTCTATGGTGCATACGCCCTTGATATGGGAGCAGCCGCCCCAGATATCGGTGCGGGTAAGGTGCTGTATGCGATATTTAATGTCAATACAGTATTCGCCTCTGCCGGTGCCGCAACCGTCACATTCAAGGTAGTTGACGAAGCGGACACTACTATTGACAGCGGTTCTGTGGTTATCGCTCAAACGGGAGCTTTCGCCTATACGGCACTTACTGCTGGCAAGATAATCGTTCTACCTATTCCTATAGGGATAATGACTCAGCGATATCTGGGAATAGCAGTCACGGTTGCAGGGGCAACCACAACCACGGGTATCATTGATGCTCAGTTGGCGTTTGATGCACCGAGCAACGTACCTATCACCTAATCTTGTTCAAGCAAATGCTAACGGAGAGGGGTATGAAGCCCCTCTCCGATTAACTAAGGAGGTTAAATAGCATGGCACTACTTTGGAAGGGAACACATTCACATAAACAGATACACATACGGAGTGGCGGGGAAATTGATGTTAAGACTGGAGCTTCCTTAAAGCTCGCAGGCACAGCGCTAACTCCTACTGCTGCCGAACTAAACTATGTAGCTGGTGTAACTTCGGCTATTCAGACACAGATGGATTTGAAAGCTCCAAAAGCATCACCAACATTCACTGGCGCGGTAGTTGTTCCAACACCATTCACTGTAGGGGCAGTCTCGGTAACAGCTACAGGGACAGAGCTAAACCTAATAGATGGCTCGGTTGCTGGAACTGCGGTAGTCAGTAAAGCAGCTGTGCTTGGGGCAAACAAAGAGCTAGATGAGTTTCATACTGCTGCCCTGTATTTGGGTGCGGGAGCCGGCACACTCGTTGGCCCTACTGCTGCTAACTTTAATACCCAAATCCGTGTTGCTTCAGTTGAGATTTCATCTGCGGAAATCTTGGCTCTCTTTACCACGCCCAAAGAATTGGTAGCAGCACCAGGGGCGGGTAATGTGCTAGAACTCGTATCGCTCTTGCTTGCTTATGATTGGGGAACTGCTGCTTACACCATAGGAACGGCAGGCAACCTTCAGGTGAAATATACTGATGGTTCTGGGGCAGCAGCAAGCACTACTAGGGCAGCCACAGGGTTTCTTGATGCGGTAGCAGATACCTTGTCCTTGATGGATAAACTTGAGGCAAGTACGGTAGCTGTAACCAATGCGGCATTAGTCCTGACTCTGGCTACTGCTAACCCGACTGCTGGTGATAGCCCGATACATGCTAAAGTAGCCTACAGGGTTCATGCTACTGGCTTGTAAAAATAATAAAGCTTGATGAAATAAAACAGGGCTGGGGTGGGCTGGGGTAGCCCACCCCAGCCAGTAAAGAGGAGAACATGAATTACATCGCCTTAAGAGATTGCTATGTCGGAGAGTGCTTCCGGTACAAGGGAGACATCTACGACCTGCCGGACGACTTCCCTATCAGTGAGAAGAACTTCAGGCTGGCAGATGAGCAAAAAGAGGAAGTGAAAGAGCCGGAAACCTTCAAGGAGTTATCGGATGCACTGGTAGAGGATGTCAAAGAAGTAGCCCCAAAGGTAAAGCCGGATGATATCACTGACACAAAGTTCTGGTGTACCGAGTGCAAACGTACCCATTTCAAGGTAAAACAGAATGGCAAACCCAATGCCCACTTAAAATTTGCGGGCTAATATTAACAGGAGGAAAATAAAATGAGTGTACCTACAGCAAGAGTCTTAGAGCCGATATTCGGCAAACCTCTATTAAGGGCTGCTGGCAATGGTATTGCCAAGTGGTCTAAGGTGAATGCTCTCAGTCAGTGGCAAAAGGGTACTGGCTGGCAAGCATCCCTAACTGGCGGAGCACAGACCGGAGCCGATTGGGCTGCCGCGTTTATACCTACTAATGGCCAGTTAAGAGTTAAGAATTTCAACAATGCCTTGTGGTCATATTACATGACTGCCGCGCAGACTATGGGCGTGAACATCGT
>Ga0180007_10003959_pt1 | contig 16019 bp, 15 predicted proteins | sample MM_PC_MetaG_FD_121122 | JGI IMG/M metagenome (GOLD analysis project Ga0180007, IMG submission 121122) | Groundwater microbial communities from the Aspo Hard Rock Laboratory (HRL) deep subsurface site, Sweden - MM_PC_MetaG | ecosystem: Environmental > Aquatic > Deep subsurface > Groundwater... | reverse complement strand
TGATAAATAAGGCTTTTCAAAAACGTCATTTTGTTATAGGATTCACTTTTAGTAGAATTCTCTATAAATATGCAAAAAATTGCAATTATCGGTCATGGATTTGTTGGAGCTTCATTAGCCCGATTTTTCAGGACAAAAAATATTGAGCCGGGGATTTATGATCCGCCGCAAGGATTGAGTGATAAATCGGTATTGGCAGAAGCTGATGTCATTTTTGTAGCGGTTCCAACACCGTACTATTTGGACGGTTCAGGATTCGATGACTCTTATATTAAAAATGCGATTGAAAGTATTCCGGTCGAAGGAAAGACAATAGTTTTAAAATCCACGATTTTACCCGGCACCACAGATGTCATGCAACAAATTTATCCTCAGCACCGCTTTTTGTTTAATCCGGAATTTCTCACACAAGCCACAGCTGATCAGGACATGCAGCATCCGAGACGTCAGATTGTGGGATTTACCACCCAAAGCCGCCGCGATGCGGAAACTGTGATGGGCTTACTGCCGCGCGCACCATTTGAAAAGATTGTTCCAGCCAAAGTTGCTGAGTTCGTAAAGTATTTCGGCAACGCATATTACGCACTTAAAGTTTCGTACGCCAATCAGATGTATGACTTGTGTCATAAGTTATGCGTGGATTATGAATTGGTCAAAGATTGTGCAAAATCCGAGCCATGGATAGGGGATCAACATTTGGACATCTTCTATCAGGGATATCGCGGCTATGGTGGTAAATGTTTGCCAAAGGATACGCGCTCCATTATCCAGCTTGCTGAATCCTTGGGCGTTGATCTGTCTATTTTAAGATCAGCGGAAAACTATAATAATGAACTAGCAAAAAATCAGGGACTGGATTTACAATGGGAAGAGGGAAGTCCGAAGAAAGCACGTAACACATAGCACGTAACATATTAGTCAATTTTTAATTCCGTAGACCATTTATGAAATATTTAATTACAGGTGGTGCAGGCTTTATTGGCAGTAATGCTGCTGATGCATTGCTAAAAGAAGGGCATGAAGTTCGCATAATCGATAACTTGTCGACTGGCAAACTCTCTAATATTCCGCAAGGCGCAGAGTTTCATAAGTTGGATTTTACAGATCTTGAATCTATTCGACCTGTGTTTGAAGGAGTGGATGGTGTTTTTCATTTTGGCGCGCTCGCACGTATTCCATATTCAATTGAAAATCCAATTGATTCTGCAATGACTAATGTTATGGGAACATTAAATGTATTGGTTGCTGCGCGTGATGCAAAAGTAAAACGTCTTGTTTATTCCGCATCTTCGTCTGCATATGGAAATCAGGCAACACTTCCACAAACTCCTGACATGCCGGCGCATCCACTTAACCCATATGGTTTGCACAAATATATTGGCGAATTAAATGCAGAACAGTTTTCGCGATTCTATGGATTAGAAACTGTATGCCTCAGATATTTTAATGTTTATGGTCCGCGCATGGCAGATGAAGGAGCGTATGTAACTGTAATTTCAATTTTTGCGCGACAGAAAAAAGCTGGAGAGCCTTTAACCATTCAGGGAGACGGGGAGCAGACGCGTGATTTTACACATGTTTACGATGTAGTACGCGCAAATATGTTGGCAATGACATCTCCAAAAGTTGGAAAAGGTGAGGTTGTGAATATTGGTTGTGGCAAAAAATTCTCTATCAATCACATTGCAAAAGTGATCGGAGGACCAACTCATACTGTAGAAGGTCGCGTTGGTGAAGCCAAAGATTCTTTGGCTGATATCTCTCTTACAAAAGAATTACTTGGTTGGGAGCCACAAATCCAGTTTGAACAAGGCCTACCAGAATATCTTCGATCAATTGGAATTGAACCAACACTACCTTTGTAATGTCATTCCCCCGAAAGCATTCGGGGGAATCCATGTTTGTCTGATATGGGTCCTGGATCAAGTCCATGAAGACAGTATATCTTTATTAAGAAAAATTTATGCCTAAAAATAAACAACCGGAGTGGGATCGGTTTTTTGAGAAAGCCGTAAAAGATGTTTTATCTCCAAATTCTAAAGTGCTGGATATTGGAGCCGGTCTTCGAATTGATGCTTCAAGAGGAAATGAGGAAGATTTAGGGAGAGCTTGGATTAAGCCGTTAATAAAGGACGTTACATATCACGTAATGGATCAGGTCGACACATATCACCCGGATTTTGTAGGAGATATAATGTCCATGCCATTTGAAGATGAGAGTTACGACTCAATCATTTGTCTCGCAGTTTTAGAACACGTTCCACGCCCATGGGACGCAATGAGCGAAATGTTTCGTGTACTTAAACCTGGAGGCAAGATTTTTGTTTACGTTCCATTCCTGTCTCCATATCACGCTATGCCAGGATATTACGGAGACTACTTTCGTTATACAGAAGATGGGATACGGAGTTTGTGTGAAAAGTTTACAAACTTGAAGATCGCGCCTGTTCGCGGACCAATTGAAACTCTAGCTCATCTTTTGCCTGGAAAATTTGACTCGAACTTTATCAGAATGATTGGCAGAAAATTGGATGGATTGCGAAAATCATCCGGAAAGCAAGTTTCTGGTTATAACTTTACAGCAACAAAACCGCACGTGATCAGTTAAGGGCTGAAAATTACAAATTACAAATAACAAATTACAAATGTTTAGAAATTAGTAATTACCGCTAAGCGGTTAAGTCCCTTGTCTGCGCAAAATAATCCCAATAGTTTTCAAAAGAATCGCGACATCGATTAGGAAAGATCGGTGTTTTATATAATATAAGTCAAATTGAAGTTTGATTAGATTGTCTTCGAACGTTCCAGCATATGGGAATTTTACCTGTGCCCAGCCGGTTAATCCCGGTCTAATCAAATGACGCAAGGCGTAATAAGGCATTTGTCTTGTCAGCTCTTCTGCGAACTCCGGTCTTTCCGGACGCGGGCCTATTAGTGACATTTCGCCGCGTAGTACATTCCAAATTTGTGGTAGCTCATCTATGCGCGAAGCTCGTAAGATTTTTCCGAATTTTGTGATTCGTTCATCATCCTTTGTTGCAAATTGAGGTCGTCCATCTGTTTCTGCGTCTTGAATCATTGAACGAAACTTCCAAATACGAAAAAGCTTTCCCATCCTACCAACCCTGATTTGCGAATAAAGAACCGAACCAGGGGACGTCAACTTAATAAGCAGAGCTATAAAAGGATACAGGACGAGTGTAACAAGTCCGATGGGAATGGCTAAAATAAAATCACCAAGACGTTTGATCACCTCGTACCAAGTTTTTTCATTTTCGCGCAAGTGTTCGAGGAACCATGTTTGGGAAATATACTCTAGCGGAATGCGACCGGTTATGGCTTCTTCGAGCGCGGCGCGGTCAAGTAAATTTACGGAGGTGAACAGGGTTTCGTACAAGCTGTCGCGCAATCCGGGAACTTCATCCGGTTTATGACCCAATAGAATCGTATGAATGCGCTGTTCATTTATAATTGACTGAATCGATTCTGTGGACATGTACCACGCAATGCGCTCATCATCAAAGCGTGATCCCGGAGTAGTTTCAAAAACCGCAGCCAACATGAAGCCAAATCCGTTTTTTTCAAAAAGATTTCGAATTTTAATCGCATCAGCACCCGGGCCTACAAACAGAACGCGATTTTTGAAAAGCGTATTTGTTAAAAATCTGTTGTATGCCAACCGCCAGCCATATCCAAGGAGCAGGACAATTGCGAAGTACAGAAACAAATTCGTCCGCGGCTCAATATTGAAAATGGGGATCAAATAAAAATAAGCCAGAGCAATGGCCAGGTTGGCAATCATTCCTTCCAGATAAAGGCGGAAAAATTTTATTCCATTTTTAAGGACATCCAGATCATAAAGACCTGTGACGTACGAACCCACGATCCACAGCAAACTTAAAATTCCAAATGGCAGGAAGTGTAGATTCCATATGTGAGTTTCGATAGCTCCATAGCGCAACCAAAGTGTCAGCAATAGAGCGGCCTGAAAGATGACCAAATCGCCAATCACCAATAAAAGTCTTTTTAGCTTGATTCCTAGTTTATACATGTGATTATGAATGTGAATACGATGGTGAATACGGTAGTTAATACAATTGTTTCCTTACTTAATTTACCACTGAATTCACTACTGTATCTACTACCGAATCTACCACCGTATCTACTTTCGCATACCCAATGCATATTTACATACTTTCGAAAGTTTGTGTAGGGGCGGAATACGCGTTAGAATCATATAGTTGACTATGGAGTGTATAAAAGAAAAGCCGGTACAAGGCCGGATAAATAAGCTGATTTCACTATTCCGCCGTGAATTTTGGACAATTTTTCGATTTGGCTTTGTTGGCAGCAGCTCGCTTTTAGTAAAAATCGGCTTTTATGCATTGATGTCGCGATTTCTTTGGGTAGATGGATTGCGCACATTGCAGAATATAATCGCTTTGAGTTTAGCGATGATTTATAACTACACATTCCATCGTTTTTGGACTTTTAAACAACAAAATCCGGCACCGGGTTCAGGCAAGCGATATGTCATAGTCATCATTATAGCAAATGTAATGGATGCGGTTTTCTTCTACATTGGATACGAATGGTTGAATATCTACGACTTCTATCTGCTCATCGGCATCGCATTTATCATCGCAGCTTTTACTTTTTTGGCACATAGATTGTATACTTTTCACAATAATCCCATGAAGCACATTTTGCGAAACAACGGTGTCTCTAAAGCTGTAGAAGAAAATTTAATAACCCATAATCCGTAACCTGGAACCCGTAACACTAAAATTCGTAAAACGTTTAATGTTAAACGCTGAACGTTCAACGAATAAATATTGTATACTAAATAAAACGTTCAATCTTGAATGATAAACGATAAACGATTAACGACCAAAAAATATGCAAGAACCAACTTTTGAAAAGAAAAATATCCTTGTCACAGGTGGCGCGGGCTTTATCGGTTCTCATTTGTGCGAAAAATTATTGCAGGATTCGCGCGTGATATGTCTGGATAATTTTACAACGTCACAAGAATCCAATATTGATCTTTTGCTAAAAAACCCGGATTTTGAATTTATTCGCCACGATATTAATACACCGTTTGATTTGGACACGTTCCCGGAATTAGCTCGTTTTAAGTTAAAGTTTCAGGGCATCCAGGAGATCTATCATCTCGCTTGCCCGACAAGTCCGAAGAAGTTTGAGCAATATCGAATGCAGACTTTGTATGCGAATTCGGTTGGTATGAAAAACGTGCTTGATGTTGGAGTGAAATATAAGGCGCGCGTTGTGCATGCTTCCACGTCAGTCGTCTACGGGGAGCGTCCGACTGATGGCCATCCGTTTAAAGAAGAAGAATATGGAGCGGTTAATACGCTTACTCCGCGTTCATGTTATGACGAGGGCAAGCGTTTTGCCGAAGCCTGTTGCACCACATATCAAGATGTCCACGGCTTGGATGTGAGGATCGCGAGAATCTTCCGAACCTATGGCCCGCGCATGGCACTGTTCGATGGACACATGCTTCCGGATTTTATTATCAATGCGCTGGATAACAAGGAGCTGGTTATTTACGGAGATGAAACATTCGCCACATCTTTAGTTTTCGTGAGTGATCTGGCGGACGGTCTTATGAAACTTATGAAAGCGCCAAAAGGAATAGGGGCTGTGAACTTTGGAAGTGATCTTGATATGAAGATCGTGGATGTTGCACAGAGTATCGTGCAGATGACCGGTTCAAAATCGCGCATAACATTTAAACCGCCGCTTATTTTCATGACACCGCTTGGTTTACCGGATTTATCCAAAGCCAAAGATAAGCTCGGTTGGATTCCTTTGGTTGGAGTGACGGACGGACTTAAGAAGACAATTGATTACACGGTTGCCCACAAGGGATTGCTGGGATTTAAAAGTTGATCGCGATCGTTTTGCTATTCAAGTGTCTGACCCCCTAGGCCATGACTTAGTTATCCACAGTTTGATTAAAAAAATGCGTTCTTGATTCATAGCTAAAATAGGCCAAGGAATCAACATCTATCCGCACAATTGACGCGATCGCTTGAATTGTGCGGATGCTAGTAGATATATGATCGTGTTTTGACGAGGCGCGGCCAAAATTGCGATTTTTTAATTATAAAAGCCACCCCACTACAAAAAAAACCGAATATCGCGTAAGGTACTTATACCTACGCGATTTTTGGCTAAAGTATGGTAATTGCTGTAATTCCCGCATTTCATGAGGGACCTCGAATTGGGCAGACGGTTCGGGCGGTTTTGCCTTATGTTGACAGCGTCTTGGTGGTGGATGATGGATCTCCTGACGACACCTGCGATCGTGCAAAAAGAGCAGGGGCAGTGATTTTGTGCCATTCTGTTAATAGAGGGCAGGGAGCAGCTTTGAAAACCGGTACAGAGGCTGCGCTTAAATGTGGGGCTGACATCGTTCTGCATATAGATGCAGATGGGCAACATGATCCTATGTCAATTCCCAACATGTTGCAGCCGCTTTTGGAGGAGAGAGCTGATGTTGTGTTTGGGTCGCGTTTTTTGGGGCATGATGCCACTGGCATGCCGTTTAATCGGCGCATGCTTTTGTCGGGCGCTCGAACATTTAACGCTTTGGCTGTGGGCGTGCCACGTAAAGTCACTGATCCGCAATCCGGTTTTCGCGCTCTTAGCTCTAGCGCAGCTAAAAAGATAAATTTTCGTCAGGATCGCATGGCACATTGCTCGGAAATTTTGAGGCTGGTAACACGATCCGGTTTGCGGTGGTGCGAAGTTCCGGTGCGCGTTCATTATTCGGCAGACACTCTCCGAAAAGGACAAAAACCATGGGACGCAGCGAAAATCGCGTGGCAACTTTTTCTTGGAGTGTTTACAAGATAGATCAAGAGAACGAGAGAGCGAATCCAATTTCCAATTCTCAATTTCCAAACTTTATTCGTAACTCATTCGTAATTCGTATCATTCGTGTAAGATTCGTATTTTCGTAGACCAATATGTTAATACAAAAAATCCTCGTTGTGATAATGGCGCTTGCCTTGTTAATTACCTGGCGAAGGGCGCGACAAAATGTGATTCGATTGCCAGAGGCCATGGCTTGGTCAATTGTTTGGATTGTGGCAGCAGTCGTGGTTTTGTTGCCAAATGTGACAACCAAAATTGCCGAGATTGTTGGAGTCGGACGCGGCGTGGACCTTGTTGTGTATTCAGCAGTTGCAATTCTATTTCTGCTTGTCTTCAAACTATTCATTCAGCACGAGAAGCTGGAGCGCAAATTAACAGACGCTGTTCGCGCACAAGCAATGCAGTCTATCGTAGAATCCGAAACCCAAAACTCAAAACATGGAACCCCCACTTCTGATTCTGAACCAATCAACTCCCCAAACGAGCTTATCAACTTTATGATCAAAGAGCGCGATAAAATGCATAGTAATGATGAATAGGTCTACGAAAATACGAATCTTATACGAAATTACGAAACCCTTCTGTCATCCCGCACATACATTTAACAGTTGCGGGATCCAGCGCATTTAGAACTGGATCCCCGCCTTCGCGAGGATGACAGAATCGTTTAGTGATTAACAATTAATAATTAGAAATTAACTACAGAATCATGGATAATCAAGAAACCCACCCCTTTGTCGATGTAATAGTCGTCTTATGGCACAGCGCTCCATATACAGCCGCGCTTTTTAATGGTTTGGCGCTCCTCGATTATCCAAAAGACAGAATGGCCGTGCATTTTGTTGATAATTGTCCTGGTGATGGTTCTTTAGATGAAGTAAGACGCCAGCAAGCGCGATTTTCCAATCAGCCGGGACAGTTGCCGCTCATCCATATTCATGAGCCCGGACGCAATACGGGTTTTAGCGGCGGTAACAATCTTGCGATTCGGAAGTCGATCGAACAGGGACACAAATATTCTTATCTGCTTAATCCGGATGCAGAGTTTGAATCTGACGCGTTGCGTGAGGCCGTGGCGGTTGCGGAACAAGATGAAAATATCGGTTCAGTTCAGTCGCTCCTAGTTCTCCAACAGTTTCCCAGCGAAGTGAATTCTTCGGGAAACGCCATCCATTATCTGGGCTTTGGTTATTGCGCCGGATATCATGACAAGCGTGTGGATATAGGTTTGGACACTAGAGCAATCGCATACGGATCCGGAGCAGGAATTCTTTATCGCAACAGCGTGCTGAAAGAAGTCGGACTGCTTGATGAGACATTGTTTGCGTATCATGAGGATTTGGATTTGGGTTGGAGAATTATGCTGGCCGGATATAGAAATGTTTTGGCGCCAAAGAGCGTGGTTCGACATCGTTATGAATTTTCGCGCTCGATCAGCAAATGGTTTTGGATGGAACGCAATCGTACGGCCGTTGTTTTAAAAAATTATCGTTTGTCCACGATTTTGTTATTGTCTCCTTTGTTGGCAGCTACGGAAATAGCCATTCTTGCTTTTGCTGTAAAAGGCGGATGGTGGAGAGAGAAGCTGCGCGCCATGGTTTGGTTTTTAAAGCCTGCTACATGGTCATATATTTCACGCGGCAGAAAACACATAGATCGGATTAGAAAAGTGCCTGACATCTTGATGTTACAAATCTTCACGCCGCACATTGCGTATCAAGAATTTGAAAATGATATTGTTAAAAAGGTCGCAAATCCGTTATGGAAATTGAATTATCAGATTCTGAAAAAAGTAATTAAATGGTAAATCTACTACCTGATTTATGAAAATAATCCATCTATCCTGCGTTTCGTATCCTGATATAGGCGGCATTGGGCGTGTTGCTGATCTTGAGGTTGATTTGTTGAGGAAGAGGGGAGTTGATGCACATTCGGTTTCGCTGACAACGCACGCCGGTTTCAGATTTGGCAATGCGGGAGCGATTCACGCGCTTGAGCATTTTGTAAGAGATGCGGATGCAGTTCATCTGCATTACCCGTTTTATGGAACGCAGAGAAGCGTGGCGCGGCTTAAAGAAAAGGGTGTGATTAAAAAACTGGTCATAACTTTGCACATGGATGCGACAGCACCCGGAATAAAGGGATTGTTTTTTAAGCTGCATCGCAAGTTTTTTCAGTCTCGTGTTTTAAAGGCTGCGGATATTTTATTGGTTTCATCCAAAGATTACGCGAGTCATTCATCTTTCGCTCCATATTTCGATCTTGCTGTTGAACTTCCATTTGGCGTGGATGAACAGGTTTTTCATCCAATATCTCGACTACCAGCTACCAGTTACCAACCACCAGTCATTCTGTTTGTTGGCGGCATGGACAAGGCGCATGCGTTTAAGGGCGTTGACGTGTTGCTCCGCGCTTTCAAATCAGTTCCCAATTCTAAGTTAATATTGATTGGTGACGGGGAGTTGCGTTCGTTGTATGAGAAGCAGGCAGCGTTATTGGGGATTAGTGAGCGCTGTGATTTTCGCGGTAAGGCTGAACATATCGAACTTATTCGAGCGTATCAATGTGCTGATCTTTTGGTCTTGCCTTCGATTTCCGGAGCTGAGGCGTTTGGTCTTGTTGCTTTGGAAGCGCAGGCGTGCGCAGTTCCGGTTGTCGCGTCAAATCTGCCGGGAGTACGTACTGTGGTCGCAGATCAGGAAACCGGAATTCTTGTTCCGCCAAAAGATGAACAAGCGCTAGCCCAGGCACTTATATTACTTTGTTCGAACAGGGAGCTGCGTCAGAGCATGGGTGAGTGCGCGCGCAAGCGTGTGTTAGAAAAATTCACATGGAGCAAGCACATGGAAAAATTAACGGAGTTATACCAACAAAATGTCATCCCGAGGGAAGTCGGAGCGACGAGGGATCTTCCGCTTGAAATATCTGCCGAGAGCATGTAAGCAATAGGAAGATTCTTCACTTCGTTCAGAATGACATCAATTAATAATATGAGAATTGCGGTTTTGAGTCCATTGGGGTCTGACCCCGTACCTGGCACCGGGTCTGACCCCGGGATACGATTTCGTATATTCGTATAAGATTCGTATTTTCGTAGACCAATAATATGAAAATAGCAGTTCTAACAAATGATTATGCTCCGAACTCCAAAGGTGGGGGAGCTGTTATTGCTGAGACGCAAGTGCGCGAACTTGAACGACGCGGGCATGAGATTAAGGTTTTTGTGCGATCTCCAAATTTGGAAGCACTCTCGGCCATCTCGCGTTTGTTTTTTCATTTGAGAGATTTAGGAGCGCGATCAGATATTGTGTCGCAGATTTTGGAATGGCAGCCGCAAATTTTATTGACGCACAATCTCACAGGCTGCGGGTTCCATACACCATCAAAAATTTTACGACAACAAACAACATGCTCGCCACTTCGTGGCGAACATCGAAAATTGCAGAATGTCAAGAAAAATGAATGTTCGCCACTTCGTGGCGAACATGGGGGGCAGTTGAGGTGGGTTCATATTTTGCATGATGCGCAACTTGTTGAGCCGTCCGGTCAAATTGTGAGCGGAGAAATTTATAAATTCGCACGTAATATTTGGCGACTCACATGGGCCACTCTTCGGAAATTCGCGCTCGCAAATCCTGATACAGTTATTTCGCCCACGAACTGGCTTTTGAATTTTCATAAACAGTACGGATTCTTTCGAATAAGCAGAACCTTCGTTATTCCAAATCCAATATCCCAAAATCTGGAATCCGGAATCCAAAACCTGGAACCTGGAACCCAAAACTCGAATTTGGACATTCTTTTTGTTGGGCGACTTGATCCGGATAAGGGGATTGATGTTCTGATCCGAGCGCTCAGATCACTGAATCCGAATGATGTGCGATTACACATCGTAGGAGATAACAAGACAAAATCCGGACCACGGACGCCGGACGCCGGACGAAACATTCTCTATTACGGCGCCCTGCCGCACGACCGCGTACTTGAGATTTTAGACCAAAAGCCGCTCGTTGTCATTCCGTCGCTTGTTTATGAAAATCAGCCAACAATTATTTTGGAGGCGCTGGCAGCCGGCTGCCAGGTTATCGCTTCGAACGTGGGTGGAATCCCGGAAACATTAGACGGAGCCGGATGGATAATCCCTGCCGGAGATGAACAAGCGCTCGCAAACGCAATAAAACACGCGCTCACTAATTCGTACTCAGAGAACATGAATCGGGCGCGCCAAACAATTTTAAATCGTCACAAATTGGAAACTGTGGTGGATGAGCTGGAATCAGCGCTGAAATCGAATTTATAAATGCGGATTTTTCCGTCGCCGATCTCCCAATCATCATGCGAAATTTCGCGCACAGCTTCTGACACTGCTTGCGCGCGCCACCAATAATCGTTGATCACAACATAGACAAGCTCCGTGCGCCCTAATTCAGCCGCGTCTTTAACCGTATCAAGCGAAGGCTCGTTATATGTCATTTTTAAATATGTTTCGTACAATTTGCCGCCGGTTGGGATTGGATAGAAGAAGATATCGTCTGCGTAGCGTTTGAAACCCAGTGTAGCAACTGCTGCGGCTGACACGCTTTGGTTCGCTAACACAGTGTATTCTGAGTTAGCTGTGTCTCTGTCAATCAAGCGCACGGCTTCGAAATCGTATTTGCTGGTGCTCCAACCGCGGCCTGTAATCATGGCGTCGTGACGAGGGAGGCTGTTATACGCCAGAGCTGTAGAAATTCCAACAAAAAAGATTGATGCTCCTATGAGGATGATTTTTGGTGATGTTCGAGCGCGCTTCCAAAATGCGGTTATGCCTGGAATTGCTGCAGGAATTAAACAGAACAGCGCCAATGTATTTAATCGATCAGCATAATTGCCGCGTTCATAATCGATAAGAAAGGTAAACTCGCCAGTTGATTTTAAAATGGTTGCAGAGATCCAGAGCACAAGGGCAGAAGCGATATAGATTGACCGGCGTCCTGCGTCCTGCGTCCTGCGTCCGACAATAACTCCACCAACGGATGAGATCAGAAGGAGGAGCGGAAGTGCTTTTGCTATCAAGCTTGACCACGTAGGCCAAAGAACAAAACGGTTGCCAATCCACGGTAAGAATTCTTTAAGCTTATGCAACCACGGCTCAAAGCTAAAAACAGCATTAAGATTCCATTCAATCGCAATGCCTTGGCGTAATCCTAAAACGTAGAAAGCAATTGGGATTGCAGCTCCAGCAAGCGCCACACATAAAGCACTTAACAAGCGCTTGCCCCGTGGGAGCGCAGCTCCTTTATGGGGCCATAAAATTACAGCCAAAACTACGAAGAGTAGTGGAAGGCCTGCGAGCGGATGAGTTGCGATTGCCCATCCGAGCAAGATTAGCGGCGTTATTGGATTTACTGTTTTGTTATGAATCCCCAGACTCAGAATGAGCGCGCTAAGACCGAGTACATACGCAAAATTTTGCGGTGTAGTTGCGATGAAAGCGGAAAGTGGGAGAAGTCCGAGGATTAGGAATTTTAAACATCTGTCATTTCGACCGAGTAAAGCGAGCGGAGAAATCTCTTCTGAACGAGATCTCTCGGCTACGCTCGAGATGACAGGCTCGGATATCATCAGTATTGACAGTGGCAGAAGGATTGCGGCTCCAACCGGAACAAGCCAGCGGTCAATATCTGCCACTGAAAGTTCTGTGAGCCGCGCAAACCAGGTTGTAAAAACGTATTGCCCGATGTAGTAAAAAGGTTTTGGCGTGAGCGTACCTGTTGCTAATAAGATTTTTTCGCTCGCAACATGTAGGAAACCGTCGAAACCGAAGCCGAGTTTGTAAACAAGCGGAGCGATGGATGTGGTGCTAAAAATCGCGAGCGCAGAATGTGCTGTTGTAAAGATCGAGGAGCGCAAGAAAATGGCAGATAAAAGTAAGGTAAGCCAGACGAGCGCGATTGCCAGCAATGTTCCATCCGGAAGAAGCGGCCAGGTAGCGCGAATAGATTCAATGGTTGCTGCATTTGCTGCGCCGCGGATAACAAAGATTGTTGAGATCAGCGCTACAAACAACAGAACTGAGGAACTTAAGAACTGAAGAACGGATCTGCGTGCTTGCTCTTGTGATTCGTTCGGACATGGATCCCCGATCAAACCGGGGATGACAGAAATGATCTGCGAGACAATCACAGCAAATAGCAAAGACCACATGTCGCTGGCCGCTCCTAATTCTGTCCCCAAGTAATACCATGCTGTTTGTGCAATACTCTGAAGAGCCAGAAAGAGAACAATTCCGAGCGGCATAGCCATCTTCCACGAAAATTTCGGAAACAGCGCCTGCCCTAAAAGTTGCCCGTGATACAAGAACGCAAAAAGCACGATAAACCACTGAATTTCCTTCATTTCAATTGGCAGCTTGTACATGGCCAAAATCGCGATAATGAACGCTAAGCCTGCAAATAAGCCAGATATCCTTTTTCTCATACTTATTAGCATGGTAGCATATTTTCGAATGTCGAATGTCGAATGTCGAATTTCATTTTACTAGCTTTGGGGTTGACAAAAAGCTTTGAAAATGGTATAAAACTGGCGCTTTTTACTTGCATATTTCAATAAAAGTGCTAAATTCAGCTGAATGCTACATTATCTTAAATCATTAGTTCCGGAGTCCTGGTTTTTGCCGTATCACCGCGCATTGTCGCGGCTTGCTGCTGTTTGGTATGGGCATCCGTCCGAAGAGTTGATTGTGATTGGTGTAACCGGAACTAATGGAAAAACTACAACTGCATATTTAATTGCTAAAGCGCTTGAAGCATCCGGATATAAAATCGGTTGTACGACTACAGCAATTTTTAAGATTGGCGAGCGCGAGTGGTTGAACGATACCAAGATGACAATGCTTGGGCGTTTTCAATTACAAAAAATGTTGCGTCAGATGGTTAATGCAGGATGTCACTACGCTGTAGTTGAAACATCTTCGCAAGGAATTGTTCAGCACAGGCATCGTGATTTAAATTATGACGTGGCTGTTTTTACTAATCTGACACCGGAACACATTGAGGCGCACGGAAGCTTTGAAAATTATAAGCAAGCTAAGATTGATTTGTTTCGTCACACAGCAGCGTGCAAACGCAAAATAATTGACGGGCAGATTATCCGAAAGGTCGCAGTTCTAAATAGCTCGGACTCGCACGCAAAGGATTTTAGAGTGCCGGGATTTGATGAGATCGTAGATTATGGAAAAGTTTCAGATGTTGAGTTGGGGCCGCTCAAAACAAGTTTTATATTGAACCGTGTTCCATTTGAAATAAATTTGCCCGGTAGAGTAAATATTGAGAACGCTCAAGCTGCGATTCAAGTCGCTCGAATTTTTGATCTAAATATGGATGAAGTAAGTAACAAGATCGCCTCAATCAAATCAATGCCAGGTCGTTTTGAACGGATAGACGAAGGACAGTCGTGGGCTGTGATTGTAGATTACGCACCAGAACCAAAGTCGCTCGAAATTCTTTATCAAACACTGGCTGATATGCCAAGAGCACGAGTGATTCATGTTTTGGGATCGTGTGGTGGCGGACGTGATGTCGCGCGACGTCCGGTGCTCGGTCGCATGGTTGCTGAGCGCGCGAACATTGTAATCGTAACAAACGAAGATCCATACGACGACAATCCTCGCGAGATCATGGAGCAGGTGGCTGAAGGCGCTCGTCAGGCCGGAAAAAAGGATGGCGAATCGTTGTTTATTATAGAAGATCGACGCGAAGCCGTATTCCGGGCCATGGAATTCGCGAAGCCCGGTGATTTGGTCTTGCTAACTGGAAAAGGTTGCGAACAAGCCATTTGCGTGGCAGGAGGTAATAAAATCCCATGGGACGAACGAAAAGTGGCCAGAGAGGCGATAAAGGCTACGAATGCGTTAAATTCCAAATAGCTGTATTTTCGCGGTCTTTCAGTCTATAATACTTTCATCAACCATTCGTAATTCGTATTATTTGTTTAAGATTCGTATTTTCGTAGACCTATGTTCCACATAGAGGATGTGCTTCAGCTTAAAGACATTGAAGAAACAAGATCATTAGTGCGTCATCATCCGCTAACATTGTTTCCGAGTTTGGGTTTGGCGACTCTGTTGATCGTGGTTCCGTTTTTCTTTATTTTTCCTTTATTCTCATGGGGCGTGCCCGGCATGTTGGTTTTTTTGGCTGCTGTTATCGTCGGCGTTGTGATGGCACTAAGAATATTTTTGTTGTGGAACTCCAATGTTTTGATTGTAACGAGTTTGCGTTTAGTGGAAGTTGATCAGCGCGGAGTTTTTTCCAGATTTGTCACAGAGATTCCTTTGTCACTGGTGCGAGATATTTCATATGTTAAAAAAGGATTTAAAGAAAGAGTTTTTCACATGGGAACAATTACGATAAAACACGGTGAAGAACCATTGATTTTAGAAGTTACACGCGTTGCTCATCCGGAGCGCATCATGATGTTAATAAATGATTTGCGAGCGCCAGAAGGGACTAAGCCTGAGCACGAAATGACTGACGTCAGACTGCGGACTGCGGACGAACAAAATCCGGATGAGATCGATGTTACATCTCCAGAACGAGGAGCGGATAAAGAGGTTGATCCGAAAATCAAAGATATAATGGAAAAGCTCGGCAAACTTCCCAAAGAAGCATTAGCGCAAGTTGAGCAGGCGATTTCCGAGGCCGCGCAATCACAAGTTGGGATGCAGGATTCAATGCCGTTTTTAATACAAAAAGAGCTTGGTGTAGAAGAGGAAAAAAAGCTTCCAATGACTGAATCTAAAGAATAATATAAGCGCACAATAAAACGTTTTTGTGCTATTCTTGTGTCGCATGAGGGGCAGGGCAGAAAGGGGAAAAAAGAAATCTTGGAAAACGTTCGTGCGTTGGCCGGTTTTTTTGTTGGCTAATTTGGCGCTTTTATTCGTTTTGGGGGTTTCAACTGTTCGCGAAACATATCGAGGTTGGACAGTAGATAGAGAAATTCACGCGCTTGAATCCGAGGCTGATACTTTAGAGGGGCGAAAAATGCAACTTGAGGCGCTAACGCAGGAATTAATTTCAGACGATCGCATAGAATACGAAGCGCGTGCCCGACTAGGCCGCAAAAAAGAG
>Ga0180007_10003958_pt1 | contig 16024 bp, 15 predicted proteins | sample MM_PC_MetaG_FD_121122 | JGI IMG/M metagenome (GOLD analysis project Ga0180007, IMG submission 121122) | Groundwater microbial communities from the Aspo Hard Rock Laboratory (HRL) deep subsurface site, Sweden - MM_PC_MetaG | ecosystem: Environmental > Aquatic > Deep subsurface > Groundwater... | reverse complement strand
TGCAATTTATCATTTTGTATTTTGAACTTTAGACTTTATCCTTGTATAATATCCTTACAGGCTCGTAGCTCAATTGGCAGAGCGCTTCTCTTATACAGAATAGGTTGCTGGTTCAAGTCCAGCCGAGCCTACATAATTGATTTTTGGTTTGTTTTTTGATTGGAGGTGATGAAAAAATAAAAACTCCAATAGGTAAAGTTACACATTACTACGATAAAATAAGCGTGGCTGTTTTGGACTTAACTTCAGGATCTCTAAAGGTGGGTCAGCAGATTAAATTTAAAAAAGGAGAAAAAGAGTTTACTCAAAGTATTCAGTCTTTACAGATCGACCATAAAGAAGTGGAAGAGGTAAAAAAAGGAGACTCTTTTGGTATAAAAGTTGATGAAGAAGTACAGGAAGGAATGGAAGTTTATACAGTTTAAGTTTTTAAAGTTCTTCTAGCTTAACTTTGCCTTCGCTGGTTTTGCCTTGAAGGAATTGGAGATATTTTTCGGTTGTTGAAAGCCTTTTGTGGCCTGCTAATTTTGATACCAATGTTATAGGAACCCCTGCTTGTAGCTGATACGCTACCCAAGTATGTCTTAAATCATTAACCTTGGTTTCTTTTATCCCTGCTATTTTAAAGTATCTGTCAATTGCAGTTCTGATATTTCTAATAAGCAGAGGTCTTCCGGTTTTAGTAACAAATAAAGCATGGTTTGGGGTTTTTGTCCTTTTCGGAAGATAATTTTTGACTAATTCTGCTGCTGATTTGTTGAGTGGTATTACTCTTTCGCGGGTATCTTCAAATAAAGGGACATGAAGAGTTAAATTATTCAAATCAATATCTTCAACCCGCAGCTTTGCTAGTTCGCCAATCCTGATGCCGGTTTGAAGGAGCAATTCTATGACTGCAGATATTCTGGTATCAGATCTGGCTGCATCCCGCAGACTCCGGTACTCTAGTTTTGTTAAAATTCTAGGTGGTTTATTCTCAAATTTTGGATGCTCCAAACCAACTGCAGGATTGGAGTTTATTAAATTAGAAGTTTTCAGGAATTTGAAAAAGGTTTTAGTGGAATTTGTTTTCCGGGAAACAGATTTTGCAGTATAGTTTTCTTTGGCAAGTTTATCCATAAAGTTTTGCAAATCAGCAGTTTCAACTTGACTGGGTTCAGTTTTGCCGCAATCCTGCAAAAAACTGACCAGTTGATCAATATCTTTGCCATAAGCTAAGATAGTAGCTGAAGCTCTGGAGCGTTCTTTAAGGTGATTTAAGAATTGTTGATATGTATCGCGCAAAGAAACCATAAGAACACATTTTAATGTTATAGGTTATATTTGTCAAGGATAAGGATATAAAAAATGATTAAATCTAATTAAATATATTGAAAATATGTTGAAAAAAATCACATTTGGTTTGGTTATTTTAATAGTTTTATTCATGGTTTTTAATCTTATTAACCAGATAATAGAGGCTACCAGATCCGGGGAAAGATTGTCAGAGGCCGCAGATGCTGTTTATAGGCTGGAAATTAAAAACAAGCAGCTGAAAAATAAACTTGTTCAGGTTAAGTCACAGGAATTTATAGAAGAGGAGATCAGGAATAAGCTTGGGCTTTCTAAAAAAGGGGAGACTGTGGTAGTTATCCCTGCAGAAAAAATAAAAGCAGTTCTTGGTACCAGTCAAGTAACTGAAGTCAGATTACCCAATTGGTTAGGCTGGTTAAAGGTATTTTTCAAGTAACGCTACTGCTCATTTTTACCTAAGTGAATCTTTTAATTTTATTAAGTAGTTCATTGTTTTCATGAACTCTAATTTTTAAATTCATCCTTAAATCTATTAATTCATTATTTTTATTCATTATTCATTATTAAATAATTTTTGATTGACAGATATCAGAAAGAAAGCTACAATGCTTCTTGCGGGGAAGTGTAACGGTTGCACACGAGGCTCAAATTGGGCCCTCTAATGAGTAATTATTAGAAGAGAACCTAGCTATATCGGTGAAATCCTTCTTTTAAGGACAATACCGAGGGAAGTCTTAATTAAATCAGGACCCCGTAGAGACTACACGCTGGGCACCCTTTGTTTGTCAAAGGATGATGATATAGTCCTACCCCTACAGTAATGTGGAAAGGTGCATAATCTTGAGGTAGTGGGTTCAATTCCCACCCCCGCAACAAAAAGAAAATTATCCTGCTTTATGCGGGATTTTTCTTTTTTCTAGACATTGGAAAAAACTATACATACATAAAGCTGTGTCGTGCAGGTTTGTTTGTAAAGAAGTTGTATTTTGCTTGTTAAATGTCCCCCTAAGTATATTTGGTTTAAATTTAACCATAAGAACTGTAATGTTATAACCATCATCGTACAAATCCCGCAATACAACTATCCTCAACTTTCATCCAAGTTTTTTGCTCAATCATTACGCAAGAGAGGGTTACTTACTTTAGTCCTTGAAAAGTCCTGAAATTGGTGATATGCTAGGTTCATGATTACTCAACAAGCCCAAATCAAACTAAATTTACCCTTGGTTCTAAAAGATTTTCTGGAAAGTAAAGCCAGCAAATTTGGTATGCCTTTGGCAGGATATATCAAACACTTAATACTCAAAGACGTGGCAGATATGGAATATCCTACTTTTGAAGCATCTGTTAGAACAATAAAAGCATATAAAAAAGCTTTAAAGAATAAAGATCAAGCAGTTACATTCAATAGTACCGCTGAGTTGGATAAGTATCTTAATAATTTGTGAAGCCTTTAAAATTTAGCCCGGATATTCTTAAACAGTTAAATGAGATTAAGAAAAGAGATAGTAAGTTCTACAAACAAATCCTTAAACAATTAAATCTATTGCAACAAAATCCTGAAATCAAATCCTTGAGACTTCATAGAATAACTGGGAAAGTTGAAAATACCTGGAGTATATCTATCAATAGAAACTTTAGAATGCTCTATACAGAAACTGATGACGAACTCTATTTTTATAAGATGGGTACTCACAATGAAGTTTATAGGAAAAAGTAAGTTTTATCAGCATTTTACCTCCGTAACACAGTAAAGTCTCCTGGAGATCAGGAGGCTTTTTTGGTACAATTTGATCTGTAAGGCAGGGTAGCTCAGTTGGTTAGAGCGCTTCAATCATAACGAAGAGGTCGTGGGTTCGATCCCCACCCCTGCTACAAGCGCTATCTGCACTTGATGCGGGATTCATAAAATAGTACTGTAAATGGGTCCTCACTATAGTTTGTCTTGTGCTAGTGTGCGGAATAGGAAAGATCGAAGGACAGAAACATAAATATGAAAATAATTGTTTTAGCAGCAGGAGAAGGCAAGAGAATGTGGCCGATTCAGACTGACAAGTGTTTGATCCCTTTTTTAGGTCAACCCCTGCTATACCATAATTTAAAAAAGATCAAAGAAAATTTAGACGGGGAATTTGTGATTATTGCTTCTTCCAGGAACCAGGACGGGGTAGAAAGTGTTGCCAGAAATCTGGGTCTTTCCTATAAAATTGTTATTCAAAAAAACCCTACAGGTATGGCTGATGCTTTACTTTCTGCCAAAGAGGAGCTAGATGGGGAGATTTTGGTGGTTAATGCCGAAGATGTATTGGACCAATCGGTTTATCAGGGTATTTTAAAAGTATCAGCAGATGTGGTGGTTACAGGGTTAAAGGTCAAAAAATACTTTCCCGGAGGTTATTTAAGACTGGATGGGAATAGTTCTTCGACTTCACTAAGGAACGGCAAAGTAAAGGGGATAGTGGAAAAGCCAGGAAAAGGCAAAGAACCTTCTGATTTGGTTAAACTGGTAGTTGATTGCTTTAAAGACGGCAAACTCCTTGTTTCGTATCTGGAAAAAGTATCTTCAGAAAAAGATGACCGGTATGAAGTGGCTTTGGATCAAATGATTAAAGACAAAATAGATTTAAGGTTTGTAAATTATGATGGGGCTTGGGTTCCTTTAAAATATCCTTGGCATATTTTGGATACTGCAGCTTATCTTTTGTCAAAACTGAAACGTAGAATCTCTAAAACTGCAAAAATATCAGATAAAGCAATAATAGAAGGTAATATTGTTGTTGAGGACGGAGTTAAGATATTTGAAGGAGCAATAGTTAAAGGTCCGGCCTTCATAGGGAAAAATTGCATTATTGGTAATAATTCTTTTGTACGGGAATCTATTTTGGAAAAAGACTGTGTGACTGGTTTTAATTCTGATATCACCAGAAGTTATATTGGTGCAGATTCCTGGTTTCATACAAATTATGTAGGAGATTCTGTTTTAGAAGGGGACTTTGGTATGGGATCAGGCGCAGTTTTAGCAAATTTAAGGTTGGATAATCGCACAATCAGAATAGGCAAAGAAAAAATTGATTCCAGTCGGCATAAATTAGGCTTGATTTGCGGATTTGGAGTAAGAATTGGAGTGAATGCTTCAACCATGCCAGGAGTACGGATTGGAGAAAATTCTTTAGTTGGTCCAGGAGTTGTTCTAAAAAAAGATCTAAAAGAAAACCAAAAGATAACTATAAAGGAAAATTCATATGAAACCAGAAACTATGAAGTTATTCCTACAAGCTATGATCAGTTTAGAGATAAGCTTGAATAATCTCCAAACACTTGATCTTTTGTAAGCCTATAGTAGAATATTAGTGTAAACTTCTTGGTTAGATTAAAAACAGTGATAGAAGTAATTTTGCTATAAATCATTAGGCTTTTTTGAAACAAACCTGGTAATTGGTTTTAATCTTTCAACATTTAGTTAATTCAAACCATGTTCCACCCAAATCTGTTGGACTCTTCTGGTGGAGATATTTGGAATATTTACTATCTCCAATGTTTTTCTTCCTGATCTTCAGGGGCCATTCTCTTTTAGTCCTTAAGACCTCTAGGAGTTGTTTAAAAGTTAGTTTGTGATTGGTTACCGTGTGTCTTTTATCCTTCAACTCCACTAAACCACCTTTGGTAGCTTTAATCAGATATCTGGACATTGTTTTATCTGAACATTCAAGCAGCTCACCAGCTTCTTTTCTGTTAATTCTATCTTTGATCAGTTTACCAATTACCTTTTGTTTAAAAACTAACTCTTTCCTTTTTATCTACATTACCTCCTTGATTGGAAAGTGATTGTGGATTAGGACATTTTAGATTTCGTATTACAGTATTACATAATTTGACAATTATCATTTTTATGATATAGTTTATGAAACTGTCTCATTTTATAAATGACTCGAGAATTGTTAAACATAACTAGTTATACTTCGGAAGCTCAGACAAGAAATTGTTGTCAATTTTTAATAAGCACAAGAATAGCAAGAGGTTTTCCTCAAGAACTTGGAATGGAAGCAGCGGAGTACAGAAGCTCTTTCGGAAATGCGATTGAAGATATTGTAAGTTGCGGAAGTGCCCCCGAAGGAGCATTGCTGGGATTGGTAGACGAAAGAATTCCATTCGCTAGACAGCTTGAGCTTCTAGGAATTACTCTAGATCCAGGAATTTTTTATAAGATTAAACATCGCTCGGGTGAACAACCGCATGCTGTTTGGCTAAAAGTCTTTAGCCCTAACGAAGGTCCGTTTTTGAATAGTGATAATTATCAAGAAGCAGTTACCAGTTTATCTGCCTGCATGAGGCCGGCAACCCCATTTGAAGGTATAAGCACAGATACTGCAGCCATTCTTGCTAGGGGTTTTGTCAGTCTTCCTGGCGGAGACTATGAGGTGCCAGGAACACTCAGCGGTGGATCAACCAGACTTGATACCCTTTGTTTAGATAATTACTTAGGTAAGCCTCGGATCAGTCGTGTAAGATTTGCGGAAATGGATTATTTGGTGGGAATGTTAGCTGTCTTCAAACAATATGTCGCCAGAGACTGATTCTTCAGAGTACTCGCAAAGACTAGTTCACGTAGAGCTTTTAGAACAGGCAGGTATTAATTCATTTCCTGCAGAACCGCCAAAAAGGACGCATAGGAATATTGCACTCATAGAAGGTTTTGAAGATTTATCCGGATCTACTGTAAGCGCGGTAGGTAGAATGCTTTCCAAACGGGTGCACGGTGGTTTAACCTTTGCGCATATTGACGACGGGTCTGCACTTATTCAAGTAGTACTACAAAGAGATGTTTTAAAAGATTTTTACCCGTTTGTGAGAAACTACTTTGGAGTAGGCGATTTCATTGGCGCTACAGGGATCTTAGAAGCTACTAAAGCAGGAGAGATATCTGTTTGGGCAGAGGAGGTTTCAATGCTAGCAAAAGCTTTAAGAGTCGCACCACATACCATAGCAGATCCTGAGACTCAACAGAGACAACGATATCTACATACTTTAGTAGATGCCGAGGCAAGGAATAGATTCAAAATACGTTCACAAATGGTGCAAGAGATGAGACAGCACTTTCTTAATATGGGTTGTTTAGAAATGGAAACCCCCATTTTAGATTCAACTTATGGAGGTGCTAATGCGAAACCGTTTATTACCCATCATAATGCTTTAAACCAAGCCTTCTATTTAAGAATTGCCAATGAGTTAGCCTTAAAGCGCATGACCGTAGGTGGTTATTACGAAGGTGTTTTTGAATTCTCGAGGGATTTCCGGAATGAAGGAATGGATAGAACTCACAATCCGGAATTTACTCAAGTAGAACTGTACAAACCTTGGTGGGATTATCGCAAAATGATGGATATGACAGAAGAATTAATGGGTGGAATAGTAGAATATGTCCATCATGGTATAGAAGCGCCTTTTAACGAGCATATAATTGACTATTCAAAACCATGGAGAAGGTTGACCGTATATGATGGAATTCGACAGAAACTTAGTGTTCATCCTGAGACTGCGTCTATAGAAGAATTGCAAAGAGCAGGTCGACGATTGGGATTACAGATTGAAGGAGTTACGAAGGGGGCTGTATGTTTGGAATTGTTCGAACAACTTTGGGAAAAAGAGTTAATACAGCCTACTTTTGTAATGGATTTTCCAGCAGACACAAGTGTTTTAGCAAAACGTCATAGAGATAATCCGGAATTAGTCGAAAGATTCGAGCTTTTTGTTGGCGGTATGGAAACAGCAAATTGCTATACCGAACTTAATGATCCCAGAGATCAACAAGCTAGGTTTGAACTGGAAAGACAGAAGAATCAAGCTGGGGACATGGAAGCTATGCCATATGATGAAGATTTTATCAGGGCTTTGGAATATGGCATGCCTCCGCAAGCGGGTATTGGCATATCGATTGACAGGTGGACTATGCTTTTAACCAACGCTTCCCATATTAGACAAGTGATTTATTTTCCGACCTTACGATCTTCAAGATTGCCAGATAGAAGATAAATTTTAGATTTGAGTTGAAAAGAGAAGTACGGTCAATCGTGTATTAAATCATGAGAAATTCTAACCAAACTATATTCATTCAATTATTTATTTAAAGATCTGGCTAAACTTTTAAGGTTAGAGTTTCCTTACCAGACTAGCTCAGCAATCCCGTTTTAACAGTTACTCTAATGGTTTTATATTTTGTCTTTAAATTTATATCATTACCTCCTTTCATTAGAAAGTGAGGATATTGTAAAATTTCAGAGTTCGTTTGTGTGCAACAGTTTAGAGTTTGCTTAACAGCACAAGCGGTTGTTGACAAAAGAGTAAATTTTTATGATAATTTGATGGTTATTATGAATAATGTCTTTTGTTTAGCAACTGTTAATAAAAAACAAAAAACCGTTCAAAGAGGGGTATTGGTAGCGTAATTTAAACCATAAATTTCGCACAAAAACCCCTCGAAAGAGGGTTTTTTTATGGCATAAAACATAGAGAGAAAGTAAAATATATGACAAAAGAAACTGAAGCTATATTTTCAAGCACAGGCAGATTGGGTGTTTCAAGAAGACCATACGACAGGATTTACGTTAATGGTATCTATTCTTCTGATCCGAACGAGTTTGAAGAGAATTTCCAAAGGCTTATTGCGATTGGAAGGAGACATCAGCGTAAAAGCAGTAGAAACCTCTTTAGAGGGTTAGTTAGCGAAACTGTTATGCAGCATATTTCAACCAACGGTTTGAATTCATACCTGGAAGTTGCGCTTCCAGTAAATGAATTTATTGATGATAATTCCTGGTTTGTGTATTTGGCGGATAACAGCCCAGGAAGAGAGTTAATTGTTCCTCGTGAAGTAATGATGAAAGCAGTCAGTAAACAAAGAGAAGAAATTATTTCGCCGATAGAAAGAATCCGATCAGTTCTTCAGCAAGGTTACACTTTTATTGACCGAATCCATGAAGATCAAGTAAATCAAGTATATTCTTTGTGGGGTGAAACTTTTGGTTGGAAGCGGTATCAAGTGGATAATTTGAGAAGAAGATTGGATGCTAATCAATACGATTCCCGTTCCCGAAGAGACGTTTGGTTTGCTGCAATTAAATACGACAGGACAATTATTGGTGCTGCAATGGCAGAGTTATTGTCCATACCAGCTGCATATGGTCAGCTTGATTTAGTCGAAAGTACAGAGTGGAGAACAAGAGATGGTTACACAGGAAATGGATTCATGACAGCAACGGTTGCCGTACTTAACGCTCAAATATTATCCGACCTTCAAAGACGCCGCAATAATATTTCACCCTTAATTTATGCAGAATGTAATTTTCAGTCTCGTTCAGATAGGGTAGGTCATGGTGCAGGATTTTGTATCCCTGAGCGTACTAATGCGCCTCAAATTCTGGTACAGAATGCGCTTGTACGGGATGGTCAACTAGTAGAAGAAGGCAAGCTCAGAGACTTTACCTTTATGTACTTGTCGATAGAAGCAATGCATGAACATTATGACTTTATGCAAACGGAAGCAATAAAACAACTGGCAATATAACTATCTGGACCATATGGTATGAAAATAATTTATTCGAATAAACATAGTCAACATGATCCTCCTTATGAAATTTATGATGGGAGGCGCGAACCGTATGCTGAAAAAGCTGAACGGATAACATCTATATTAAGGGCTTTGAAGGAGAGCGGATTAACAGTATTTTTTCCACCGAAGCACTTTTCAATAAAACATATACACGATATACACCAAAAAGAATACGTTTCTTTCTTGAGAAAAAGATCGGCACAGCTCAAACAATCCCAGGTGCTTTATCCCTCGTATTTTATTATGGACACATACACTCCAATTACCAATAAGACTTATACGGCAGCAAAAACTGCAGTAGATGTAGTGCTTACCGGCGCAAAGTATCTTCTCCAAGGCGAACAAACGGTTTATGCGCTTTGCCGACCGCCAGGTCATCATGCCGGACATAAAACAATGGGAGGATACTGCTATTTTAACAATGCTGCAATAGCTGCTAATTATCTTTCGGAACACGGTAAAGTTGCAATTCTTGATATAGATTTCCATCATGGAAACGGAACACAAAGCATTTTCTATGATCGGTCTGATGTTTTCTATATATCTATTCATGCTGACCCGCATATTAAATTCCCTTACAGTAGTGGATTTGCAAACGAACAAGGATCAGATGAAGGATTGGGATTTAATAAGAATTTTCCGCTTCCTCTTGAAACAACAAATGCACAGTATATGTGTGTGTTAAAACAAACATTAAAGCGTATTCAAGTTTTTAATCCAAGTTTTTTAGTTATTTCTGCTGGATTTGATACATATGAAAAAGATCCAATTGGCGGATTTAAGCTTACTATTCCATTTTACGAAAAAATAAGTCAGGAGATATTTAAATTAAAATTACCTGCATTGATTGTACAGGAAGGCGGTTACAATATAGAGGACTTAGGAAAAATTGCTTTAAGTTTCCTAAAAGGAATTGATAGAATACTAAAAACACAGTTACGATCAAAAGATAATGATTCTGAATTTTATAAAGCTAACCAAAAAACAAGTAAAAAAACTAAAAAAACTCCTATTTAGGGGGTAGTTGTCGCTTGATAAAAGCGTTTTCGGTAACTACCTCTCAAGATGAGGGGTTTTTTATTGGAGAAAATATATGACAAAAGAATTATTAGTAACAAAGCAAAATGGATTCATGAATGATTGCGATACGGAAACAGCAACAAAACCGCTTTTGGTGATGAAATTTGGAGGTACTTCTGTAGGGGGTCCTATACCTATTGCACGGACAACCTCAATAATAGAGCGATACACAAGAGAAGGAAACTCCTTGGTAGTAGTAGCTTCAGCGATCAAAGGAGTGACCGATAGTTTAGTTGGTATTGGAAAGTGTATCCAAGACGGGAAAAGATTAGAGTTGGAGTTGGGTCTAGAGGATATTTTTTACCGTCATTTAGATGTAGCGAATAATTTGAATCTTTCGCATCCTTTAAAAACATCTTTAAATACTAGAATAGAGGAGCTTTTCTTTGAACTCTATCAGTATGCTTCAGAATTAAGAGGATTGACTAGTGAAAAATCAGACAGGATTTTGTCTTATGGAGAAAGATTAAGTATTAGGATTGTTCAAGCAAAATTATTATCTCGGGGTTTGGTTGCTGAGACCGTTGATGCAACAGAGATCATAGAGACAGATGATAATTTTGGTCAAGCTTCTCCGGATATAGAAAAAACCGCAAGATATGCAAGGGATTTACTTTTGCCTATGGTGACAGACGGAGTAATACCTATAGTCACTGGGTTTATAGGTTCTACTAGATATAGGAAGACTACGACTTTAGGAAGAGGTGGATCTGATTATACAGCATCAATTTTAGGAAAAGTTTTGGACGCCGATGAAGTGTGGATTTGGACTGATGTAGATGGAGTTTACAGTGCTGATCCAAGAAAAGAACCAAATGCCCAGTTTATACCTGAGTTAAGTCAGGTTAGAGCTCATCAGATGGCTATGGCAGGAGCGCGGGTTTTGTATCCAAAAACAATAGAGCCTTTAATGGGGACTGGAATCGATTTATGGGTAAAAAATACTTTTAATCCAGACGCAGCAGGAACTAGGGTTTATTATAAAACAGACAGCAAATAATCTCTAATTTGGCTGTCTTTAAACTGAAGTAGTAGTTAAACCTTCAGTACGAATTTGTAAAATTTTTATTCATGTTTTTAAGCAAGACCTTATTACCTCTTATGTAAACCCGAATCCTGCAATCTATGTAGTTTGTTGGTATTTTATACCTAATGCCAAACAAGGATATGGTAGGAATCTGTGTAACATATCTTCTAGGGTAATGGTTAAAAGTTGTTGTAGCTTCTGTTTGAGGGTCACCTTTTGTCTTAGATGGCTGATATGTCTAGGTATAAGTTTTTCCTTCCGCTCCAATTACAGAATGTTTAAATTCCCCATTGAATTTAATCTGCTAGGCAAAATTTCTTACCTAACTCTTTACATCCCAGTAATCTAGAAGCTTCAGTTTTTAGCAATCCTTCCTTTCAATTCAATACTTTCTTTAAAAATACCTTGCCAGGTATCTAAACTTTTGTTTAATCAATTTTCGCACATCTTTTTTAGAGGTGAGTCTAATTTAAAAATTGAGATTTTGTTTATATTTAAAAGTTCAGACCTTCTTTAACATCTGGCACTAAAACTTGGGCGTTTTCGAGACAATAAAAAATTTCTTTGATGGGAATTTTATGATAAACTAGAAAGCATGAAGCAGAAACCAATTCTTCAACAAACTCAGAGTAAGAATACTAAGAAGCGTATCCTCACAGGAGATAGGCCAACAGGTAAGTTGCATTTGGGTCATTATGTAGGCTCACATGCTAATAGAGTAAAGCTACAGGATGAATATGAATGTTATTTTATAATTGCAGATTTACATACTTTAACTACTAAGCCAGAGAAAACAGCTGATTTAAAAAACAATATTCACCAAATGACACTAGATTATTTATCAGTAGGGATTGATCCTCAAAAATCCACAATTTATATACAATCCCAAATACCTGAAGTTACACAGTTGGCTGTTATTTTTGGGAACTTGACAACAATTCCCAGACTTCAGCGTATGCCAACTCTAAAAGATGTCATGAGGGATGCTGATATTCAAATTCCTTCATATGGCTTGCTTGGTTATCCAGTACTCCAGGCAGCAGATATTTTGATGGTAAAAGGAGATCTGGTGCCTGTGGGCAAGGATCAAGAGTCTCATATAGAAGTTACAAGAGAAATAGCCAGGGATTTTAATAGAACATATGAGGTTGTTTTTCCCGAACCAAAACCTTTAATTGGAGAAATTCCTACTTTGCCTGGTACGGACGGGGCAGTCAAGATGAGTAAATCTGCCGGTAATGTTATAAATCTATCAGATTCTGCTAAGGATGTAGAAAAAAAAGTTATGAGTATGTATACAGATCCTAAAAGAATTCACTCAACTGATCCTGGAACAGTGGAAGGAAATCCGGTGTTTACATATTTGGATGCTTTTGGTGCTGAAGCTGATAGCAGTCAAATAGCAAGATATAAAGATCAATATACAAAGGGCCAGGTAGGTGATATTGAGGTAAAAAAGTATTTGGCCCGGGTTTTGAATAATTTCCTGGATCCTATCAGGGAAAAAAGAGCAGAGTATGAAAAAAAACCAGAGCTGGTAGAGAAGATTTTAAAAAAGGGAACTGAGAAAGCCCGCATTGAGGCTCAGAAAACTTTAGCAGAAGTTAAAAAGGCAATGAAAATAGACTATTTTTAGATTATTTTAAGTAAAGAAAGGTTTTACTAAACGCCCGACACTAACACTATTTAATTATCAATTTTTTACTTACAAAATTCCTGTTTTTAAGATTTTTTTAAGGATTTAAGTTCATTTAAGTTAATTAATATGGTAATCTTAGCAAGTAGCAATTTGAAGCTAGCAATGATATAATTTCCCTCTTACTTATGGCAAACAGCAGAAAGAGAGTCGGTTTTAATAAAAAATTCTTAAATAAGAAAAAGCTTTTAGCAGTTTTTAAAGGCTTAGCTGTTTATACCTTAATTGCTTTGGCTGCACTTATTTTCTTTTATCAGGTTTCCGGCGGGCCTAAAACTGATGATAGCAGTGAAGTGCCAATTTCTCAGATTGTTTCTGATGTTAAAGACAACAAATTGACAAAAATCTCTATAGAAGGGGATAAGGTAACAGCAGAAGTAAAAGATTCAGACAAGAAGCTTACTTCTCATAAGGAGGAGGGTGAGTCAATATATAAGATTTTCGAGTCAAGTGGTGTTGATCCAAAATCCGTTACTATTGAAATAAAGGACTTATCTGTTCAGCAAGCCTGGATCGGGATTTTATCTGCGGTTTTGCCAATATTGATTCTGGTAGGTTTAATGGTTTTTTTATTTAAGAATGCCCGTGATGCAGGACAGGGTGTTTTTTCTTTTGCCCAAAGTAAAGCCAAACTTTTTTCCAAAGATGCTCCTCAGATCAAATTTACAGATGTGGCAGGAGCTGAGGAGGCCAAAAAAGAACTGTCTGAGATAGTGGAATTTCTAAAAACTCCGGAAAAATTTAAAGCCTTAGGTGCCAGAATTCCCAAAGGGGTGTTATTGGTAGGCCCTGCTGGAACCGGAAAAACTTTAATTTCACGAGCCGTGGCAGGGGAGGCTGGCGTACCCTTTTACTCTATAGCAGGATCTGAATTTATGGAAATGTTAGTAGGCGTAGGTGCTTCTGTAACAGGAGATACACCTATTTTAATTAAAGACAAAGATGGTATAGGATTAATTCCTATAAAAGATTTTGTGGATCGGTTCTACACAGGAAATGAACACAGTGTAGTTAAAAAAACAGAGGGAATTCAAACTTTAGGTTTTGATAAAGAACAAAATGGTTTCCGGGGCACCAAAGGTAAGCAATTAGTGTTTAAATCAAGCGCCTGGAAAGATGTAGAAGCAGTTTACAGACATAAAGTTCCGGAAATTTATCATATTGAATATTTAGGGGGTAAACTACAAACAACAGGTGATCATTCTGTTTTTGTCAGAACTCATGGTGGGATTATGCCTAAAAAAGCAAGCGAACTTAAAAAAGGAGATTTATTAGTAGAGTTACCGTTAAATGTAAAACACTGGGATGATGTAGTTAAAAAAACCATTCATAGAATAAAAACTCATTTATTTGAAGAAACTTCTAAAATTACTCTAGATTTCTGGGAAGACGATGAAAGCATTCAGTATTTGCATCAGTTTGTATTACAAAATCCAGATAAATCGTCCTCTTACCGGTTAGCTTCAGAAACAGGGGTTTGTCAAACTACAGTCCTAAATTGGCAAAAAGGCGTGCATTTTCCACAAGTCCTTTCAAAGAAGCTAGTTAAACTTAATCTGCCGGATCAAGTATCAGTAACCTGCAAACTGATGAAATTGTTCGGGTTTTACACTGCTGAAGGTAGGGGTACTGGTAGTTTAGAATTCACCTTTGGTTCACACGAACCAGCAGTTTACGGGGATTGTATTGATTTAATGGAGGATGTTTTTGGTGTGAAACCTGTAGTTTTAGAAAGAAAAGATCACAGCGTAAAAATTAACTATTATTCTCACCATTTAGGCAGGTTTTTTGCTAGATTCTGCGGTAATGGTTCTCATAATAAGCATATACCGGAGATTTTATGGCTGTTACCCAAAAAGTACTTTCTGGCTTTCCTGGAAGGTTATTCCAGGGGTGATGGTTATATTACCAAATCAGGTAAACTCTGTATGTCTTCAGTCAGCCATCAACTTATCAAAGAATTGGCATGGCTTTGTTCAATGCATGGTATTAAAGTAGGTATTAAACATGAAAGGATCAAAGGCGGAAGGATTATTTTGGATAGACCATTGCCGGATGGTGAATTTTGGACACTGATTATCGGTAAAACTTCTAATCCATTTTTGCCTCAGGCAAAATATCCTAATCAATTTAAAAGAGCAATTGTTAAAAAGGTTACTAAGAAAAAGTATCATGGTTTTGTTTATGATTTATGTGGAGTAGAAAATGAGGCTTTTTTTGGAGGAGAAAAACCAGTCCTGCTTCATAATAGTAGGGTTCGTGATATGTTTGCACAAGCTAAGAAAAATTCTCCGTCTATTATTTTTATTGACGAAATTGAATCAATCGGCCGCCAGCGCGGTATGGGATTTTCCGGAGGCCACGACGAAAGAGAGCAAACTTTAAACCAGATATTGGTAGAAATGGATGGGTTTACTCCTAATGAACGGGTCATAATTCTCGCAGCTACCAACCGCCCTGATCTCTTGGATGCAGCACTTATAAGGCCAGGCAGGTTTGATAGACGTGTTGTTGTAAGTATGCCTGACCTGCAGGAGCGGAAAGCTATTATTGAACTGCATATGAAGGGTAAGCCTTTTACCAAAAATGTTGATCCGGGAAAGTTAGCCAGACGAACTGTTGGGTTTTCCGGTGCTGATTTGGCAAACATGCTAAATGAAGCAGCAATTTTGGCAGCAAGAGAGGATAAAACTGCTATTGATAATCACGATTTGGAAGAGGCTGCTACAAAGGAAAAATTAGGACCACAGCGGAAAAGGATGCAGTCAGAGCAAGATAGAAACCTGGCAGCCTATCATGAGGCAGGTCATGCAATTGTCGGACATTTTCTTAAAAAAGTTGATCCGCTTCACCGGATTTCGATTATTTCCAGGGGTTTATCCGGCGGACACACCCTTTTTCCTCCAACACAGGACCGGTCTAATGAAAGCAAGTCCAGGCTATTAGAACAGATTACAGCTGCTTTGGGCGGACAAGCAGCAGAGGAGCTGACATTCAAAGACATTTCAACAGGTGCAGCATCTGATATTGAAATAGCAACAAACATAGCCAGACACATGGTGACAGAGTATGGTATGTCCAGTTTAGGTCCAATTAATGTTAATCCCAGACCAGTGTTTGGGATCTGGAGGGGAATGAAAGAAGGGGTAGATCTTTCGCCAAAACTGCACAATGCAGTTGACTGCGAAGTCAGAAAAATCACAGATAGTTGTTTTAAGGCGGCTCAGGATATCTTAAGAAAACACAGAGTCAAGCTGGACGCTGTTGCTAAAGCACTTTTAGAAAAAGAAACCCTGGAAGGGGATGAGTTTGAGAAGATCGT
>Ga0180007_10003957_pt1 | contig 16025 bp, 12 predicted proteins | sample MM_PC_MetaG_FD_121122 | JGI IMG/M metagenome (GOLD analysis project Ga0180007, IMG submission 121122) | Groundwater microbial communities from the Aspo Hard Rock Laboratory (HRL) deep subsurface site, Sweden - MM_PC_MetaG | ecosystem: Environmental > Aquatic > Deep subsurface > Groundwater... | reverse complement strand
CATCACTGCATCGATTGATGACTTCTGCAATCCGCGCGCCATCAGAAATGCTCCAGACGTTCCTGAAGGGCTTCAGGTCTATCACAGAAACTTTGATGAGCAGAAGTGGATCAAGCACGTTCTGAAACCGTTTCATTCCGCTGGGAGGCTGCAGTTTGACGAGGTTCTGCTTGATCCGGCAAGCGATCTGTATACCAATCGCGTTTGCCTCAACCTGGAGTCTGATGGCGTGCTGATTGCTGAAGGCCTGCACCTGCGCAAGCGAGCACATCGATACTTGTTTGGCTATTCCATTCTGCTTCATATCCCCGATGATGTGCAGTTGGCGCGTGCGCTTGTTCGTGATTCTCGAGATCGCGGAAAGACTGAGCAAGAAGTACGAACCATGTACAAAGAGCGATACGTCCCAAGCTTTCGCCACTATCTGCTCGAAGATCGGCCCTGCGAGGCCGTGGATGCGGTGATCGACTATCAGAATCCCGATTGTCCCATCCTGCTTGATCCTCAGTATGCAAGCGAGATTGCGTGTGAGATGTAGCCCGTTTGCGTGATCAACTCGAGATGTTGGCCCGCGTCCCTGGCGTTTTTCGGGTTCGAATCCAGACGAGAATGACGAGCAAAATAAGCACGAGAACAGACAACGATAGAAAGTAGGACTGTCTGATTCCGAATGCAGATGCGAGAACTCCGAGCAGCAGGGGGAAAACCATTCCACCAAGAGACATGCATCCAAACAGCAGTCCAGTGACTGCGCCGGATTGTTGCGGGTACTCCTCAGAGGCCTTGGCCACAAGAAGCGGAAACACAGGCGCTACACCCAAGCCATAGACGCACGTTAGCGCTGCCTTAGCCCCCACAGATTGAATGAATAAAAACCCCACCAGCGAGAGGGATGCCACAAGCAGTCCGGCAACAAGAATTCGCTTGGTCGGCATCCATTTGACCAACCGACTTGTCGCAAGCCGACCGGCTATGACGCCGACAAGATAGAGGCTTACAGTCGCACTCGCTAGCCCCATGCTTACTCCCAGTTCTGTGTTGAAGTACTCGGCCAGCCAATAGGAGAACCCCAAGTCGACGGCGACGGTCAGGAATACCAAGGCCGACGCAATGATGATGCTGGGATTGCGCATGATGGACGTGAGTGGCACTCGCGTTCTGCGATCTGCTGAGGAATTGGGGATGTTCGTCATCAAGACGATGACCATGAGCAGCAGGACCAGACCCGCGGTTTCTAGGAACGGACCCCTCCAAGGGATGCCGCCAGAGATGTTCAGTGATACGAGCAAAGGTGCAATGAAGCTGCCAACAGCCGCGAACAGCGTCTGAACAGACATCAGGCGAGGGCGCTGCTCGTGGAACATGTCGAGCATGACGCTCTGCCCGATGGCTCCGATTGGGCTGCCAAACAGACTGACGATGAAGACTGTGACGCCGAGCGCAACGTATCCGGGGACGAAGCCCATGCTGATCAGCCCGCCCGCGAACAGCCCGCAGAACGCAGCAAGGATTCGCTTGCGGTTCATGTAGTCCGAGGCGATTGCGCCTAGACTGCTTCCAAACAGGCTCCCCAAGGAAAGCAGGGTGAACAGGAAACCTGCTTGAGTATAGGAAATGCCCAAATCATGGACGATTGCTGGGACTGAAGGTCCCAGCAATCCGATCACCATGACCCATAAAAGATTGGAGGCAAACGATATGTGCGGCATCTATCGGAATTACTTGATGTGATTCATCGCTTGCTGAACAGTCCAGCCTTCGTGCACGAGGCCAGCCATGGCCTCGATCATGGCCAACACATTCTTGTGTTGCCAGATGTTTCGGCCCATCGCGATCCCTCGAGCTCCGGCCTGCATTGCGTAGTAGACGTTGGAGAGGGTTTCCTCTTCGCTATCTGATTTCGGGCCTCCCAGGATGAGGATCGGCACGGGACAGCCTTCGACCACGTCGTGGAAGGAATCGGGATCTCCTGTGTAATACGTCTTCACAAGGTCGGCGCCGATTTCCATGGCTGCACGAGCGGCCAGTTTGACACCCTCGGGATCTGTGGACTTCAAATCGGGGCCCTTGGCCATCGCCTCGACCATGAGTGGCAACCCAAGGCGCTCACAATCGTCGGCGACAAAGGATGCATTCTGAGTGAACTGGCCCTCTCGCGGATGCCCGAATTTCACAGTCACTGCGGCTCCCGCTGCGCCATACTCAATCGCGGCTTGAGCCGATGTAATGATCTCCTCTTCGAATGTTCCACCCAGCACAGTGAATCCGCCTGTCAATCTCAACATGAGCGACGTCTGCCGATCCCACGCATCCTTGGCTGCTCGGGCAAATCCCCGGGTTGTAAGAATGCAGTCCGCTCCACCCTTGATGCACTGTTCAACGAGCTTTGCTGGGTCATTGATGCCTTTCATGGGGCCTGCGATGCCGCCGTGATCCACGGCAATACAGACGCTGTTGCCTGTAGATTTGTTAAACAATGAATTCATTCGTATCTGTTTTCCGATGCTCATGAGTACCCTCCCTGAGGCATTTCACTGATTTTTCGAAACACTTCTTTCAATCCTACGTATGATTCTCGGTAGACTTCGAATAGATCGTCATACACACGCTTGTTCTCTCGGTTGGGCTCAAACGTGCGCTCGATCTGAACGGAGGCCTCGGCAGCTTCCGCCAAGGTCTGGTAATGCTTAAGGCCGAAACGAGCGATGCTCAGATCTCCAGTCAACTCGGCGTCCTTCATGACTGGCAGCAAGAACCGCTTGCCAGTCATGTCAGCCTTGATCTGAACCCACTGTGCGCTCCTGGCTTGTCCTCCGGTGATCCTGACGTCATCCACAGTCAGACTGTTTTCTTCCATCACCTCAATGATGTCTCGGATCGCAAACCCCACTGACTCGACAACAGCTCGCGTCATCTCACGTCTCCCGTGATTCATCGTTAGGCCGATAAATGCACCGCGTGCGTTTGGATCCCAAATGGGTGCGCGTTCCCCCGCCAAGTAGGGGAGGAAGAGGAGTCTGTCCGCTCCAGCGGGGATTGTCTCAATGTCCCGGATCAGGTGTTCAAACGATGTCTCTCGCTGACCGGTGATTTCCTTGAACCATTGGAGCGCTTTCCCTGACGTGGAGACAATGCCCGAAACACTGTTATACCCCTCAATCACATGATCCATGCACAGGAGTCTGGAATCGGAAACCGTCTGATCGGTACACAAATTGATCCCCTCGGACGTCCCCGCGCGATCACAAACCCTGCCAGGCGCAACGGTCGCCGTGCCGATGATGGCAACAATGAAGTCTGGGCCGCCGGCAAAAACAGAGACACCCCTGGGTATCCCCAAGAGGTCCTGCGCCGCATCCGTCGTCTGGCCTATCGCATCACCTGGCCGTACAAATCCCGGAAACTTACTCCAATCCATCCCTAGTCGGGACACAAGTTCTTCCGTCCAGATGTAGCTCCGCAGCTTCTCCATCGGGAGAACCGTTGACGCGTTGCCCGTCAGCAGATAATTCACGTACTCAGAGCACGAGAAGAAATACTTGGTCTTCCCATAGATCTCCGGCTTGTGTCGATAGAACCAGAGCGCCTTGGGAAGATAGAACGTCGGATCCACATAGAAGCCACTGATCTCGGAGATGGTGGCCGATTCCTCAACGCATCGGCGATCCATCCAAAGGATTGCCGAATGTAGCGGTCGATCGTCACTCCCCACCGGAACCAGCGTTGGACCGTTCCCGCTAACGACGACCGCTTCTGGTTTCTTCTCTGACGAAAGCTCGAATTGCGCGCACAGTTCGCGTATGCCTCGAACCCACTCCAGCGCATCCGTCTCGTGGTAGAGCGGATTGGTGCGGCTGCTCGACAATGAAAGCGCCCTCTGCCCAACCTCGAGCGGCGTGCCGTCCATCTCGAACAACGCACCCTTCAGAACGCTCGTCCCAATATCCAGAACGAGGATCATTGTTCCAGCAGGACGCGGAGGGTGTCCTCCCTCATTGCCGCCTCAATGCCCTCACTGATATTCTCGTAGCGGACGACCTTCGAGATCAACGGCTTCACATCGACCATGCCATAGCCAATGAGTTTCACAGCTTGATGGAAGTCACGTTCCGTCCGGCCTTCACTCCCAGTGATCAAGCTCTCATTCCGATGCACCGTGTTTGCGTCCATCGGAACCGGCATCTCTTCGAGATACGACGTATAGATGTTGAGTCGTCCACCCTTGGAAAGGACTGCAATCCCGGAACTTAGCGCTGCTTGAGCAGGGCTCGTCACGACGCAAGCGTCCACGCCAATGCCATCAGTCTCGGATCGGATGATTGTTTGCAGGTCCTCTTTCGAAGGATCGATCACAGCGAATGCTCCAAGACTCGTGGCTACTTCCAAGCGCTTTTCATTGGGATCGGAGACGAACACCCGAGCCCCCATGGCTCGCGCAACCTGAAGATGCAGAATTCCCATCGGCCCAGCCCCCACGATGAGCACGTTCTCTCCAAGCGCAACTTGAAGCTTCTTTAGCGATCGTATGCAGCATGCGACGGGCTCCGAGAAGGCCGCTTCCCGGAAACTCATATTGTCAAGTATTGGATGCACCTGCGACCCGTCAACGGCGATGTATTCGCCAAATCCGCCCAGAACCTGCTGCCCGGGCTTGAGGCGATTGGCGCACAGGTTTGAGTTGCCGGTTCTGCAGAAGTAGCACTGCCCGCAGCGGGTGACGAGATCAAGGGCGACCCGCATGCCGGGCGCGAAGTTGCCAACCACCTTCGATCCGACGTCGACAATCTCACCCGCTGCTTCGTGTCCGGGAATAATCGGGTAGTAGATCTTCAGATCTCCACGGTAAAGCCGCTGCTCCAGCGTGCAGATGCCACAGTTTCGGATTTTGACCACGATCTTGGAGTCTCCTGCTTGGGGATCGTCGACTTCCTGGATCGCTATCTTTCTAGGTTCAATCAGAACGGCTGCTTTCATTACTGCTCCTATCCTCATTTGCTGCTTCCCATACACATCTGGGCTGGTACGCCACTTCATAGATACTTGTGAAAACCGTGGCTTCCTGCCGCGGCTATAATCTGTCGTTTTCTGCCAAAGCCTCTGCTACCCTTCGCTTCCCTTCAGTCGATAGTGTTGCACAATTGAAAATCCGATCATTGCAATGACCGTAATGATGTACGGGAAGGAGAGGATGAAATCTGCGGGGACGTCGATTGCCCCTTGCGCGTAGTTCGAGAAGCTCTCGGCAAACCCAAAAACCATGCATGCAATGAAGATTCCGAGCGGAGTCTTGTTCCCTAAGTAGATGGCCACCAAAGCGATCCAGCCGCGTCCTGCCGTGATTCCGGGAACGAAGGCCCCCATCTGCAAACTGAGAATGGCTCCCGCCAGACCGCATGCGAATCCGGAGATTAGGATTGCATACATTTGGTATCGTCTGGGACTTATGCCAATGGCCTCAACGGCTCCCGGGTTGGAGCCTGTTCCTCGAATTCGCAGCCCGAAAGGTGTCTTGTAAATAACGATCGCTGCAACGACGACCATGATCCAGCTGACGTAGACCAAGACGTTGTGTCCGACCAAGACGTCACCCAGCACCGGAATGTGCTGAATGGAAGGGATGGATAGAACTGGCAGCTTGGCGAGGTTCTCGAATCGGATGACACCCTTGTTGCCGAAGATCTGAAACGCCAGAACCACGGTAATCCCTTCTGCGAAAAGATTCGTGGCCAACCCGGTGATAAAGACATTCGCCCTCAGATTGAGACTAATAAAACCGAAGATGTAGGCAGCGACAACGCTGGTACCAATACCCAACACAATGCCCAAGAACAAGCTACCTGTAGCTGCCGCAAACACGACACTAAAGAACGCGCCAATGAGCATGAGTCCTTCTAGTGCTATATTCAGCATCCCCGCGAGTTCTGTAAACAGTCCACCGAGAGCAGCGAGGAGAAACGGCGCCATGATCCTGATCGTGCTGTGCAACATGGGCACGGGAAATGAGGAGTTGGTCATGTCGTCACCTTCTTCTTGAAGTTGAATATTCCATAGAGCGCCTGCGCCGTAACCAGGAAGAAGATCATCGCCTGGGCGATCTTCGCGAGTTCAAAGGTCACGTCCGAGTGAAGCATCGCCGCCTTGGCTCCCGCATCCAAGTAGGCGAAAAACAACGCTGCAGGAATCACCGCAATGGGGTTGTTCTTCGCGATCAGAGCAACAGCAATCCCGTTCCATCCAAGGCCCGCTGTCACCCCCTTGAGACACCGATAGTAGGTGCCCATCACGGCGACGCCACCCGCCAAGCCGTGGAATCCTCCGCTGATTGCCATCGGGATCAAAAAGTATTTGCCAACGTTAATTCCTGCGTACTTAGAAAACTCGCGATTGACACCGCACATTCTCATCTCATAACCCCAGTGCGTTCGTTGCATGAAGAAATACGTTCCGATGGCAATCGCCGCTGCAAATACGATGCTGATATCCAGCTTTGACGGCTTGAATATCTGCAACAGTTGATACTGTTTGGCGATCCGTGCTGTGGTCAACATGCTATTCGTCGGATCGTCCAGCGGCCCGGTAACAAGATAGTTGACGATCAAGATGACTGCAGCAGAAATGAGGAACGAGGAAATGAGCTGATCTGTGCCCCAGCGCATCTTGAAGAAACCGGAGAAACCCGCTAGAAGTGCCCCGATTGCCACTGCTCCGACAAGAGCTGCCGTTCCGCCGACGATGCCTGGCATGAGAGGCAGTGCCAGCAAGATCACCGTTGTTACCACAGCCCCAGCATAGGCTTGGCCTTCTCCGCCAAGGTTAAACGTGGATGACTTGAAGGCAACAGCAATACCCAATCCTGTGAACATCAACCCAATCGATTGGTTCAGCATGTTGCCGAGATAGTAGGCCTTGGTGAACGGACCAACGAAGAAGTAGTAGATCGCCGTTGCGGGTTCCTTGCTAAGAAAAAGGATCAGGATAATGACGATTGCGAAGGCAATGCCTACGGTCAGAATCAGACCTGTTAATGAATTCAGAACCCGTATCACTCGTTGCCTATCCATGGCCCACCACCGATTGACTTGTTGCCACGGTTTCATGGAAATCGTCTCGAACGCCGAGCATGTACTCGCCGATGATCTGTTTGCTTAGACCCTCAGTGTTTGCCATGCGTCCAACAATTCTTCCTCTGTACAAGACAAGAATGGTATCTGCTAACCCGAGGATCTCATCAAGGTTTGAGGAAATGAGGAGGACCCCGGCTCCCTGAGCTCGCAATTCTAGCATTTTCTCATAGATAAACTGACTGCTCGCGATATCCAATCCCCAGGTGGGCTCAGAGAAGAGAATGAAGTTAGACTGGGCAGCAAGTTCCCGCGCTAAGATCATCTTCTGAATATTTCCGCCGGACAGATTCCCTACTGGCATGGTCTCCCCTGCGGAGATGGAGAAATGGTCAATAAGATGTTTCGTGAACTCTCGTATGCTGCCGCGCTGCAAAACACCCGCCTTCAAAAAATCGTGATGCTTGGTGACGATGCAGTTCTCCCGTACAGTCGAGGGTAGACTCGCACCACGATGCAGACGATCTGCAGGCACATAGGCCAGCCCCGCTTTTCTAAGCTGCTCCGCTCCCATGGACGTCACGTCCTCACCGTTGAGGAACATGCGTCCTTGAGTGACGCTTCGCAATCCTCCGATCACGTCTTCGATTTCTGCAAGGCCATTGCCGCCCACACCCGCAATCCCAACGAGCTCGCCCGCGCGTACTTGTAGATCGATCTCGTCAAGCAGCGGTCTTTGCTGTCCCCGGCAATGAATGGATACACGTCGCATCTCCAGAACGGCATCTCCAAAAGCCTTAGGAATTCGATTCACTTCGAGCAGGATGTCCTTCCCGACCATCAGCCGGCTCAGCTCTTTCTTGTCCACATCACTCGTATTCCGAACTGCAACGACCTTCCCGTTGCGCATGACGGTGACCCGATGGGACATGTGCTTCACTTCGTCAAGTTTGTGGGTAATGAGGATAATCGTCTTTCCTCGGTTGAGGAGGTTCCGCAGGGTCGCGAACAGGCTTTCGATCTCCTGCTCTGTCAGAACGGACGTCGGTTCGTCCAGGATGAGCAGTTCAGCATTGCGATAGAGCATCTTGACAATTTCCACTTGCTGCATCTGACCGACTGTCAGATCCTTGATCTTTCGCTTGGCATCGATACTGAACCCGTGCTCTTCGATCACCTTAGCGACATCCCTCTCCGCCGTCTTCCGGTCGATGAACAGGCCCCGCTTTCGAGGTTCCGAGCCAAGCACGACGTTTTCAGCAACCGTAAAATCGGGGACAAGCTTAAAATGCTGGTGAACCATCCCGATTCCGAGGCGATTTGCTGCCAATGGATCCTTGATCACGACACTTTCTCCGCGGATTAGAATTTCTCCTGCATCTGGTTGCTCCAACCCGTAGAGAAGCTTCATCAGAGTCGATTTGCCGGCTCCATTCTCACCGATCACCGCATGGATCTCGTTCTCCTCAACCGAAAGATCCACCGTGTCGTTGGCCAGCACACCGCTCGCTGAATACAGCTTCGTAATTCCACGCATTTGCAGGTAAGCCATTCTTCGTCTCCGGGAATATAGGGAAGGGGCAAGCCAGCCGGCTCGCCCCTTCTGGATTGATTTCTACCAGTACGTAGGTACGATCAGTTGAGCCTTGAGCCACGTATTGTAGAACGCCCTCACATCGGACAAGAAGACGCCCATGGCGTCGAAAACGTCCGCGGATACCGAGGACTTGAAGAGCGGGTTCGCGTCCACGAAGTCCACGTAGCCATCGTTGATGCCGAGGATTTTGTATTCTCCCCACACAAGCTCACCAGCAATGGCGGCTTTGACGTTCTCATAAACGGCCTGTTGTTGCATCAGTGCTGAACTGCCGATGATGACGCCTGGCGCAAGATCGTAGTTGTCTTTATCAAGATAAAGAACGTACTTGCCTCGCTCCTGGCACGCCTGGATAACACCTTGGTTTGCGCCTCCGCATGCCGTCATGATGACATCGACGCCGGCATCGATCATGCTGTTGGCCAATTCGCCAGCTTTGTTGGCATCGTACCAGTTCCCGAGGACACGGAAGTCCACTTCAATGCCGGAATTCGCCAGCTTAGCCCCCAGCTCGTATCCGGGCTGAATCATCGAATTCAGCGCTTCGTATTCCTGACCAGCGATGAATCCCACTTTCAGCTCGGGCGTTGCGCCTTCCATGTCGCTCATAGTGACCAAACCAGCCAGATACCCCATCACTGCAGCTTGTTCTACCTGATTGTAGAGCACAGTGTACATCTGGGCGTTTCCTGCGATGATGGCATCCACAATCAAGAACTTCTGATCAGGGAACGCTTCTGCAGCAGGCTGTGCTACGAAAGGCATCGCGCCATTGGAGGATACGATCAGGTCGTACTCTTCAGTTGCAGCAAGAGATACAACCGCATCTTCCCATGTCGACTGATCGAACCCACCTTCCAGTACTTTGTAGGTGACACTGCTGTCTTCTGCAGCCACCATCGCCACACCAGCAACGAGCTCTTCATACAACGGGCTGCCTGCAACCACGCCGGGTACAAAGATGCCGATGTTGTACGCGGCTACTGCAGTCACCATCGTCGCAACGAGACCCAATGCCAGCAACATACTCGCTAGAACTTTTCCGCTTCGTTTCATAACGCCTCCTTTGGTAATGCTAACTCACGTCGATCTTTCCGCTCTCCGCAATTCTAATAGTACACTTGCTCAAGGGCGTCAAATCGGCAAACGCTGACGCATAGGCCACAGCCGATACAGGCCTGCTCATTGATCACAGCTGGGCGTTCGTTCGCAACCGCAATCGCCTCGTAAGCGCACACACGCTCGCACGCACCGCACCTTGTACATTTCTCTTCGTGAACCTTCGGCACAATCGGCTCAATAACCGCAACCTTGCCGGCAGCTCTTCGCTGTTCGATTCTTCGAATGGTCAAACCACGGACTTCCTCGAGGCTTGAAATGCCTAGTTCGTCCATCCGTTGCTCCAGGCTCTCAATGAGCCGCCTGTACTCACCCACTCCTTTCATGTGCCCGGCAGTGCAAACGCCGACAAGCGTTGCTCCCGCCATCACATACTGAAGAACATCATCCGCCGTCGTGACACCGCCAATTCCAATCACCGGCAAGCCGGACATCATGGCCACGTCCAGAGTCATCCGAAGCGTGATCGGCATGATGGCGGGGCCAGTTAATCCACCAACGCCTCTCGGACCACCCAAGGCAGGTTGCCCTGTTCTCGTATCGATAGAGAGAGCGGGTCCCAGGGCGTCGGAGCAGGAGATTCCGTCAGCTCCTGACTCCCTCACGCCAATGGCCCACTCCTTGGTGAGATGGGCGTAGGTTCCTGACAGCTTGACGACGACGGGGACATCCACCGCCTCTTTAATCAAACGGACCGATGCCTTCATCGGCTCTACATCTGCTAGGCTGGGTTCGGGAAAATTCATCCCCGGAAACATCGCCATGAGAATCTCACCCATGTGAGGACAATGCGTGGGCACCATAATCATGTCGGCTCCTGCCTCCACAGCCGACTTGGCAAGAGAAGCTGCTTCTTCGGGCGTGAATCCCGCCAGATTCGCGATGACTTTCTGCTTCCCTTCTTTCGCTCGCTTGATTCCCTCAGTGAACCAGTACTCACTCGGTTTGTCCGAACCGAAAACGGCATTCACCATGCCCGTACGGACTGCTGAGAAGCATGGCAATACATCAGGCGCTGGTTGAGAGACGATGGTCTTCGTGCACGTCCCGCCAACCCCCGATTTGCCGACGGCAGCCATGATATCGCCGTCCCTGCCGTGAACTCCGGCCGGGACAATGATTGGATTGGCGAATTCCAAACCACAGAATTCGGTGCGCAGTCTTCCCGCGTCTTTCGCGGTTTTGCTCCCGTTCGTTTCCATTCCCGCAGCCTCCTTCGTGCGCCGTCGCCGCGCACCCTTTGCCTACAAGTTCACGAAGCCTGTCTATGCCTCGATCCCATTTCGCTTCCAGAGCGCGACCGCTTGCTCCACACAAGCTTTTCGCACGATGGCTTCATCGACACGTGTCGACGTGCCTCCATCCACAACAATTTCGCCATCCACAATGACGGTCTCGACGTCGCTCCCTCTGAATGTCATCGTGAAAAACGGAATAACCGTTGACGGGGTAACCGGCATGGGTGAATCGGGGCGAATCAGGATGATGTCTGCCTTCTTGCCCACGTCCAAGCTGCCGATTTCCTTCTCCATCCCCAGAGCTGCAGCCGCATTCCCAAGAGCCAAGTCAAGCGCCTGGAAAGGAGGAAGCAATGCAGGGTTCGCCCAGTGAGCTTTGTGAATCAGATAGGCAAACCGGATGTATTCCGCGGTATCGAGTGTGAAGAAACAATCGTGTCCCAAGCTAATGTTGATCCCTTTCTCCATCATCTCAGGGACACGTGCGACGCCGTTCCCTCCTAGGGAATTCGTCATCGGAGTGTGAGCAACGTTGACCTTGTTGCGTGCCAGAATGTCGATATCCGCATCGTCTAGATCAATGCAGTGTGCAGCCACGACATCAGGCCCTAGTAGCCCGGTTTCTTCCAGAACTTCGGGCGCCGATCGTCCGTACTTCTCGACCAAGAACGCTCTTGGGATCTCTGCAATGTGGATCTGTATCCCGCATTTGTACTGGTTGGCCAATTCACGTGCCCGTTCAAGCGTTGCTGGCGAATTCGTGTATGCCGTGTGTACGCCAAGCCTTCCTTGGATTCGGCTGCTCTGCCCTTCTGCGGAAGCCAGTGACTCGAATAATCGAATGTTCTCTTCAAATCCTCTCTTTGCATAGGCGGGATCAAGACGTTCGGCAATGGGGACTCCGGCGACGCGTTCGGTAACTTCGTACCCGATCTGCGCGCGAATCCCGGTCTCGGTAATCGCCCGTACTGACGCGGTCAACGGTCCAGGGAGCGCATTGGGGGCTTCTACCAAATCACACACAGTTGTGGTGCCGCTCTTCAACATCTTCAATGAAGCGTATTGCGTAGCTGCCAGGATACCGTCTGCGGTGGTGATGTCTTCCAGCCACTCCCAGCCCATCTTCTGCAGCATATCCCAGAAACTTCGCAATTGGGATACATCGACGGGCTGGTTGTGTCCTAGGACATACGGCATGTGTGTATGGGTGATGATGAAGCCCGGCATCACAATTCGGCCATCTCCGTCAATTACCTTCGCAGCATCGGCGTATTTCGCTTCCAGCTCAGCCGACGGTCCGATGTCCACGATGCGGTCCCGATGAACAGCAACTGCACCGGGAGAAAATATCCTGCCGCTGATGACGTTCGGGTGACAAGTCACAACCAGCGCATTCTTGATGAGTAGATCAACCATGATTCCCCCGTTGTTGTATTGCATTGAGTATGTCTTCTCGCGTAATCGGAAGCTTTGTGAATCTGAACTGGACCGCATCGGAGATTGCATTGGCAAATACCGCGGCTGCTGCCGCTACCGGCGGCTCACCCGCTCCCTTTGCTCCAAAAGGTCCCGTCGGATTGTGATCCTCGACCGGGATGCTGTTTGTGGGGATTCGATCCTTGATCGAGGGCAGTGCGTAGTCTGCGAAGTTCGCGTTTTGGATGATCCCACCAGCGTAATTAATCCGTTCCATGTGAGCCATTCCGAAGCCAATGAGGGAGGCACCTTCAATCTGCCCTGCAAGCCCGAGAGGATTGATCACCCGGCCTACATCATGCGCAGCAAAGTGATTCAGAACCTTCACTTTGCCGGTCATTGCGTCCACTTGCACGTCCATCCGATGCGTTCCGTAGTTGTAGGCAATGTAGATGTCGCCTTGATGCGTGTCGTCATCGAAGTTCGCTTCCGGCGCCTTAGAGAATGCCAGATTCATCAGCGGGAACCCCGTCCAATAGGCCGCTGTGGCGACGCTGGATACGGGGATTCGTGCTGAGTCGTCCATCTTTAGGATAGCGAACCCATCGCGCAGTTCGATGTTCTCCTCGTCCGTCTGCATCATCAGCGCGGCCATGGAGATAAGGGATTTCTTCACTTCATTGGCCGCTTTTAGCACCGCCATGCCGCCAACTGTCGTGCTCCGGGAGGCCACGGTCGGTCCGGAGTCATGAACTGCGTCCGTATCCACGAGACGAACGCTGACATTCTCGATAGCCACACCAAGGACTTCGGCGACAATCTGCGCCCATACCGTGCGTGAGCCTTGCCCCAGCTCAGTCAACCCAATGCCCACCAGCACGGAACCGTCCTGACTCATCTGCACCGAAGCGCCGGCTACATCGATGCCTTCGGCTCCATTAGAGATTCCCTGAGCAACACTCGCATACCCGGTCCCATACAAATATCTGCCACCGTCGGGATGTGCAGGAGGGGCGGGCTGCGCCGCGATCACTTGGATGGTTTCCTGTAGCCCGACGGATTGTGCATAAACCTGGCCGGTGGGGTTTGAATCGCCTGCTTTCAGTCCATTGATGCGGCGGATCTCCAGACGGTCCATCCCCAACTTGTCGGCAAGTTCATCGATCTGAGATTCCGATGCAAAGGTGACTTGAGGCACACCGAATCCGCGAAATGCTCCGCAGTAGGTCTTGTTCGTGAAGACAGATGTGCTCGTGACTTCGACATTCTCAATATTGTACGGCCCGGCCGCGTGAATGAGCGTCTTCATCGTGACAAAAGGGCTTTCCGACGCGTACGCACCGCCATCCAACAACACCGTGATTTCCCGAGCGATGATCCTACCGTCGTTCATCGCGCCTGTCTTGGAGCTGATTCGCGCTGCGTGGCGAAGATTGGAACCGATGATCGATTCCTTCCGCTCATGGGCGATTAATACAGGTCGATTGAGGCGCTGGGCGGCGATGCACGCCAGAGACCCAATTTCGGTGGCCACGTCGTCCTTCCCGCCGAACGATCCTCCAGTAACTGCCTGCACTACGATGACGCTTGCGGCCGGCACGTTCAGGTTTGCTGCCACATGTCCCCGGATGTGGAATGGCGATTGGCACGATGCGTAGAGCGTGATGCGACGACCTGGAACTGCACATACGGTTTCAGGTTCCAGGTAGGCGTGATCCTGGAATGACGTTTCGTAGACGCCTTCCACGACAACGTCGGCTTTCTCGAGAGCCGCCTTGCCCTTGCCCTTGAGCAGCTTCTTGGACAGGGTGATGTTGCCGCCTTCGTGGATCTTCCTTGCATCGGGCGCAAGAGCATCGTCAACAGTAAGAATCGGGTCGTAGGGATCGATGGAAACCGACACCAGATTCGCGGCAAAGCGAGCGATCTCGGCGGTTTCAGCAATGATCAATACCACCGATTCTCCCGCATACCGAATTTCGTCCGCAGCCAACAGGGGCTGATCATAGGGGGGAAGAACCCCGATCAGATTCGGACCAGGGATGTCCCTTGCGGTTAAGACATCGATGACTCCGGGAGTGTTCCGTGCGCCCTCGATATCAATGCCTGTGATTCGTCCCGCGGGCACGCCTGCTCGTTTCACGGCGCCGTACACCATGCCCGGGAACTGATAGTCCCCCGCAAACTTCGCTCGACCGGTAACCAGCTCGAAGCCGTCGACCTTTCTTACCTGTTTGCCGATGACCTTCATGAGACGTCTCCCCTGTGATGGCTTCCCTGCCTTAGCCGCTCGCTTGCTTCGAGGACTCCTTCGACGATCTTTCCGTATCCGGTACATCGACACAGATTCCCTGACAATGCCTCTTCAATCTCTGCGAGTTCCGGCGCGCTGTTCTCATCCAACAGCGCCTTGGTGCTGAGGATCATTCCCGGAGTACAGAAACCGCATTGCACGGCGCCCTTGTCAAGAAAAGCCTCCTGAATAGGGTGAAGTGCCCCATCCTTGCCAGCGATGCCCTCAATCGTCGTGATCTCTCGATCTGCGATTTTCCCGGCAAGCAGAAGACAGGAATTCACCGGCTTTCCGTCCAACAAAATCGTGCAGGCACCACACTCCCCGCGGCCGCATCCTTCCTTCGTTCCTGTGAGTCCAAGCTCGTCTCGAAGCACGTCGATGACGCGAGCCTCCGGCTGAGCTTCCAGCTGAACCGCTTTCCCATTACATGTGAATCGAATCAGCATGTGCTCGCTCCTTCGCCTACTCTAGAGTACTGGCCCGCACAGTCCGCCAACGCATCAAAGACCAATGCGACTGTGACTTCCTGTCTGTATTTCGCACTGGAACGCACATCGTTGATGGGGCGGATGGCTTCCAAGACGGGCTCCCGCAGTTCCGTCAGGCTCATGCCCTGGATGTCCTTTCCGGTCAGAAATCTCTCAAGCTCCACCAGCCGAAGAGGTATGGGAGCCACGCTACCCACTGCTACGCGAACATCGGACATCCTTCCGTCAGCGATCGCCAGGCAAACCGAGGCATTCACCTGCGAGATGGCTTGGCCGTTTCGATTGCCGATCATTCTGAAGGCAGACACCTTTCCACAGGAGGCAATCGGAAGTTCAATTGATTCAAGAATTTCGTTTGGCTTGCGGACCGTTTTCTTTGGCCCGGTAAAGAAGTTCTCACTCGCAATCGTGCGTGTTCCACCAGCAGAACGGAGAACGAATTGAGCATCAAGAGTGAGCAATGGAGCCAGCGTGTCGCCACAAGGGGAAGCATTGCATACATTCCCGCCAATCGTGCCTAGGTTTCTGATTTGGGGAGAACCGACAGCCTGCGCTCCCTGACGCAAGCACGTGGGAAGCTCTTCCGATGCCGCGATCTCAGCGATGGTGGTACAAGCCCCGATAATCATCGTTCCCGCTTCGTGATCGTCCCTATTGATTTGGATACCACGCAGGGCATCAATACCGGTGAGATCGATCAGCGTTTCAGGACTACAGAAGCCCTCGGCCATATACACACACATGTCCGTGCCACCAGCCAGAATCATGCCCTGCGAGGATTCCAGAAGACTGGCCGCTTCGCTGACACTG
>Ga0180007_10003956_pt1 | contig 16025 bp, 21 predicted proteins | sample MM_PC_MetaG_FD_121122 | JGI IMG/M metagenome (GOLD analysis project Ga0180007, IMG submission 121122) | Groundwater microbial communities from the Aspo Hard Rock Laboratory (HRL) deep subsurface site, Sweden - MM_PC_MetaG | ecosystem: Environmental > Aquatic > Deep subsurface > Groundwater... | reverse complement strand
TCATGCAATAATCAAGAAAATAGACAAATACTATACATTTACATGAGGTTAAAATATGCGCCAATATCCAGAAACGATAGCAACAAATCAAGACGTGCTGAATATACTGAATGATCATCCAGAGTATCATACAAAACTCAAAAAAGACTTGCAGCAAGCTTATGATGAAATTGATGAGGCTACACAAGTTATATCATATAACATTGATCCAGTAACAGGAGAAATGATAAACATCAAGACAAAGAAGGTAATGAAAGAAAAGATGAAATTTAAGGACATAGGGTTTCAGAATAAAACCGAATTGAAGGAAGTCATAGATCAATTATTAATATAACTGGCATTGAAAATAAAAGGTGATACAAAACAAAATGATAGAAATAGGAATTGGAGCATGTTCGATCAGCTTCTCCATAATGAAAGCCGCTGTCAGTCCCGCAGTGAATGCTGCGGGGCAATGGATCACTTACTACCTTTTTTAACTTCCATGGAATGGAGTGAAAGGTTATTGAAACATAGGATAACATGAGGTAAATACAAATGGCAATTAACAAGAGCGACCTCGAAACTGAAATGCAAATATCGTTTGCGGCCGGATTCACAACAGCATTTTTTACCGATCTATGCAATTACGCAGAGGATAAGCTGAAACTGGCAACGTTCAGAACCACATTCACAGGCAGCACAACCACAATAGCCAGATATGGTATGATCTGCGCGGCAATCGATAGACTCGCAACATCAAACAGAAATGTTATTCAGAGCGCGATAAGCTCAATATCTGAAGGTGGAAGCAACATTTCATTTTCAAACGGGAAAACACTCGACAGTTATCGAACGGATTTCAATCGTATTGTGGCTGACCTGCGATTACCCGGAGACTCAAACTATAACATTTCAATTGCAGACATTGATAGTGATCATAGTAATGATGAAAGTAGCATACTTTATAAAGGTATTTATTATGATTGAGTGGTAATGTGCATGATCCTACAAACAGTGATAATTTCTTTATTATTAATTGAGTGCTTTTAACTCATCATGATAAGTGAAGATTTTGCACTGATTGAACGTATAGGAATTGGGGCATTCGCATTTGTACTTGTATATATTCTTTTAAGAACGATGATTACCAGAAACTTCATTCTTTCTGATAGAGTCATGCAACTGGCTGAGGATACAATTAAGGAGAACACCAAAGCACTTCAGTACATGCATGAAGCCCTTATTCAGCATATCAGACAAAAGGAAGATATTGTAAAACAGATGGATATATGTCGGAAAGAACGGGATGAACAATATAGAGACATGAAACGAAGGTGAACTCCCGTATGACGTTCATGGTATCATCATCACCGCCGCCCTTTTTGATATAGATCCTTTACATTGTTGTAATTTCTCATGCCAATCATCCCAATAATCCCGGTCGGTGGGATAAAAATACATATCATAAAATTCAGACCCCGGATTATTACATTTCCATCCAGTATCAGAATCGTGTTCATCAAAATTATATGATTTATCTTCATAGTACATACATTTTTGACATCTGAATTCCTCTTCGTCTTCCGTTTTTTCACTCAAGTAGGATCACCGCCACTCTCCTGCCGATCCAAGAAGCGGGCAGGTAGACTTTCCCTGCCGTGTCTGATTGCTTCGTTACCTCCTTTTCGAGGTAATCAATACCGTCTATTTTGAATTGTTTCATGTTATTTTTCTCCATACCTATATACGTAGTAAGTACTATATATAATGGAACGATATGCTAAATCTGCTTTTCTTTATATCTTCCAAACTCTATTTTTCCATAATAAATAAAATGGAGATGAAATTCATGTCAATACCTAGTCTTGTAGATTTGGATATGTCGCTTGCATATGAACTAATAACGAATCCCGGTATCCTCGTGCTTCTGTTCGGCTGTATAGTTGCCGGACTGCTTGCAGGGAAACAAGAATCCGATGCTGCTAAAGCTGGAGATCAACTATTCATAGGAAAAGAAAACCATACACTCTATGATTGGGCTGAAGATGCCGGGTATGGATTGCTTGGCGGTATGATCGGACTTGCTACAATTCAAATGATGCCGGCATTTCCATTACTCGCGCTGCCAGCATTCGGATATGCAGGACGGAAACTGTTGATAAATTGGGGTAAGAAGGCAGAAAGCATAATCGAAACACCGCCAAAATAATAACATATAAAAAATGAGTACCTTAATTTCAGGTGTTTTCGATAAATACACAGTGACCAAAGTTGATATCGTACCCGGTTCTACGACTCAGAGTACGGGCGTATGGGTTCCTGCGGTAGAAACTGAAACAGCAGGAACAGCGCATGTTTCGGATTTATCTATTCAAGAACTTACGTATATAGACCCGGCTATTGTGAGTGCAGGAGCTAGAAAAATGGCGGTTGAATCATCTCGCGCAATAGTTCCGGGAGATCATGTTAAAATCACTGAATTGGATGGATCAACAATTACAGAATGGGAAGTTGTATCTAAAATGAGTGCTGGAAAATTGTTTAAAACGTACTTGAATGAATCAAGGGAAACATTCTTACTACGCAGATTGATATAGTCAATTATCCTTTTTTCGGAACATCATCCAACACCACAAGTTATTTTAACATTTGATTATAATTATGTATCGTGATAGATTATACCATCGTGTCAGCAATACGGAGTTGTAAAGATAATTCGCCTCTTTTTGGTACAATCTGTACGTCTCTTTGTGATTATCGTTCTGTCTGCCGTATTAAACGTCAGCCGCTCTTAACATTCGTGCATCACACGAAAGGGCGATTGGAATTAACTCAGAGCAAAAACAGTTTCGTTTTTAGACCGTTTCTTGTCTGGCATTCCGGGCATTCGACTGAGTTGATGTTTCAACCAGACTGCGATATAAACGGTATGTTTGAAGTTGAGACCGAAGTCATAAATGGTGATTTGGTAATATGATTAGTCATAGGTCTATGCATGTCGTTTACTATTAGAAATAATGGGCTTTATTACCTGGCGGAAAAGGTATATATATTTGAATCATGGACTACGAAACTCCTCCGGCGAGCATCAAAGGAAGAGATCGAAACGTATCACAAAATGAAACAGCACAATCTTTCTATTGTGTACGTGACCTGTGATAATCCGTTCTGTGATCGGCGCATTAAAACAACACGAAAACGAAAAATCAAGATGATGATTGAAGATCCTATCAAAGGAAAGTATGAGTTTAAATACTGCGGAAGAGAATGTCAACAGGAACATTTTAAAGCACTGGAAGGAGTAGTGAAATAATATGAACAATATATATAAAAGAGCAGCATTGGTTTTGTCGATAGTAGCCATTACCGGATATGTCGTAACACAGAATACAGAAACCCAATTTGCTTATGATCCTTGGGGGGTTTATATTTCAGACGGGGGTGATTTCGTTTCGTACAGCCCTAATAGCATATTCCCGGAGGCTGGTGGCATGAAAAAACACGAAATATTATACAATGATAATGATGTGCGAATAATTACGGATAGGTTGGAATTAAAAGAAGGATATGCGTTAATGATAGATTCAACGGATTACGGCGGTGAAGATGGATTAAGGCGAGCCACTTTGATTTTGACTCATGTCAATTCTACCGAACGAACGTTTATTAATGTGGGAGATAACGAAACTTATTTTTATCCAAAAACATTTCCCACAATCGCGATTCATGTAAATAAGGTATATATGTCAGACGATATAAATGAGTTCAACACTATTATTATAGATGGGTTGTGGCAGATAGGGGGGTCACCGACCCCCGACTACAAGTCGGGGGCATCACGGGAGGATGCATGAAATGAGTAAAGAAAAATACGGGCACGAAAACCATAATATAATAGTCATGAGGTTATTTATGAAATATACGAAGGTGAAACGAATATGACCGAAGGTGATAAAAAGGTAGAAACCAATGAAAAAGTCGAAGAATGGAAATATGATTTTGCATGGCTTCTCCGAGATATAACGCAACAAGTTAATGACAGGATAGAACAAAAAGCCATGAATTTAATTAATTTTATAGGTCTTCTTATACCTATAATAACTGGTGCGGTCTTATTTTCAGTTGATAAAGATATTTTATCGAACATTCGTATTTTTTGGGCGGTATCTCTTATCCCTTTATTCTTCAGTATTGTTTTCGCTTTTAAAACAGTATGGTTAACAGACCAAGGAATTATTAATGCAGAGAATCATTTGAATAAATGTTCTTCAGACCCATTGGAAACGATATTGAAGAATACTGCTCATGATATTGCTTATTGGCAAAGTGTTATACTTGAAGCTAAAAATAAAAAAGTTAACAATTTTTTAAGGAGCAGTTATTTGTTTATGCTTGCATTAATTATGATCATTGTTAGTCCTGTTTGTCTGATCCTATAATTTCTCCTTTTGAGAATATACATGCTTGCACAGTCTTATATCCTGGTTTTTTGGATTCCGTATTTTCTATACTAATGCATCTTTCTACGGTGCCATATCCTTTTGATTCTTGCTTTTGTGCTATATTTGTTTTTTCTTTATTGTCTGACATTGATATTTTCCTTTTAGTCATTCTATTTATATTGTCTTTGAATGATGTTTGTTCACCGTTTTTCATTTACACGCACAGCTAACCGAAAGCATTATTTACCCTCAAAGCATATAGAAAAGTGTTGAGTTTCTATAATTTGCTGGTAAAGTCTCCTTTAGATTTGCCATGCAAAACTATTTTTTATTCTAATTGCCTTTCAAATAGCCTCCTGCTAAAGACGTACACATTTAATTATGTCTAAGCATAACATACATTATTATCATAGGATTTAAACCTTATTACTAAAAAGATATAAATGAAGGATATGGGGAGAAAGAGTTTTGTTGCTTAGACATAAATCGTTTTCCCATATCCGTTCTATTTAATAGTAATTAAATAGAATTTATTTGGATATATACGTTTCCATTCCTCATTCCTTGGTTTCACTTTGGCTTCATCTCTTCTACTTTTTTTCTGTATTCAAATGCTTTTTGAAAATATACTCCCGATTCTTGTAACAATGTTTTGCGTTTGGAACATGCATTTATAGCAGCTACATCAAGGTTGTTCTCACTTATACTCCCTTTATCTCCTGGAAGGCAAACAAAATCATCTGCTCTGGCTCTTAATTCCAGTCCGTTTTGAAGATTAGAAAAAGCCAGATACCAAGTCCGTTCAAATTCGCTTCCATCAGAATGCATATCTAACAACTTATCTTTGATATCAAAAACTAAAGTTTGAGCATTTGTGTATGGGGGTCTCACTTTGTCATAATATTTTGAATAGTCCTCATATTTGGCTTGATCCCACCCCATCGTTTCAGCCTTTATTTGTGTTTGTATTTTGTCAACGCATCCTGAAATAACAAGCAATGTAATTATACAAAGGAACAGATATTTTTTCATAATTCTAACACCTTCGTATTACAATGACAAAAGGTATTTATGTTTTCCGATTCTCTATTACGTGCCCGTAATCAGTAAAAAAATGGATGCATGAGAACCGCCTATCGCACGACAATAACATACCCCGCACTCCGCGCGGCTCCGTGCCGGGTCTTTTCTTTATGTTAGATAATGAATAAGTTATCTCTAACATGGTAGTAAAATCAGAAGTGCGTATCCGAAACAATATTCCTATTTTGAACAAGGCTCTTATCATTGCGTATAAAGATGGACTTGAGACTTTTGGACAGGTAGCTGAAATTCAGATCACGGCAACAATCGATAGAGGTGTGCCGCCGCCAAACGCGCCGTCCACGATTGCAGCTAAAGGTTCATCGCAACCTTTATTCGATACAGGACAGCTCTATGGACAAATATCTCATGAGGTGCGAGATGGGGGAAAGTCAGTGGTTGTGGGTGTCATGGGGAGCCGAGCAGGAATTGCTATGATACATGAATTTGGATTAGGGGGGCAGCATGAAAGGAGCTTCATACGCAGTACATTCAATGATTCCACAAGCCGATCAGAGATGATGAACGGTATAAAAAAAGAGGTTAAGCAAGCAATTTCAAAGTCAACTATTAAATAAATTCTTTTTCTTTATTACATCTCAACCCTAAATTATCTTCGATAGATATGATCAAAACAATGATAGTAGTCAGTCTCTTGCTATTCAGTATAGCAGGCTCTGGAGCATCTGTTCCGAAAGATGCACTCCCGCCTGATTTCCATGTCTGTGAATACCACCTAATCAAATTAGCCATGTCGGAGCATGATAAAGGGAACAGCGCAAGGTGGGTAACTGAAACCATTTCTGACGGAGAAATACATCTTACCAATTCGGGCAGACCAACAAATGACCATGCACAGCTCAGGGCATATCTGGAAAAGATCGAACGAATGTATCCGGGGCATGTATAATCATAATCATGGAAGAATACTTTCGGGATCATTTTGACGTGTACTATCAGGCTCTGGAAATCATGAAAGAACGGGCGGATAATGAGCAGCCGAATAATGAGGGCGTACTCTTTTTCAAAATCGAAGAGGGGATGTAACAGGAAATGCCCGTGTAGAATATGGGTGCAATGTTCCTCTTATGTCGATATTCAAAATAGAAAAAATACATCGCATGATTTCGATTATCAAAAATGGTATAATGATAATTTCCGCATGGATATTTCAATGTGCCAGGCAGGGATGAATGGCTAGACTGAGACAATCAAAGAACATTATCCTGAAACGGCAATTGCATACTATTATTACGAAGAAGGAGTACGATCTTTTGATGCTGCTCGGCGGTGGGTATCTTAATAAGGGAATAACTAAAGTAATTCAAATAGCAGAGGCGAAAGAAGTCACCGTCAACGTGATAACAGAACTTAAAGTATAATCTTTTTTCTTTATATCCTAATTCGACTTGTTTTGAAGTATTAATGAAATTATTTTTCGTCCTTGTATTGCTCACAATCACAGCCAGCGCAGGTTCAGCGGCAACTGTGACAATAGGGAATGCCACTGAAAACATCGGGCATACGTTTGAAATACCTGTTATCCTTGATCCTGAAGGAGTAGCAGTTGCAGGAATACAGATGGGTGTTCAGTTTGACCCAAATAAACTAAGAATCAATTCTGTTTCTGAGGGTACTCTATTCAGGCAAAGCGGTTTTCCTTCCTTTTTTAGTTACAAAAACACCACTGATAATTTCAAAACAGCATTATATTTTTCTGCAATCATGGGAAAATATAATGTAACTGCGCCGGGTACGTTTATTATTCTGAACGTAACGGCACTCAATTCAACATATCAAGATCGGACATGGCTGATAGCATCGAACCAGATGGTATCCAGTCCGGAAGGTACGGCAGCGACTGTACAAAATTATATGGGGTACGTGGTGGTGCGCCCAAAAGCGGACCTGAATCTGGATGGGTGTATCAATTTATTAGACTTTACCATCATCTCGCAAAACTTTGGAGAGTTTATTGGAGAATATGATCAGGATGGCGATGGTGAGATTACCATTCTGGATTTAGTTTTGATAGCCAGAAACCTGTAATCTTTTTTTTCTTTATTATGTTTTATAAACGAACTGATGATATGAAATCCGTATTCAAAATAACTATTGCATTATTATTCATCCTGATCATGGCCGTACCGTCCTCCGCATGGTGGAATGCATCATGGGCAGCGCGAACCGATAATGCAGTTGATAATGGCCCAAGGCCATATCAGTTACGATTGATTTTAAGCAACGCGACGGGAACGAATAATGCAACTCATGTTTTTTGTAATGGGTTATGCAGTCCGAATTTTACAGATATCCGATTCACACTTCAGGAAACCACCCCCCTTTCGTACTGGATAGAAAACGCATCTACCGGGCTGGTATGGGTCAATTTAACTGCAAACGGAACGGTCAATATGTATTATGGAGAATCCGCAGTCTCGACCACATCAAACGGAGATACTACGTTCATACTATTTGATGATTTCCCAGGCTCATCTCTGAATACTACAAAATGGGACTCGTATAATTATTATGATGGTTCTCTAAATGTCTCCAGCGGGGTATTATCAATTACAAAAAAGATGTGGGTATCCTCGAAATCAAAATATACGCCCACTTTAGACGGGATAGGATATTTCATGAGAACTCGCGCGAAACGTGGTCCTGTTGCATCACCCGCGAGCGGCTATTTCGGGATAGGGTTTGAGAGTGGAAAAACATACGGTGCCGAAACACTTCAATCAAACCCGTTTTATTACTATCAACCCACCCTGAATTTTAGCTGCATGGTAGGTAAAGATAACCAGGTCTATGCAAATCAAAAATACACAACCGTTCACGATGCAAATTATCATATCGCTGAAATCAGACGCGGCGGAACGAACGAAACGTGCCGTTTTGACGATTCACAAACAATATATGCATCGTTCCCGTCAACGATATCCAGATACCTCGCGATAGATTCATGGACAGTGAATGTCGATGTCGATTATATTTTCATGGGAAATTATCTACTTACGGGTGCGCCTGCATGGAAAACATGGGGTGCTCAGGTCACTTCTGCGCCCAACTTTATACCACCTACCCCCGTTTTGGTTAGTCAAATAAACAATACTTATCATAATGTTTCATGGCAGGCAGGGGTTGGAAATAAGACTGATATGTATCGAATATGTGATAATTCAGTATGTAGAAACACCACAGATACCTATACAAACTATTCTCTAACACCACATGCATGGCATTATCTAACGGTAAATGCATTAAATACATCAAATTATACGTTAAGCCCATCAGCTTTATCAATTGATTATCAACGACCTAATGCCGTGCCTGTATTCAATCTTGGAGATAAGGCAGTGTATGTAAATGAAATGATGTCGCTCCAACTTGAAAGTTCTGATGGGGATGGGGATACAATAACATACTCAACGAATGCGCCATTGTACGATTCATTCGATACCGCATCGGGGGTATTCATTTGGACGCCTACCGCATGGCATATAGGAACGTATAGTGTTTACTTTTCTGCATCTGACGGTTATGATACCACCACACAAAATATTATTATTCAAGTTCTGAACAACAGGACAATCTCAATATTTTTGTATAATATCGGATATCAGAATGTTTATATCAATACATCTCAAACATTTTCGTCATTGGGCACGTTATTTTTGCCCAGGTATATCTCGGTCTGGAACTCCTCGACTCAGGCATGGGAGAAATATAAGTACGGATGGTCTTACAGACAAAACCAGATTATTTCTCATGATGTCGCTGCAAGTGTAAAAGTAGCGACAAATTCAACCAAAACGATATACGTGCATCAAGGATTTGGGTGGCTGCTGAATGTAGGTCAAAACCTGATCGGAGTTCCCCACAACATGACACTTTCTGAAATCAATGCAAGTGTGAATATAGGTGTTGGCTGCGATAATGTCGATGAAATAACGTACATTATCCCTACAACAATGCAGGATAAAACATATACCTGCATTGCAGGAATCGGGCAGGCGAACGCCAGTACCATAGTCGAAACTGGATATGGGGTTTGGATGAATGCAGTTCAGGCAGTTGATATTCGGAATGTTGGCGGCTATGTAGCTCCGTACGAATCTCTATGGATTAATGATTGGGCTTTTTCTCTTGAAAACGGGGCTTACATTACGGTGATGAATACCACTTTCAATAATATTACATGTTGTGATTCAAATAAACTTCTTATGAATGTCAGTCATCATGCACTTTCATTCAATGCAAGCACGAACAAAACCATAACGTACCCCACCCATTCCTCAGATAATTTTACAATGAACATATCGGGAACGGCAGGATACCTTAATTTCACGGCACGAATGGATAACATAAGCACTTCATACACACTTTATGATGATGGTGCGTTTGTTGAATCACGATCAAGCGGGACAAATAAAGTAGTCTGGTTCAATTTCACAGGAGCATTACCTTCATTTTTATCGGTGATTAACACATGACAAAAAGAATAACAGGGTTATTAATAGTAGTAGGGCTGATTATTTCCATAATAGCCCTGGGACAGATTGGAACTTCAACCGTTTATATGGATGGAGATACGATAACGGGTCTTTCATGGATTTTCGATACAGTTGGGAACTCGTATCGAGGGAATGAGTCATGCTCATACTCGATTTACACTGACGGGACTACGACATTTGCTAAAAATTGCATGACCGAAAAAACAGATTTTAGTGGGACGAATGCCAGCATTGTACTTAATTCAGCAATTGCGTTAGCAAGCGACCAAGTTTTTATAAATTATGGTACATATAATATAAATTCTGAAATTATCGGAAAGGGCTATGTAGATATAATTGGGACTGGGAAAAACTCTGTGATTTTAAATGGGACTTTTGCGGGAACTATATTAAATTTTTCTGGTAAATCTGGATTTAAATTATCGGGTTTCACTGTTATGGGGAATAGTATAGCCACGACTGGAATAAAATTGGGGTATATATCTGGGTCGACAAAACCAATGGCATCGTTTGATAATATTCAAATCAAATATATTAACGGGGTTGGCATTGATGGAGGGATATCAAATTTAGCAGGTGGTATGAAAGATAGTAATTTCAATAATATGAGAATAATATATAATACTATCGGTATAGATGGGTTTTCTCAGGGAAATCGCTGGTTCGGGGGTACTATTTCAAATAATGTAATTGGAATTAATTATTCAAAATGGAATGAAATGAGGCTATACGGTACTATATTCAGTGGAAATGACATCCATCTGTATATTAATACGACTGGCGTGCCCAACGCTTTTGGATGTTATGGTTGCTGGTTCGAGGGGTCTGCTATTGGAATAATCAAATCAAATCAAAGTTCATTATCAGCATTCACTGCTGGAGGGATTAATTTGATTGATTGTTATTTTGCGAATCCGGGTTCAAATTATATTATAGATTTATATAATATCAACTCTGTCGTAAACATAGTGGGTGGAAATGTAGATACGGGCACAGCGAACACGTCAATCAATACGAGCAATAGTGCTATGCCCATATTTATTTCAGGTCTTGCGAAGGATTTTACATACCCGTTTTCAGGAACCGGAAAGTATAATTTTGTAAATAGAACAGGGACTCGATTTACCAATATCTCCCCTGTTGATTTCGGAAATAGCGCAACCGCACCAACCGCATTCGGATTCGGTGATTCCTATGCAAATACAACATCATCCGAACCATTCTGTAAATCAACCGCAGCGGGAACAACATCATGGCAAAATTCCACAGGAAACACAGTAGTATGCTGACCACTATCAGAAAGCAAACTTATGCAGATGCAGGGAGATGTTAATAGATGTTATCCGATACCCAAAAAAAAGCTATATTTGTCGCGGTCCTGAAAAGTTATACAATTGCCACTAAATCGTTCACAGCAGCCACGATATACAATAACCAGGTCATGAGTTCAAGCAATTATCCGTACATTCTTTTGAATTATATCAATGAAGAAGATATTGAACAGAACGCAGTAGGAGAATATCTGGGAACGGAGGGCAGTCACGGCCAGAGATCGATTGCGATTCTGTCAGTAAATATTTATGCGAAAGCTGCACAAGATCTTAATGCAAATCAGATAGCTAATGAAATCGCCCGTCTGTTCTCGGTTGACATACATCAAAACTGGAAATCACTATCTTCAGGCACAGTTAAATTCCGTAGTAAATCAGCAACCCGAAACCTGACTGGAGTTGAGCAGGCAGCCGGGATACTTGATATTGCTCGCAGGCAGATGGATATCAGGTTAGCGTATGATCATGTGTTTTAAACTTTTTCTTTATATTGTCTCAACTCTATTTTGATTTATTGAAATGATGATTCTCAGAATACCTGATGAATCTGAAATTGAAATGAAACGAAATCAATATGGAATACCCAGGGAGATTTAATAAAATGAAAAATAGTACAGAGATGATTTAAATGGCTGCTGTTACGAAATTAACAGGGGTCAACGGTGTTGTATCCGTGGCTGGCGGAGATGTTGTAGTATCTGAGTTTAAAGTTGATATCAAACGCGGAACAGCAACACAGAAAAGAGTTGGCAAATATTCTGACAGAAAAATTGCAGGGAAAGTAGACGTATCAGGCAGCCTGACATTTCTGGATGTAAGCGGTATAAACCTTGCACGGTTGTTCCATGCAACTCTCACAAGTCCGGTAAGCATTGGGGAAGCGCCAACATTCACGCTTTATGGCGATGCATTGTCAGGATCAGATAGAGTCAAAATACAACTCGCTAATTGTTTCTTCACAAGCGGCTCAATGTCATTTGGGGATGCAAATGAAGCAATTGACGGGCCAATGAGCTTCGAAATGCAAGACCCTGACGCTGATCTAACGCTGACATATACATAAGGAGAAGATTAACATGGCGGGTCCAACAAAATTGACCGGAGTAAACGGTGTTGTATCGGTAAACACTGTAGAGGTCGCAGTTGCCGATTTCAAGATGGATATTAAACGAGGGACTGCTACCCAGAAACGATGCGGGAAATATTCAGATCGGAAAATTGCAGGCAAAGTTGAAGTATCCGGTTCACTAACAAATCTCGATATCATGGGTGATCATATAGGGCGACTCCTGAATACAGGTACGGCAGCAATGACAAAGACTGTTATCAATGCGTGCGATCTGGCTACTGCATGGACAGCACTTATAGGAACGACAGTTGCTGATGAAACCACGATTATAAAAGAGGGTACAACCTCAATGAAAGTCAGTTCCACAGGTGCGGGTTCTGAAAACGATACGGTTGTAATTACAACCCTGGCTGCAAAAGATCTTACCGGACATCAGATTATCGATTTCTGGATAAGGTGGCCTGTTACTGGTGCGGTTCTCAAAGTAGGTTTTGGCGAAACTGCCATTACTGATAATGAGCATACAATAACGATCCTGACAGCGGATGTATGGCAGCATGAATATTGGGATATCTCTGCTATTGCTACTGCCAGCAAGGACGTAGTTGATAACTTCGGATTCACTCTCTTAGGTACAACGAATACTGGAGACGGATACATAGATGCGATTAATGCCTATCTGGGTGTACGGATCGCAGCAGGGGCGAACATCACGATATACGGTGATGCTCTTGATGCCAGCGCAAATAAAGTGAAGATTACCGCTGCCAATTGTATTATCACAAGCGGTTCGATGGCATTCGATGATTCAAATTCATACATTGACGGCCCGCTGACTTTCGAAGTCGCTGATGCAGATAGTGATCTTACCCTGACGTATACCTAAAGGAGTGAATGAAATGGATGAAAAGGGTAAAGTAAGTAAGGGTTTGACTCCTGAAGAAATACAAGTATTGAGGTCAAAACGAAAACAGGATTTAACGAATCTTGAACAAATTGAATTGAAGGCAAGTCTGTCAGTTCAGGAACGGTTAGAACGAAAATTCGAGACTGATATTGTCGAGGTTGTGATGAAAGACGATCTTGATAATTTTTCAGTAAAATTCAAGAAACTTTCACCGGTTCAACAGGAAGAGTTAGGCATATTGGTATCCACTGACCTGACCGCCAAGACCGCAGAAGAAAAGGAAGCACTCAATGATAAGTTGTATGAGCTTCTTGAGTTTGCGTCATTGGACGGAATCAAAGCAGAGTTCTGGAAAAACAAGACAGGATATTCTACGGGCGATTTCGTAACTATCATAACACGGTTAGCCTCTGCCTCAGCATTACCAGATCAAAAATACATGGAGGAAATCAACAAATTTCGCCGCTGAACCAAGAGGACAGATTTATTTCCAGTTCCTTTGTCAGATTGGCATGAATCCGAAGGAACTGGGAAACTTGCCGGAAGATGTGAAACGGTATTACCACATTCAATTTGAGATAATGTGGCAGGATTACCAGCGAAGAAGCAAAGAAACATAATAAAGGAATATCATGGCAGGAGAAGTAATAAGCGAGCTGGTTGTAAAATTTAGTGCAAATTCTGCCGGTTTAACGACTGGGCTGGCGGCGGCTTCGGCGGGTATTCAGGCGACGACCACAAAAGCGACAGGGTTAGGGACTGCTCTTGAAGGCCATTCAAGAAGCATGGCTTCATCCATCAATACAATTACTACGTCTGCATTGAAGGTATTGGTAGGGCTTGGGGTGGCTGTGGGTGCTGTTGGAGTCGCTATGACTTCAAGTGCATCCAATATCGAAACATACCGGACAACATTAGTGAACTTGTACGGTGATGCCGATATAGTGGCAGAGAAATTGAGATGGATATTCGAGTTCGCCAAAACTACACCGTTCGAAGTTCCGCAACTTGTTGATGCATTTGTAAGACTGAAAGCATACGGCATTGAGGGCGAAACTATCCTGAAAACATTGGGAGATACGGCCGCTGCAATGAACAAACCTATCATGATGGTTGTCGAGGCGGTCGCTGATGCCATGACCGGGGAGTTTGAAAGATTGAAAGAATTCGGGATAAAGGCGGTTGTCCTGAATAAGGGCAATTATGAACAGATGGGGAAAGATGTTAATGATATTGGGAAAACCGTCCTTTCGTATGTTGATAAAAACGGAAAACAGCAATTTGATATAATTGATCGAAATAACAAAGATATTATTCAGAGTACATTAACGGCTATCTGGAATGACAAATATGCCGGGGGGATGGAAGCACAATCCAAGACAATTTCGGGATTAGTTTCTAATATTAAAGATAACATGACGCAGGCTGGTCTTGCGGTCATGGGTTTTGATGAAATGATGGGCGATTTCAGACCCGATTCTATTTTTGTAAAAATCAGGGATGCAACACAGGGATTTTTAAGTTATATTGACGGGGTGGATTGGACAGCAATAGGTATAACCATAACATCGTGGATAGGCGTTGCAGTAATTAAAATGTCAGAGTTCTGGAATGATATTCAGCCCGGAGTAGATGCACTTAAAAAAGCCATGTCTGATACTACTGTTATCATAATTACTTTTTTCAAATCATTTGATGGAAAAACGTCAATGACTGGTCTTGCAGATATTCTTAACGAAGTGGCTATATCTATCGGAAGGGTCATAAGTTGGTTAAAAGATAATCCCACGCTGGTCACTTTAATTATATCAATAGGTGCAGGATTAATGTTGTGGGCTGCCGTGATTGGGCCGCTAACAACATTAGCATCAGGGATAGGTGTTGTTGTTACGGCGATAACAAGTGGCAGCGGATTAATAGGCGCGGCTATTGCCGCACTTGGTGGCCCTATTGGAGTTATTATTGTAGCTATTGGTGCATTATTCATAGCATGGCAGACCAATCTTTTGGGGATGAGAGATGTAGTAGATAATTTATGGGCGAAAGTTAGTCCAATTTTAACTGATCTGTGGAATCTCTTAAAGGTAGAAGGTTCTATTGCATTCGAGACATTAAAAATAAGTGCCGAGACAACATTAACCTGGTTTACGGCTAGATTTAATGAATTATATGCCGTCGAAAAACCAATAATGGATGAAATATTTGGTTACTTTAAAACCACTGCCCCCGATGCATTACAAACACTTAAATCAGCAGCACAAACTGCGTTTACACTTATTGGGGGTGCTATAGTTTCATTTTGGGCACTCGCTCAACCAATTTTAACACAGTTATGGTATTTTATATTGGAAAATATACCCGCAGCATGGGAGACACTCAAAACAGTCACTCAGAATGTTATGGCAATCATAACAAAAGTGTGGACTGATATAGCCCCGATCATAACCGATGCACTAACAATCATTGCCATTATTGTTGGCGGTACAATGCTTCTGATTTATAACGAGGTCAAAAGAGCCGTTGACAATATAATAATTGCATGGGAATATCTGGAACCTGTTTTAAAACCGATTCTTGATTTGATCGTTGCTACTATAGTTTTCGCGTGGGATATGATGGTTGCAATTCTAGGTAGTACAATGCGGATCCTCAAAGATTTACTAACGGGAGATTGGGATGATATCTGGGTAACTA
>Ga0180007_10003955_pt1 | contig 16026 bp, 20 predicted proteins | sample MM_PC_MetaG_FD_121122 | JGI IMG/M metagenome (GOLD analysis project Ga0180007, IMG submission 121122) | Groundwater microbial communities from the Aspo Hard Rock Laboratory (HRL) deep subsurface site, Sweden - MM_PC_MetaG | ecosystem: Environmental > Aquatic > Deep subsurface > Groundwater... | reverse complement strand
TAGAGATATTGGAATTTTATAATATTCATTTTTCATATTATGCCAACCCTGCAATTCTTGCTAATTTTAGGTATTCTGTTGCTGTCACAATTCTATTAAAGTAAGCGGTATGTTGAACCAATCCATTAAATGGATTATCGTATGTTGGTGCTAATTTCAAATCACTGTTGTTATCGTTCCCTGCGTTTGTAAAAGTGGCAGTTGTTCCAGCCGCAACACCATTTATATAAATAGTAGCGGTTGTGGTGGTTTTGTTAAAACTCACACCAAGCGAAGTCCAAGTGTTTAGTGAAATATCTGTTGTAGCCTCTATATTGTCAGCATCGCTTCTAGTGTCAAATTCCAAAGTTCCATTTGTATCATTCATAAATACACGCCAAGCATTTACAAAGGCACCTTTGCCTATAACACCCTGTATTCTCAGTTGAGCTGGGTTAATAAGTAAAAAGATAGAAAAACTGTCTGTGTTAAAAACGCTATTTGCGGATACAACCATATCATCATTCACCCCATCAAAACTATATGCTCTCCCCACTTTTCCTGCTTGCCCGATGGTGCAACCAGTCGTAACCCCATTCAATGATCCAAGGGTACTTGGTGCTTGATTTTTGGCGATTGAGCCTGAGACTTCATTAAGAGGATAATAGGCGACTAAACCCGAGAGATGCTTGATGTAATTAGCAAGTCTGCGTTGACGAAGTGGTGATAAAAAGTCTGATTGCATACATATTAAATAGCACTTACTACTCCTGAGCCAAGCGTTAAGGGTTTCCAAAGACACACATAATACATATCCCCTGCGGTGATGTTTGCGGTTGCTATGGTTTCTATCACATCAACACCATTTCCTACTACATAAAAATTAAGAGAATCAATCGGCTTGCCGATGGCAGGAGTCGCATCCATAAAAATCTCATTTGCGTCTATTTCAGTTGCTGTAGTGACTGGTAAAAGCAAAGCTGTATTTCCCGTTAAACCCACTGAAACTTGCGATGTATCCCCTTCAAGTAAAGTGGTACAAACTCCATAAACCCCAAGCAAAACATCTCCTGTTACTGTGAAAAGAGCCTGTCCGTCTTTTGTTCCACCATCATCCCCCCTAGCGTTTTCTGTATTACCTGCGAAGGCTCCTGGTGAACATTTGGTTATATAGAAGTTGTCCAGTCCTGCTCCAACCAATGCTCCAGCTGTAGTTACCTGTAATCCCACTGCCGCCCCATCCGTAATCGTTGGAACTACTGAATTATATCGTGCTGGTTGTCTAGCTAATGCTGTTGCTTTACCCATATATTTAAAAAAGCTACCCATACGGTAGCCGTGTAAGCCAAGTATGGCTTGAAAAATAGATTGTTAATTATTAAGTTGCAATCGTTTCCATGAATCCTGCATTTGCCGCTGTAATATCGGGCATATTGAAACCTCTTAGGACCGTATAATCATCTGACCAATCGGTTGCGCCCAGTATTGAACACGCGTCAAGCATAACTGTTCCCCCCAGTGTAGCGCTGAGACTGAATCCTGTCGTCATTGTCGTAGCGGTTGAATGGACGGCATTATGAAACATGCAATTCTGGAATAAAACATATCTATCCACATCCGCCGCGCTTGCCGCTTTGAAAAATAGCGCGCCCGCGTTATCAGCGAGCACGGGAAACATGCAATTTCTGAAAATATTCCTGGTTGACGCGTCTGCAAGTTCAAGCGTAGCATTGGTTGTTGATCTGTTAATCGTATCAGCGCCGATCCAGCAATTCTCAAACAAATTCTCTTCCGCTCCTGACATAGAAACAACTCTGGCCGCCGCATCATCTCCGGTAGTTGAATTTAATATACCGGCTAACTCACAATTTCCAAAATAATTACGATTTCCTGTCACGCTAATCATAACATTAATATCTTCCTCAACCGCCATTTTAAAGTTTATGAATCTATTTCCCGTTCCTGAAATAGTAATACATGGTGAGGTTGCGCCTGAACCAAAACCTATCCTTGCTCTTTGGCCAAGTTGTACAGGGGCGGGCGCTCCTACAATACTGATATAGCTTTTATCCCAAGTAATCGAGGCTTCTGTGGTAATAGAATCAGCGCTTGGCGCTACGATAATCATATCATAGTTGAAAGTAAGAGATAAATCTTCCGCCTTACCCAATGTCTTAATGGCGCTTTTATATGTTCTACCGCTTTTTAGAGTATCACTGCCTGAATTAGCATCGACATAAAAAACCCTATTAATAACGGGGATACCATTAGAAAAAGCTATATTTTGTGGAAAAACCTTAGCTCCGAATCCAAATGCCGGTATATAATTTGATGCGTTCATAAAATAAAACCCCGCCTCTTTCTAGTTTTCTATTATAGGCGAGGCAAATAAAACCTTACTTAGTATTTGATTGATAAATCAACTAATTGATATTCTGCGTCTACTCCCGCCGTTCCTGCGATTACTCCGACGATTGCTTCTCCACTGTCATAGTCATATTGCTCAAGTGATCCGGCAACGCTCGTACCTGCCGAAACCATATTGCCATTAGTTACCGCTTCATCCATCCATACCGCACATGGCCCATAAGTCTGTACCCAGCCATAATAAGCGTTGGTGATGGCTACATTTGGCACTCCTGCATTTAGATCATCCTGATCAGTTACCGAAATAACAAGTCCCGAATAGAAGTTTTTGATAAGATCAACATTAGTTTCTGCGAGTGCTCCGGCTGTATCAATAGGGTCTTTGAGTTTGAATGTTCCGGCTGTTGAAGCAGTGATTGCTCCATGTCCTTCTATTTGATATGCTCTGCCTTCACCTGTTCCGTCTTGCACTACCATCCATCCATCCTGATAATCATTGGCTGTTGCCGCTCCCGTACCGATAGTTACGCTTACGTCTTTATCTCCGGCTGCCGGCGCTGTTGCAAAACTGAGATTAATTCTTTGTGCGTCAACTGTCGCTGCTACCGCAAGTTTGCCCCTTCCAAGCGTTGTTCCTCCGGCAAGTGAATATCTCCATGATCTACCGGTTGAGTCTTCGCGTTTTACCGCTCCGAGTTGGATTAATTTTACTGTTCCTATTTCTGTTACTAATGATGGTGATAATGGTGTCATATTTTTATTCTATATTAACCTACTCAATTCCGTCAATATCATATAATTGTCCGTTTCTTCTTGGCTCCCATACGCAGACGTTTCCGACTATTGCAAAGTAAGCTACTGTCCCGAGTTGTGTTACAAGCGATTCATCTTTTCTGTAGAACCATCCTGCTGGAGAAGGAGGCATATCAATCATAGCTGCTGTAGACTCATAACCTTCACCCTGTCCAAGACTGACTTTTTCATATCTGTCTTTAAGTCTTGAAGGTACTCGATCATTTCCGAACCAACCAAAAGTTCTCTCATTAAGGAAATAAAGGCTTTCCGCTTTTGCCATATCATCTTTGATGATAGGAATATTGCGAATGAAAAGAGTAGTAAATCCCGCACGCCCTCCAAATTCTCCCGGAGCCAATACGTCAAGTCCTTTTAGTGGTAATTTAGGCAGAGAATTAGCACTGTATTGTGCCTGCAAGAATGGTGTCATTAATTCCTCTTCATATCCCCAGACAGTTTTTGTAGTAACTCCGATAGTGGGTGATCCCTCTTTTGATCCTGAGGCGGAAATAGTATCAATCATCGCGGTTTGTTTGGCAACAGTCAATACTTTGGCAGCATCTGTATAAGTTCCTTTAAGTACGGAATAAGTAGTTTTACTTTGTCCGCCGATTGAAGTTTTAAGAGTTCCGTTATCTACAAATGAGTCAAGGCCTTCCGGTTGATCGCCTACACCTGCATCAAAGATAACATCTCCAAGCTCTTGAGTAACAACCGCTGCTGCTTCTTTGTACTTAAAAGACTCAAGATCAATAACTCCTGAATCTCCATCATTTGCGAAGTCTTCAAAATCAATTTGTACTTTTGGTTGTACTCCCATTACGCGGGCATAGTTCAATTCAATAGTGTTATTGATTGCTGACGCTGATAATTCTTCCCCACCGCCACCCAACCATCTAAACTGAGAATCCCTGGAATGTGTGATTGTGAAAGTTTTATATTTGCCGGAGAAAAATTTACCCATCGAGAAGACGCGAGAGCCAAATGTGGTAGCAACTAATACGTTATCAATTACTTTACGATATAAATCGCGTTGACTAAAATTTTCAACTCGATTACTTAGTGATATTCCGTCGTATGAACCTGAAAATGATGGCATATTTTTTTAAACACAAAAAACCACAGTTTCCTGTGGTAAAGTCCTTAATTAATAAACTTATTTTATCTAATACAAAAATACTTGTCAATAGGCAATTTTATTCTTATTTAGCTTTGATTAAATCTTCTATATTAGTATTGTGTAATTCTTTATATGATAATCCGCCCTGATTATTGATAATTGCCCGTCCCCCACCGGATATAGGGGCAGTAGTTCCGGTAGTGGTTGCTGTACTCAAAACCTCCGGGTGTTCATAAAATACTTCTTTAAGAGTTGGAACATAATTAATACCCTTTGCTTCGTTTTCATCAATCATTTTTTTAAGTTGGGTAAGTAATCTTACTTTTGCAACATTCCCCTGATCGTTTTTATCTTCGGCATTTACAATTTTTGGTACTTTACCTGCTTCTGCTAGTTGCTCAAATTGTGTCTTCCATAAGTCCTGAAAGCGTGTTGCTCCTTCTGTGGTTTGCGCTTCCTGATCCTGTCTTGCCTTTTGCTCCGCTTGTTCTCTTTGCGACAATACTTCTTCTGTGCCTTTTTTGGCGTTTTCCTGAATAAACTTTGCCAATTCATTTGGGTCTGTTGGCAATTTAGCTTCTTCTTTCTTATTAAGTCCTAAAGATTCTGCTATTTTAGTTAATACTGACTTTGATACTTTTTCTTCGATGTCTTTTATATCCGGTTGCTGTTGGGTTGGTTCTTGTTGGGTTGGTTCTTGTACTGGCGTTACCGGTTCAACTGGTGAAGTTTCTACAGGCGGTGTTACTTGGTTAACTGGCTCAGGCATATGTATATATTACTCTATTCTAATTCTTTTTTCAAGGCGTACTTTACTTAATCAATCCCATTTTTTGAAGCACTCCGCCTATCCCTCCTCTTGGTGAACCTTGCGGAGCGGCCGGAGGTTGTGTTGGCGCTTGAGAGGTGTTTGCAGGTGTTGGATTAGCCGGCAGCGCTTGCGGCGACATAGGCGGTTGCATTCCTTGTGTTGGTTGTTCTTGCGGCACAACTGATCCCTGTATCACCGTGTCCGCTATCTGCTGTATGCTTTTCCCCTTAACTATTTGTTGATACCACATATCAGGATTCGTATTGAATAGATATAGCGCTTCCGCTCTGCCCTCCGGGTCTGGTATTCCCATATCTTTATAGTAATAAAATGGCTCAATGAATTTAGTTGCTGCCATGCTTTGCGCATTTCTTTCTGCTCTCAGCTTATCAGTTGTTGAGGCTTTAACTACAACTTCCATCCCGTCATCTATAGAGTCATTATTGATTCTTAAATAAAGGTATTTTCCTTCCTCAATCCCCGCTAATTGTTTAAAGTGTTCCTCTGTATATCTCAACTTAATCATGTGAAGCCTTGCCTTTATTGATTCGGTTGATACATAAAGGATTGTGCTATTGACTAGATCATCATTTTTTGTGAAGTCCGCTTCTCTTGAGATTTGATTGGTTGTTGCCACGTCGCTTGTAACTTCTCCCCTTGTAGCTCCGTGCGTGCCAACCTTTGAAAACATTCTATCCCTACGTTCCCTGATATGTATAAACATTTCTGCCGGCGGCATTTCCGGTTGAATAAATTTATGAACATTATTTAAGTCTCCATTTACATCACAAATATCTGAATTTGGATCATCCATGTCTATTTTCTTAATATCCTTTTTAGTCATGCCGGAGTCTTTAGACCACATATGCTTACCTTTGTGATTTGTCACAAAATAATCTGTTTGGCGTTCTACGTTATCCATTGATTTTTGCAAGGGTATTGCTTGTTCTATACGTGAGGTCTCATCTATCGCACTTCGTAAAAATTGATCGAATGTCATAAAAATAAATGGTTTCTTTGGATACTTGAAGTAATTATTAAATATCCGCTTTACTTCATATCCCTGCGGTTGTTGTCCGGTTAAGACAACTTGCTCCATCATTTCAGGTGATACGGGTTGTCCGTTAATTGTGGTTACGTCGTGTCCCTCATAATCCCAGTTTGGGTTCTTTATATTATCAAGTATTGTTTTTTTGCCCAACTTCCAACATACGCCTGACATAAATTTAAACTTGGGGTTTTTTCCAGGGTCGTAATCTTCCGCCTTATCAAACCAGTCATACCAAGTTTCTGCTACTCTTATCTTTTGCGCGAGTAATACCTCTTCCTTATCCTGACCCATCAATGAAGGGTGCGCGCTCTCAACATATTTCTTTATCTCTTCTTCTTTCTTGGGAAATAACATCACCCATTCTTTGGCTGTTTTTTCGACATAATGAATAATAAACATCATCTCATCGGGGTTAGATGATAAAGCAGTGTGATCAAATAAAATATGTTCCGGGTTTATGACTTCCTCTACATATTCGCCTATTTCTTTTTTATTAGCATCCCATCTGTATTTTTTAGCTGCAATCAAATAAACAGGCATGTGCTTAAACATCATGGATAAGATATTTTTATTCGTATCACTGTTGATGTCTATATCAAAAAACTTAGTTAATAACTCCGCTGTCTTCTTTCGTGCCTCATCTATTGAAACCCCTCCGGCCTTAACTGTAATATCCGGCATTTTGGAAACTGCCAAAGATTTAAGTATTGCCTCAAATTCATAAATCACATTATCTAAAAACTCCGACTCATACCTCTTGAGGTTTTTGCCTAGCAATTGCCTACCAAATAAGTACTTGAGGTTTTGCTTGCGTCTGGCAGTAAGATTTAATCCGCCATCAGCAATAGGTTTATCCCAGTGTAATTTTGCTTCTGTTTCGAGGGAATTGAGGTATGTTAGTAGTTTATTTTCTTCGATATCCACATTTAATGGGGATAAGGTGTTAATAACTCCTGTGGTTGGTTCAAATCTATTTATTGAATCTATCGTATCACTCATGTTGCTAAATTATAACACTAAATATAAAAACGTGTCACTTGTTGGATTTTTACTATGCCCTGATAGATTAACTCCTGCTTACAATTTGGATTGCGACAAGTGTATCTTTCCCCTCTCTGTACTTCTGCCTTACTGTCAAAATGTACCACTTTATTGCTTGAAAAGTATAGTTGACTGATCTGACAATTAAAACAAAAATATGTTTTTATGTGTGTATCTATAAAATACTGATCCTGTATCCAAAAATCTACGGTATTGCTTGCGTCTTGGGGCACGTCGATAAATGTGTAGTGTATATTTTCCGGTGTGCGCTGTGGTTTGAGAATCACTTGCGGGCTTTCTTCCGCGTCGAATCCGGGTAGAATAGCCTTCACTTCTCCTTGATATTGAAGCGTTTTATTTTGTGTATATGGACAGAAAAACATTTTAACGCCCTGTTCTTGTGTTCCAGCCAACAAGATAGTCAACACGTTTTCACCTACTATTGATCTCATATTTAATCGTCGTCTTCTCCGAAAATATCCTTGTCCTCTTGTATCGTTGTCTTTGTTTCTTGTATTTTATCATAATTGACCGCGGAGATTTTACCGTCTATCCAGGGAATGAAAGGAAGCCCAAATGAAACGCTGTCACAGGCGTGATCTTCAAGTTTGGTATTCATATCGTCTATGTCCATCTCATCCGGCTCCATAAGTGGTATTGTGCGTATAAGGTTAGGGCAATCCTTCGTGATAATCCAATAAGGTTTCCCATCCGGCGCTAGCCTCATCCAGTCCATCATTGCCGACCATCTGCCTTTTCTATTTTTACTTCCACCCTTAAATGAGTATTGCTTGCTTTCCTGCATCTGAAATGCTTGGTTGAATTGCTTAATAATTGACATAGACCCATCGCTAACTGTGTTATCCATTGTATTGTCAACATATAACTTACTTACTGCTGATACGTCGTACTGTGTGCGTTTTCGTATGATCTCAACCGCCCATTGAGAAGGGGATTTACCCGTTCCATATAACTCCGCAAATGTATATATACGATTGAAATTTATCCCGCCGTGTTTTTCTTTTACCACCATGTGAGCAAGCCAGCAGAATGGCGCGGATATTCCCCAGTCCATCGTTTCAAACTCATACGCTCCTACATATGATCTGATACTTCCTTGTAATACATGAGTTGAGTATTCCCATGTTGGAAAGAATCTACCTGCTCCACGTTCAAATGAAGCCATGTATTCTTGATTGAACCACGCCAACCTGCCCCTCTCTTTTGCTTCTTCTCTTTTACCGTCGATATGTTTAACAAATAATTCGCGCTCTTTGCTTCCCTCCGGCCATGTTCTGTTATCATATGATGTAAAGTGAAAGGTCTGATAGTCAGAATGTGCTGTAACTGTCTTGCCAAAATCAGGGATAATATTTGCGTGATCTCCCCTCAATGCCAGGTCGTGTAATTTACCTAGCCCTTTGGGCGTACCGGTATATACTTGCCTATGATATGGTGAATCAGCAAGCGCCGGTTCAATTACATCCAGCGCTTCCGTCTTAGTGTCATCTAGCTCATCCCAACCGATAAAATCAAGACCCGATCCCCTCAGTGAATCGTAGTTATCCGATCCTTTAAGTCTAACCCATGACTCGGTATGTTTGAAAAACAAAGACAACTCTGATTTATCAGCCTTACAAACCCCATTCTGTACAAGAGGCATGAAGTATCTTGTAATATCAGGATCAATCCAATAAATCTCCTTTGCCTGCCTATAGAGTGGTAGAATGATCCATGCTATTTGTCTCTTAACCTGTAATGCCAACGATATAGCCTCGTTAAGAAGAAAAGCGGATTTACCAAACCTGCGCCCTGCAACAATTGTTCTATATTTTGCCGGAGATAAGTGTATCAGTCGTTGATTTATGTGTGGTGTATACAGCTTAGTTTCGTTCACCTTTTAAGGGCTTCGTCAATTATGAGAGTAAAAGTTCCTGATCCTTCCACCGGTTGAGCAGGCTTACCGTCCATTCTGTCCATTATCTCCTTGATTGCGTGTATATCTCCACTTGCGCCTAGAGCCAGTAGTTTTTTAGCAATTAACTTTTTAAACTTACAACGCGTCCCATCTTTACTGTGGACAGACTCCTCAACCGCTTCCTCAAGTAAATCCTTCCATGTCCAATTCCTTCTTGGTCTTCCATTTCTGTTTATATTCTCAGGGTGTACATTAAAACCTGCTACCGGCATGCGCTTGGTTTCTGTCGCTTCTTGCACCGGTATCGGCTCTGTTGGTGGTTGTACTAGCGTGCTAGTATTTGGCACGGGTACCGTAACAGTAGATTGGTCTGTAACTGTTCCTGGTTGTGGATTTGGGTTGAATTGGTCGTTATCCATATTATTTTCTATGTTTATGATATTTATGCGCTTACACCGTTATGTTTTTCATAATTTATTTAATAATTTTTCCGTTTCCTCGTCTTCCGCTTTCAGTCTTGGACTATTTTCAATTCTGATATCCTCCGCGTCCGGTCTGTCTACGCTACTGATAGGCGTTTTGTTCAATTCAACTATTGCCTGAGTATATCCCAGCTTCGGTAACATATAATGTCTTGTTATCTCATTACGCGTAGAAATTGGTAAATCGCTATCTACTATCTTAGCAACTACGTCAAGCACTGTCAATTTTATTGTCCTTGTTTTTTTCATGTCTGTCTTTCAAACCTTTTACTCACATCTATCTTCTTCATCTTCGCTCCCTGTAATGTCTTATGATGTCTGGTCATATTCTTATACGCGTACTTGGCGTTTTTAATATCGTTTTTAGAAACTCCCGCCAGCTTATCTGATCCATAGGTATCAACAAACTCCTTCGATAAGCAACCATTGACATACGGCTGATACATATCAGAACCGTATTCCTTGCGATATAACTTGGTCAACGGACTCGCGAAGTCAAACAAGTTCTCTTTCTTAGGCTTGGGTATTGCCTCGTTCTCCGCCTGACAATTATTCCCGGGCAATACTCCATATTCCCTATCAACTATTGCCTCTTCATGTCTACACTGCGGGCATTTCATTTTTTCTCGTCTTCGCAAACCACACTCACCCCATCGCATGTAATAAGTAATATCGCTACAGATACCGCTGACCTCAATGCTTCGGTTAATACTAGCGCCGGATCAATTATACCTGACTCTACAAGATTCTCAAGCTGATTACTTACCACGTTAACACCCCAGCCATAGGGCTTATCTTCTATCTTTGCCATGTGGTAGCCTGCGTTCATTCCGGCGTTCTCGAGTAACTTCTCGAATGGCTTCTCAAGCGCATTGTGTAATATCCTGAAAGCGTACTCCTCGTTTGTATTGCTTGCCTCCAGCTGCTTACGGATTAATAAAAATGATACCTCTCCGCCCGGCATAATTCCTCCCTCTATTGCAGCTCTTGTTGCTCTGATTGCGTCGTCAACTCTCTCCTTGCGTTCGTTCATTTCAACTTCGGTCGCTCCGCCTGTCTTAATAACATAAACCCCGCCCGTCATTTTTGACAATCTTTCTTTTAGTTTTTCAGCGTCCAGGTCTGACTCCGGGTCTTTGAGCAGCATTTTGATCGCTTCTTGTCTGTCATTAATAGCCTTAAGATTCCCCCTATTGCCTAGTATTGTAGTTGCGTCCTTACTCGCTTTGACCGTCTCCGCAAACCCTAAGTATTCAAACGGTACGTCTTTTAGTTGCTTATCACTTGCCTCATCAACCACTTGTCCGCCTGTCATTATAGCTATGTCTTCAAGTAACTCACGTTTATACTTGCCAAATGCCGGCGCTTTGACTGCCAGTATATTCATTAATCCCCTGCGCTTATTCTCAATTAGAGAAGCAAGGGCTGCTCCCTTCACATCATTGGCGATAATAACCAGGTTTCTGATATTCTTGGGCTTCAAACAATTTTCGTAAAACGCTAAAAACTCATACGCGTCGTCAATCTCGCGTTCAAGGAATAAGATGCAAGCGTTCTTGACCGTAGCCGTGAGTGTTCTTGGATCGGTTATAAAGTAAGGAGATAAAAACCCCCTGTCTATGCTTATACCTTCTTCATGTTCAAGTGTGGTATCATTCGACTGACTTTCATCGGCTACAATTATCCCCTCAATTCCTATCTTGTGGTATGTTGAGCCGATCATCTCACCTAGTATCTTATCTTGTGATGCTACCGTAGCAATCTGTATTTTCTCCTTTTTATTTTTTATCGGTTTTGCCAACTTGGTTATTTCCGAAACTAAAATATCTCTACCGCGCTCTAATCCTGCAACTAATGACATAGGATTAATTCCCGCGTCAACAAGTATCATTGCTTCCTTCGCAATCTGATAGCCCAGAACCACAGTCAATGTTGTTCCATCTCCTACTTGTGATACTTGCTTCTCTGCCGCTTCCCGGAGTATTCCCGCTCCCAGAGCCTGGAACTGATCAAGAGGTTGAACAAACCTTGACACCTTCAAGCCGTCATGAAACACATCGAAATCAAACCCCTTGTTAATTGCAATATTGCGCCCTTGAGGTCCCTGAGTGGTAGCTACGAGATTGTATAATTCTTCCGCTCCCTTCATTAGCTCTTTCCTTGCTTCTTGTTTATTTTTCGTTTTTGTGTACGGCATAGTTGCTCTATTGTTTTTTTACCCTGTTGCTTTCCTCAATTTTTAATAAAATTCTCCCGAACGGCGCTATAGCAAATTCTGTTCTTTTACCCCCATATTCTAGTTTAGTTTTTTCTGCCCCCGCTATAGAATATAGAACCTTATCTCCTACCCTCACCGGTGATGATACGTTAATTCCGTAATCATTCAGGCGATCCTTACCGACCGCAATCACTTCCCCTTTATAAGTTTTTCCGAAATTATCAACAATCTTAAATTCTGAATTAGTATCTGTGTCGAATGGTAGTATTAGAATAAATCCCGGCATGGGGGTGTATGTGGTAGTAATGTCCATAATCATATTATAATATATCTTACTTATTATGTCTATGCCTTTTCACTCCTCCTATTCGTTCGCGATAAAATCCTCAGATAATGTTGCTATCAAGATAAAACGAGTTAATAAGACACTTCCTGCTGTCCTCACCTAGTATACTCTTTTCGCCGCGAATTGACCATAGCGTAGCATTCCTCGCATACCAGCATTCGTTCTATGATCCCGTCTGTCATAAGTTCAACTGGATATTGTCTTGTATTTTCTCCGCACAAGTCACAAATTTTCATATCATCCTCCTTATCGTCCTCTCAATCCACATTACTCCGTAATACACCGGTAATGTGATGGGTAGAAGTAATAGGGCTATGATGTATTTAATTCTCATAATTTTAGCTTATTCAACGTGCGACAAATATGCTTTCGTCGTGTAAGCTACCCATGGATTCCAGCCTTGTACTTTCCATATAGAATATGCGCAGTCTACGTTTTTATATTGATCTGTCAACTCTTTTAATGAGCAACCTTCTTTTTTGAAATGTACGCTATTAATTTGATAAATTCCTACGTCGATTGTGTTATTAGTGTTGATATTAACCGCTTCCTCTCTAATCCCTGACTCCGCCCTTGCGATACTTAAAGCCATTTGGCAATTAAATTGTCCGAATTTCTCGCATATGTACTTTTCTATGGGCGTATTTATTTCGTCCGGGTACTCGAAAACAATAGGCTTAATAATTACCTGCGGCGCGCGCTTCTCAATTCTAATCGGCTGATACATCACAACCTCTACTGGAAAACGATAAATAATCATATGAGAGTCGTACCAGTCATTGACCATTAGAGCGGCTATAGCTATTCCGGCTGCGATCGCCAGGGTTAACGTAATACCGATATAGATTTTTATTTTATTTAATTTTTTTATGTTCATATTTTTAGCTCCTCATCTCTCCTCTTCTCCCGCTTTTGGGAGGAGACTTGCTCTCTCTCAATTATCTGCCTCACCCTTGTCGGGGATATTACAAACTCCCTACTCAATTCGTTTACAGAATATCCCCTTGCTTTCAATTTCATTAATTTTCTATTTCTACTAATATTTGTTTCACTCATAAACACATACTACCACAACCCTTACACACTGTCAAGTACCAAAATACTATCCCTCGAAAACCTTATCCAACTCATCATCACTCGCGCTCTTCAGCTCTGCTTTCCAAAATTCTCCTCCCCACATTAAAAGAGACTCTAATACAATTCTCGAGTATCCCATAGTTTCTAACTCCTCTACCAAAAGAGTAGAAGCCTCAAAGAGCCTAATCTTCTGTTCATTGGTACAAGTCTGATAAACATCATGTACTTTTTTTAATTTTTTCAAAAGTTCTAATTTTTTGTTTTCAGTCAAAAGTTTCATTTCTTATCACCTCCTTTTTTAAATTAATAAAAAAAATTTTTCATCATTTGCAATTGCAACCCCCTATAGGGGGTGTTGCAAATGACAATGATCTTTGTAGCCCCATTGCAAACGTTTTGCAAACGTATCATTTCTAGCCTCAATAACGTTTGCAATGCCATTGCAAACGTTTTGCAAATGACAATCTTGATTACCATATTTTATCAATACCATTGCAAATGACTATTAAATCAAGCTAATTGTATTATCATTTTTTTTATTTTTTAATAAAAAACATACTTTTAGCCTCAAACTTAACATTTGCAATGATTTTGACCATTGCAAATGACTGTTATACCAATCTAAACGACGCTTGCTTTCCAACCCCAATTCTCTCCAATATTTTGTCATCTTGTAGTTTTTTAATAATAGTTGCAAATGTTCTTTTACTGATTTCCGCAGCAGTACAACGAGCTTCTAACTCCATTCTAGAGGCAACCTCCATAATATCAAAAGATTGTAAAATTAAGTCCTCGCAGAGGACAGACTTTTCTACTTCATCTATAATTTCTCCCCTATACTTAAGTCCTATAACCTGCGTTACTTCTTTATTATATATATCCTCATGTATCTTCATTTCTATTTTAAACTTTTTTATTTTTTGCCCTCCCCCTCTTAATTTTGTCTGCTCCATACTGTATTCATTTTCACTTCTTGGTATTTTTGAGACATATAATGAGGAGAATGCCTGTGCCTGTATATTAGTGCTTCCTCTTGTTTTCTCAGAGCTTGTGCGTTGAATAGGCCCTCCTGATTTTCCGGCATGATGAAGTATTATAATAGACTTATCCCCAAATAATTGCTTAATACTTCTAAAAAAGACCTGGGTTTCCTGTGAGGAGTTCTCATTACCCGTCATTAAATCAATAAAGGAATCTATGATTATGAGCCCGATGTTGTTTTTTTCTACAAAGCTTTTAATATAAAGGGCAAAGGGCGAAAAGTCTTCATCTTTATTTTCGGGATCAAAAGAGAAGAGGTGTGGGTATTCTAAAAAAAACAACCCCTTTCCATTTATACCCAGGGCATTCATTCTATCCTGTGTCTCGGCCAAAGAGTTTTCCATATCCAATATTAAAACCTTGGCTGACTGTTCTACCTCGAAATTATCCAACCACTTGTCTTTATTAGCAATAGAATCAGCCATTGTTAGGGCGTTGAAGCTTTTTCCCACACCCTCAGAGCCTACAATAAAAGTAATACCATTGGCTGGCACTATTCTTTTTATCAACCAACGCTGGGCCGGAAAGTTGCGCTCAATAAGAGTTTCTCCTGTTAATACCGTAAACTCCGGAGGCTTATTAGCCTCCTGCCAATCATCAAGGGTTATAGCTTGATCCAGTATTTGCTTCATGCCAGCCTTAGATCCTGTTACAAAATATTCACAAACATCCTTTACTTCTTTTGGCAGGGTGGCTATTTTAGGGGTGGATCCGGCGGCTATGAGGGAAGTGTAAAATTCAGAGATTGCTTTTTGCCCCGGTTTATCATTGTCAAGGATAATGATTACCTCGCGTCCGGCCAGCGGACTAAGTATCTCCTGTTTATGATTAGATACTGACCCCGTAGTAACCGCGGGGAAGTCATTTTGTAGAAGGATTGCAGCATCTGCCTCCCCCTCACAAAGTATTATTTGTTTTTTTGATTGTATGCGATGAATACCGTAGAGTGCGGGAGAGTTGCCGGGGTCAAACTCAAACTTTTTCTCCCCGGTCATATTCCGGTACTTACAATAGAGTAGTTTCCCGTCAATGTCATAGATTGGGATTGTTATTTTATTATCATCCCACGCCCAACCAAGAGCTTTTTTGACAAATTCAGGATCAAGGCCGTGTTCTTGTAAATATTCCGTGGTATTCATACTTCGTTCATCTTCTTCTCAAACCAAGAGCCTTTGGCTGAAAAATTACAGGAGAAACAGTATACAGAGTTTGTGTCCGGATATATTACAAAAGAGGGGTGGTTGTCTTCATGGAAAGGGCATTTGCCTACAAACGCTCTCCCTGATTTTCGGAGGGTGTTGCCGGTTTTCCTTTCATATAGCGCAATAAGATCAATGTTTTTATTGTTAAAAAACTGTTTTTTTTTATACAAAAATGAATGATTGATGTATAGCCGTGATTTTTTAAAAGGACTTAACATAATAGGATTTCAATAATAGATAGTTTTGTAATTATTGTCAAGTGGTATGTTTTGGGGTATTGACATATATTGAGGTTTCCAGTATTATTGGCTAGATTATGGATGAATTAATGACAGTAAATCAAGTCGCGGAGTATCTGCAAGTATCAAGAGCTGAAATATATCATTATTTTAAGCGCAAAGAAAATCCCCTTAAATATATTCAGATATCAAAAGCAACAAGGCGGGTGCGTAAGCAGGATATTATAGAGTGGTTGGCAAGAAAGGTAATTAATAGCTTATGAACATCTTTCAAGATTATTACGAATCAAAATTAGCTTTGGATATTCTCACCAAAGAGGTTGAGAATAAAAAACAGGC
>Ga0180007_10003954_pt1 | contig 16030 bp, 13 predicted proteins | sample MM_PC_MetaG_FD_121122 | JGI IMG/M metagenome (GOLD analysis project Ga0180007, IMG submission 121122) | Groundwater microbial communities from the Aspo Hard Rock Laboratory (HRL) deep subsurface site, Sweden - MM_PC_MetaG | ecosystem: Environmental > Aquatic > Deep subsurface > Groundwater... | reverse complement strand
CGTAACCGACACCCCCGAGGACTGAACCCTGGAGCGCTACCGTGCGGGAAAGCCACCATTGATAAGTAGTGCCGAGAGAGAGAGGTACTGGAAACGCGGAAGATGTGCGGCGATATATAGTCATAGCCGCCATAGAGGCCCCATATCCCGCGATAGGAATCGCCGGCCTTGTAGTCCTTGCCGAGGAGGAGGCCGCGGATCATGATGTCGTCAAAAGGGTTATCTGCGTTGCCGAGGGTGGTAAATTCAAAATGGAAGTAATCGAAAGGACGCGTGTAGCTGTAGCCGGGCTTTCCGGGGAGCCCGTAGGCCATGGTGAAAGCCGCGGTTGCCTCGCGTGAGGTGAAGCTGCTTAAGACGCTCTCGTCGTCGCTCACGTCCGCATTGAGACTTACGCCGAGCTGCAGGCGAGAGAAGGTAGCCGGATTATGGCTCGGAAATATGGGCTTGAACCGGTTGCCAAAGGCAAGGCGATTGATACCCGTGGGTGGCGAAATTATCGCTGCGCCCAGCTCTTGCCAGAAACCTGGTTTACCGCCATCGCCCTCAAGCACCAGGCTGGACATCCGGAAGAGCACCTCCCCGAAGAAGCTCCCGCCAATGCCGCTGGCGAACTGGTCATTGATGGAGGGGTCCGTGGTCTCCCCGCCCGTTTCCCAGAGAAAGCTGCCTACATTGGTGTAGAGGAGCGACTCCCAATAGTTGAGGCCTGCCGATCGTGCGAACCCCTGGTACATGGACCCCTGATATGGATGCGCGAACTGATTTATGTTAAAGGCGTCCGTGTCGACCCCCCAGGGTCCGTCAACGAGGTGGTTGCCAAAGGTTGACAGGCTCGTGTCGTAAACTTTTTCCCCATTCTCCTCAAGGTCGGGGTACCCAATCAGCCGGTTATACCCGTTGAGGAGAATAAGAAAGGTGGGAATTTCCAGGGCCGGGATGAGGTAACTCTTGCCGGCGCCCGTTTCCCAAGACATGGCCGATGTCGGATCCTCGGGATCGTACTCCAGCCACTCTTCCCCGCCCAGGGTGAGATTGACAGTTTGAGCCGGGATCGTGTCGGAAAGCTCAATCAAGTCCGGGGCCGTCGCCTTGGCATATCCATATCCAAGTTTTGAAGCTTCGAGACTGTAATTACCCAGGGCTGGAACAGCAACTGTATAGTTCCCCAACTCGTCAGTAACCCCGTTTGCTGCCACCTTACCGCTAGTTACATCTTTTACCGTGATGATTGCCCATTGAATTCCCTGGTTGCTTAAATGATCCTTTACAGAACCGGATATTTCCCCCCCCTGAGCAAAGGCCAAGCTCGTTATAGCGATTACTGAACCCACGTGAAGCGCCGCCAAAATCGCCTTGAATATCGAACTCCTGATTATTGTCATAATGATCTCCTTTTATCAGCGGCAATGCCAATGCGCATCATTTCCTTACCACCAGGACAGGAATCTTCGTATCTTTATGGATTACACCATAGGCAACACTGCCGAGAACCGCGGCTTCGAAAGCACTCTTTCCCTGGGAACCCATCACAATGAGATCCGCCTTTGACTTCTTGGCCTCTTTCAAAATCTCTTTAACAGGATGCCCTTTCGTTATCGCGCTCTCTGCTTGGACGCCGTTTTCATCACACAAATTCTTTAACTCGGCAACATACCCTTCAGCAGCCTCGCGCAGATAATCCTCGATAGGTTCAATTACATGCATTGCCGTCTGTGCGGCAGGAACTGTCTGGCCTATAAATGAGCGTTGATCAATAACGCTGAGAACAATTACCGAGGCTTGTAACTGTTTTGCAAGGTCAACCCCATACATGGCTGCCTTTTGCGCTGTCTTTGACCCGTCTGTCGTCACAAGAATCTTAGAAATCATACCCCCTCCTTTAATCTATTTTTCACATATAAATGGAAGCAATCCAGATCGTTAAATGTGCTATACCACGTGCCTTACACCGTAAAACCGAGATCTGACTGATGCTCTCGTAGATTGCCGCCACGCCTTTGCCTGCACCAGCCATGGCCTGAATGTCCGCGTCATAATCATGGCTGTCCGCGATCGCCTTCTCGAAGATGGCCGGATTCGAGGTCATCCCGCGCAAGCCATCCTCTTCGATCAGACACCGGAGCTCGCCGCCGGTGAGCAAATCGCGGCGGATGTAATCCAGCCAGAGGGATTGGCCGAGCTTTCCTAACTGTACCAAAGGATTATTTTTCATGTTCCTGCCTCCTTGCTTTCCAATCCAGCGACTTTGACCAGACGGCGACAATGACGCTCGGCGCCGCTGAATCGCGCGTCGAGAAATGTTTTGACCAGTTCCCAGGCGAGCGCCCGGCCGACCACAAGGCCGCCCAGGCAGATTACGTTCAGGTCATCATCCTCAACTCCCTGACGCGCGGAAAAAGTTTCATGGATCAGGCACGCCCGCACACCCGGCACCTTGTTGGCAACGACGCACGCCCCGACGCCGCTGCCGCAGATGGCCACGCCGCGATCCACCTCCCCGCGAGCGACTGCACGGGCCAAAGGGACGACAAAATCCGGGTAATCGTCATCAGGGGCCAGTCGGGAGTCGCCGAAGTCGACCACCACATGGCCTGCTGCTCGCAACCTTCCGACGAGTTGTTCCTTCAATTCAAATCCGCCATGGTCAGCGGCGACGCCGACGCGCAGGCACGTTGTCGTCAATCCCGTCAGCGGCTCGTCGTTGGTAACGTTCACTGGTGATGCTCCAATGTCTCAGGCTTGGTAAGGTTGAGGATTTCCTTGGCCCGGGTTGTTTCATCCATGGAGCCATGGGCAATCAGGACAAACTTGCCGGTCTTGATTGCCGTTTCGTACCGCACTACGCTGTCCTTGGGGATGCCCAGGCTGTACAAGCCGGCCCCGATCGCGCTCAGACCGCCCCAGAAGGCGCCTGTCTACCCCACGCTTGCACCCGGTCTCCGGTATTGTAGTAGCCCACCACATGCTCATCCGTGTGATAGTCGCGTCCAACAATCGACAGTTTCTTCATATCGAAACCGGATTGCTGTAGTTCCTTGATAGCTGCTTCGGCAGCTGTATGCGTAGAATAGATGGCCACGATGGATTTGTCCTTGTTCATTTTATTCTCTTTTTGCTGTTGTGGAGCTGGTCATTTTTACCAGCTCCATGGCGCGTTTACAGATATTCTCAGTCGTGGGTGAAAACAAAGATCACCCCCTGTTCCATCAGCGCCGCCAGTCGCATCGGTGGCCGCATGTAGTCCGAGAAAATGAGGAACGTCGCCGTGCACCGCCAACCCGTTGGCGATTGATCCCATCGCATGCTCACGAACACCAAAGTGCAGGTTCCTTCCCGCATAACTCCAGCCGCCGCCCGACGATCCCTGCAGGTTGCCGGCCTCGTCGTCCGGGTTTTCGAAATCCCCCATGGCGATAAGTCCTGTATGCGTGGACGGATCCAAATCCGCGGAGCCACCGATCAACGAGGGAAGTTTCCCGGCGATGGCGTTCAATATTTTGCCGGAGGCAACGCGGGTTGCCATGCCCTTCGGGTCGGCCGGAAAGACCGGGATGTCCGTATCCCAGCCTTCAGGCAATTCACCGGCCATACTCTGTTGAAATTCCTTGGCTAGGCCGGGGAAGGGCTTCGCATACTCCGAGAATCGAACATCCCATTCCGCTTCGGCCTGTTTACCATGTTCAACTGCGAGGCGGAAATGCGCGAGTGCCTTGTCTGGGATGGTAAACGGCGGATCGAGTGGCCAACCCAACGCCTGTTTCGTCAATTTCACTTCTTCCTCGCCGAGCGGCGAGCCGTGCGCTGCAAAAGTGTCCTGCTTGTGCGGTGAGCCATAGCCGATATGGGTACGCACGAGGATTAAGGAGGGACGTTCCATCTCGGCTTGCGCCGCACGCAGCGCGCGGTCAATCGCTTCGAGATCGTTTCCATTCTCAACCGTCTGCGTGTGCCAGCCATATGCTTCGAAATGCCTGACACGGTCTTCTGTGAAGGTGATGTGGGTCGAAGCCGAAAGCGTGATATGATTGTCGTCGTAAAGGCAGATCAGTTTGCCGAGCTGCAAATGACCAGCGAGCGAAGCGGCCTCGGAGGATACTCCTTCCATTAAATCGCCGTCGCCGACCAGCGCGTAAGTGAAATGATTGACGACCCGGTGTCCCGGACGATTGTAGTGTGCCACGAGATACTCTTCTGCGATCGCCATGCCGACGCCATTAGCGAATCCCTGGCCGAGGGGACCGGTCGTCGTCTCTACACCCGGCGTCTGTCCGCGCTCGGGATGTCCCGGACACTTACTGCCCCATTGGCGGAATTGTTTGATTTGTTCCAGCGGCAGATCGTAACCTGTCAGATGCAGCAAGCTGTAGAGCAACATTGAACCGTGTCCGGCCGACAGGACAAACCGGTCCCGATTGAACCAATGCGGATTGGTCGGATTATGCCGGAGAAACCGCGTCCACAGCACATAGGCCATGGGCGCTGCACCGAGGGGCAACCCGGGGTGGCCGCTATTGGCCTTTTCAATGGCGTCAACGGACAAAAATCGAACAGTATTGATCGCCAGTTGATCCAATTGCGCTGCATCAAATTTTGCTTCAGGCTTAGTCTCAGGCTCAGGTCCGGCATTGGCTTCAGGTTTTGGCTCGGATTCGGGTTTGTTCTTGGTTTCGTGCTCGTGTTCCTTCATAGCGGATCTCCTGTCGTTTTTTTATTTGGCGCTTCCGCTGGTAACGCCACCGCACCCTTCGTCCGGGCCTTTTTCGACATTTGCGCCATCCGTTGGCCCATGGTTCAATGGAAACACACGGGTGGTGCCGCTGGAGAATTCGCTGACCTTGCCGTCGACGCACAGAAAGATCGGCGGCATAGCGCCATCACGACCGCGGACCGTGAGCGAGTCGCGCATCAAACGCAGATCGAGTGAATGCCCGCGGTAGCGTATGCGCATGTCGAGGCGCTCCATCTCCTGCGGCAATTCCGGAGCAAGGTGCAGAACATCGCCTCTTGCTTCGATGCCCGTCGATACGCGCTGCACCTGATCGACGGTTCCCGCCATGGCGCCGAGGTGGATGCCCTCCGCGGTAGTGCCCTGCTGGACATCGCCCACGTCGCTCTGCAGCGCCTGCGCGAAGAAGTCCATCGCGCGCGGCCGGTCGGAACGCGCCAGGACCCAGGCATACACCACCCGGGAGAGCGTGGACCCGTGGGACGAGCGGCCGGCATAATAGGCGATGTTTCGCGGAATGGTCTCGTATTCGAACGGATAGCCCAGACGCTCGAACAGTTCGCGGAGTTCCTCGGCGGAAAACAGGTAGAACAACATCAGGACGTCGGGCTGTTTCGAGAGCTTGTAGCGGTTGGCGCTGTCGTTCTCCCCTTCGAGAATGAGATCGAGCCGCTGAATATTACCGTACCGGGCCCGGTAGTCCTCCCAATCGAGCTCACGCAATTTCTCATATCCCTCGAACTGGCTGATGATCCCGTTCTCATGGAACGGCACAACCATCCTGCGACTGATATCGCCCCAGCGCGCGATCTCCTCCGCCGACAAGCCAAGCCGCGTCGTGAGCTCGGCGCGACGCATGTCGGACAGCAGATCGAGCACCTCCAGAGCCCGGCACAGCACCCACACGGCCATGATGTTGGTATAGGCGTTGTTTTTGAGACCGGGCGTTGCGGCATCGGGATAGCCGTCGTGAAACTCGTCGGGGCCCATAATGCCGCGGATCTCGTAGCGCCCGCGCTCGTCATCGAAGCTCGCGATGCTCGACCAGAAGTGGGCGATATCGAGAATCAACTCCGCTCCGTAGGAATGCAGAAACTCGACGTCGTGAGTGACCTGGAAGTACTGCCAGACGTTATGGGCAATGGCACTGCCAACGTGGCGCTGCAAGTAGGAGTTGTCGGGCACCCAGCGCTGGGAGCGCGGGTTCAGGTTGAGCGCCTGGGTCTCCTCCTGACCATCGCTTCCACTCTGCCAGGGAAACATCGCACCCTGGTAGCCGGCTGCCGCGGCTGCGGCGCGCGCCTCGCCCAATCGCCGGTAGCGGTAGATCAGAAGCGACCGGGTGATCTCGGGCATTCGATAATTGAAGAACGGGAAGATGAACAGTTCGTCCCAGAAAACATGTCCCTGATACGCTTCCCCGGTCCAGCCCCGCGGGGGCACGCCGATATCGAGTCCGATGGAGTTGTGTGATACGGCCTGCAGCAGGTGAAACATGTTCATCCGAAGCAGCATGGGGACGTTTACCGTAAACCCGGGTTCGGCCGGCGAGATGCGCACTTCGAAGTGGCTCCACAAGTTTCTCCAGGCATGCACATGGTCCGCCATCACGGCATCGAAGCGGCCCGTGCGCGCGATCGCTTTTCGCGCCTCCAGCCCACACTCTGAAATGGCGTGGTCGCGCGACGTATAGAAAGAGGCCAGCTTCTCCAGCACCAATGTCTCACCTTGCTTGACGTTTACGGTAAGTTCCTGCCCGATGTATCCCGGCTCCTCGATGACCCGGCGCCGGACCTCGAGAGGCTGTCCGTCGAGAAACGCCTGCGTTCGCGCCGCCTGCGCCACATGAATATTTGACTGGCTGGTGCGCACCAGCAGGTACACGCCGTCCTCGCCAATGACCTCACCTGCCAGCGGCTCCAGGTGCTTGTTGTTGAACTTGCGGTACAGCTTCGCGCCCGAGTTGACGATGCGCCCATCAAGCGCCGAACGCACCGTGACGCCTGCCGACCAGTTGTCGGCGGTCAGCGCCAGTTCCAGCGCGCCCAGGTGCATGTCCCCCATCGAGACCAGGCGTCGCTCTTTGAGCGTACTGCGCCTCCCCTTGCCATCCTCGAAGCTGATGTTTCGCACCAGCATGCCCTGCCGCAGATCAAGCTCCTGGCGATATGACAGGAGTCTGGCACTCCGCGCCTCGAACCAGTCCTGACCGTCGATGCGAAACCCGAGCGCGAGCCAGTTGGGGAAATTCACCAGGTCCTCGTTCTCGACGTCGCGGCCGGCAAGGTCGGTGCGCAACCGATTATAGCCGCCGGCGAGATAGGTGCCCGGATAGTGGAGGTCATCGGCCACGGCCCCGGCAAGGGCGCCGCGTGTCGCGAAATAGCCGTTCCCCAGAGTGCACAGGGCTTCGCGGATACCCTCTTGTGCCGGGTCGAAACCCTCAAACACGAGTGACCACGCGGATACCGGTTCCACTTCTACCCGGACTTGCGCCATATCGGTTACTACGAAATCGGCGCCGGCCTCGCGCAGCGCCTTCGCGTGCCCGCCGCGATCGACGCCGATGACGCAGCCGAAGCCTCCTGCGCGCCCGGCTTCGACGCCTGCGACCGCGTCCTCCACCACGACGGCACGCGAAGGTTCTACCCCAACGCGTCGTGCCGCCTCCAGAAAAGCATCCGGAGCCGGCTTACCCTTGAGCTTGAGGCGGGTAACGTCCTTCCCGTCCACGCGCTCCTCGAACAATTGCGCGATGCCGGCTTTCTCGAGCACCACCGCGCAGTTGTTGCTGGATGAGACGACGGCGGTCTTGAGTTCCTGCGCCCGGAGTTCACGCACCAGCGCGATCGCGGCTTCATAGGTTTCGACGCCGTCCTGCTTCAGGTGTTCCAGAAAATACCGGTCCTTCAGATTGCCCAGCGCTCGCACGCTTTGCACGTCGGGGCCGTCTTCGGATTCACCCAACGGCAATTCGATCCCGCGTGACTCAAGGAAGTCTGCCACACCGTCGTAACGCGGCTTGCCGTCGACGTAGCGCGGGTAGTCGGTGTCGATAGCAAAGGGAACGAACGGCTCGCCTGCCTGGGTGGCGCGCTGCTTGAGAAACCCGTCGAACAGCTTTTTCCAGGCCGCGGCATGCACTCTCGCCGTCTTGGTCAGCACACCGTCGAGATCGAACAGGACCACGTCATAGTCCCGTGGGGAGAGCTTAATGGCGGCTTTCATCGTTTCCACAGCGATGTTATCCTTATCACAATGTTATATTTGCTACGGCCTCATCGAAAGAAGCGTTTACTATTTTGGCGGGATCAAAAAACCGATACGCGAGCAATTTCACGCGGTCGTTCACGAGGAACCACACCAGTGCAGCCCCACACAAACCCGGCCCAACCCCAGCCGAGGGGCGTCATGAACAGCCCATAGACCGCGATCAATGTCGCCGCGATTTGCGTGCCGAGCACCGCGATCCATAAAATCTTTGCCGGGCGGATGGACCAGAACGGGCCGCGCGTGCGCGTAAGGAAATTTCAGAAAGAGATTCGTCTTCTTTTCGGTAAGTTCATTCGGCCCGTATTGGGTTAGCCGTTTCTGTGCCTCGTCTTGACTGAGGCCGTCCGGCGACGATCCCAATTTTGCCTGCAGTTCCGGCATGGGCAGGGATTTCAGATCGTCCTTCGTATCCGCCTTGATATCGGGCTTCGCATCGGTCTTCGATTCGAGCGCCTCGGGCTGGTCAGTCTTAGGTTCCATAATGGGTATTCCTCATGTCTTTCCTATGCGGGGTTGAATATGTCCTGAAAGACAACATTCCACAAAGCGATGACGGGCACTTCGGGGTGGTGGGGATTGAAGGAGAAAATGCTGAGCGATGCCGTGCCGAGCGGGAAATGTTCCGCTTCGGCCACCGTTAATCCGATCCATCGGGCGGCCAAGACTCCACCAAACTGGCCGTGGGAAAAAAGCGCAACCTTGCCGCTCATCGTGCGCAGGCGAGCGAGGAACCGCTCGGCTCGCGCGAAAATTTGCGCGGGCATTTCACCATGCGGACAACCGTCCCGAAAAATATTCCAGTCCGGCCGCCCCTTACGGATATCCACGGAGCGCTTACCTTCGTAATCGCCATAGTCCCATTCCGCCAGGTCCGGTTCGATGTCTGGGACGTTATCCAGCCCAACCAACTCACAAGTTTGCCGGGCGCGCTTCAGTGGGCTGGTCAACACATGGGCAAACCGGATATTCCGGAGGTGCTTGCCAAGTTCACGCGCCTCTTGCTCGCCGTTCGCGGTTAATGGAATATCCGTACGACCGGTGTGCCGGCTGGAGAGCGCCCACTCGGTTTCGCCGTGCCGGATGAGGTAAAGATGCAGGGGGCAGGGTAAGCTTTCTTTCATGCTTCCGTCCTTTCCATTGCGGCATTGTATTCGCCGCGGCGGGCCGCGCCGTTGCATTTGGCCCGATGATACAGGGCTTGCTGGGCCGCCGACAGGTTGGCTTCCTCGCCTTGCCATATCTCCAGAGCCGGCTGCTGAATGGCGCGGGCAAAGGAAAAAGTCAACGCCCAGGGCAGTCGCGACTTGAATCTGACATGCATGGCATTCAAACGGGCCGAGGCCAGCTCAGCGGACTGGCCGCCCGACAGGAAGGCAATCCCCGGCACGGCGGCGGGGACGGCCCGCAAGAGACAGCGCACTGTGGCGTCGGCCACTTCGTCCACCGTTTCTTGCCTGGGGCATGTCGATCCAGGCAGCACCATGTTGGGCTTGAGGATCATTCCCTCCAGCATCACCCGCTGGCTGTAAAGATGGTGGAAAACCGTGTGGAGGACGTCCTCCGTCACCGCGCGGCATCGCTCCAGGCTATGGCTGCCTTCCATGAGCACTTCCGGCTCGACGACAGGAACCAGTCCGGCTTCCTGGCACAAGGCGGCATAGCGGGCCAGGGCCTGGGCGTTGGCAACGACACACCCCCGGCTGGGAATGCCGTCGCCCACGGTAATGACCGCGCGCCACTTGGCAAATCGGGCGCCCATTTGAAAATATTCCTTGAGGCGGGCGCGCAATCCGTCCAGGCCTTCGGTGATTTTTTCGCCTGGATGACCGGCCAGTTCCCTGGCCCCGGTGTCCACCTTAATGCCGGGAATAATTCCCGCCGCGCTGATGGTGTTAATAAAGGGAGTACCATCTCTCTGCCGCTGGCGGATCGTCTCGTCGTAAAGGATCGCGCCACTGATAGCTTCACCCAAACCAGGCGTGGTCACCAGCAACTCCCGATAGGCGCGCCGGGCCTCCTCGGTCTGGGGAATCCCCAAACCGGCAAACCGTTTGTTGCAGGTTGGATTACTCTCATCCATCGCCAGCAACCCCTTGTCGCCATCGACCAGCTTTCGCGCGATGTCTATAAGCCCTTGCCTGTTCATTTTGCGTTGCCCCACTTCCAGTTGCGAATCTCCGGCATGTCCTGGCCGTTTTTGTTGATGTATTGCTTATGCTCGAACAGCTTGTCCTTGAGTTGCTGTTTCAGGTAGACGCCCTTGCCGCCCGTCTGCGGCAGGCGGTCGATGGTGTCCATCACCAGGTGGAAGCGGTCCAGATCATTCAGCACCGTCATGTCAAAGGGAGTGGTGATGGTGCCTTCTTCCTTGTAGCCGCGGACGTGGATATTGTGGTGGTTGGCGCGGCGGTAGGTCAGCCGGTGGATCAGCCACGGGTAGGCATGGAAGGCAAATATGACCGGCTTGTCACGGGTGAAGAGCGCGTCGAAATCAGGGTCGGAGAGCCCGTGCGGGTGCTCGGATTGCGGCTGCAGCTTCATCAGATCGACCACGTTGACCACGCGAATTTTCAGCTCCGGCAGATGCTCGCGCATGATGGAAACGGCGGCCAGCGTCTCCAGGGTGGGCACGTCACCACAGCAGGCCATGACCACGTCGGGTGCTGCGCCCTGGTCGTTGCTGGCCCACTGCCAGATGCCGATGCCCTCGGTGCAGTGCCTGACCGCGGCGTCCATGGTCAGCCACTGGGGCGCCGGGTGTTTACCCGCGATCACGACGTTGACATAGTGGCGGCTCTTCAGGCAGTGGTCCATCACCGACAGTAGACAGTTGGCATCCGGCGGCAGATAAACCCGCACGACCTCGGCCTTCTTGTTAACGACGTGGTCGATGAAACCGGGGTCCTGATGGGTGAAGCCGTTGTGATCCTGACGCCAGACATGGGAGGCCAGGAGGTAGTTGAGCGAGGCGATCTTCCGCCGCCACGGCAGGTCCGCCGTGACCTTCAGCCACTTGGCGTGCTGGTTGAACATCGAATCAACGATGTGAATGAACGCCTCATAGCAATCAAAAAGGCCATGACGGCCGGTGAGCAGGTACCCCTCAAGCCAGCCCTCGCACTGGTGCTCGCTGAGCATTTCCATTACCCGTCCGGCGGGCGCGAGAAATTCATCGTTCGTCTCGGTGGCCGCATCCCATTGGCGGTTAGTCACCTCAAAAAGGGCTTCCAGGCCGTTGGAAAGCGTCTCGTCAGGGCCGAATACCCGGAAATTCCGCTGCTCGCTGTTCAGCTTCGCCACATCGCGCAGAAATTTTCCCAGTACATGGGTGTCGCCGATGCCGCGCACTCCCGGCGAGGGTATGTCCACCGCGTAATCCCGGAAATCCGGCATCCGCAGGTCGCGGAGCAGCATGCCGCCGTTGGCGTGGGGATTAGACCCCATGCGTCGGTCACCCTGGGGCGCAAGTTCTGCCAGTTCCGCCTTCAGACGGCCCTGTTCATCAAAGAGTTCTTCCGGCCGGTAGCTCCTGAGCCACTCTTCCAGGAGTTTGAGGTGTTCGGGATGGGCGGCCGGGTCGGAGAGCGGAACCTGGTGCGCCCGGAAGGTGCCTTCGATCTGCCGGCCATCGACCACCTTCGGCCCGGTCCAGCCCTTGGGTGAATTGAGGACGATCATCGGCCAGCGCGGCCGGGTGAGGTTGCCATGAACCCGGGCCTCCTGCTGGATTCTCCTGATCTCTTCCACCGCCGTGTCGAGGGTCGTGGCCATGGCCTCGTGCATCAGCTCGGGCTCGTGGCCCTCGACAAAGTAGGGTGTCCAGCCGTAGCCGCGGAACAGCTGTTCCAATTCCTCGTGGGTGATGCGGGCCAGGATGGTCGGATTGGCAATCTTGTAGCCGTTCAGGTGCAGGATCGGCAGCACCGCGCCGTCAGTGGCCGGATTAAGAAACTTGTTGGAATGCCAGGCGGTGGCCAGGGGGCCGGTTTCCGCTTCACCGTCGCCCACCACGCAGGCGACAATGAGATCGGGATTGTCGAACACCGCCCCGAAGGAATGGCTGAGCGAATAGCCCAGTTCGCCGCCCTCGTGGATCGAACCCGGGCACTCCGGCGAGGCGTGGCTGGGAATGCCGCCGGGAAAAGAAAACTGGAGAAAGAGCTTCTGCAGCCCGGCCTCATCCTGGCTGATGTTGGGATAGATCTCGCTGTAGGTACCCTCGAGATAGGTGTTGCCCACCACGGCCGGACCGCCGTGACCCGGTCCGGAGACATAGATCATGTCGAGGTCGTATTTTTTGATGACCCGGTTCAGGTGCGCGTAAATGAAGTTCTGCCCAGGCGTCGTGCCCCAGTGTCCCAGCAGCATGTGCTTGATATCGGCGAGCGCCAGCGGCCGCTTCAGCAGCGGATTGTCGTAGAGATAGATCTGGCCGACCGACAGGTAGTTGGCGGCCCGCCAGTAGGCGTCCATCCGCTGGAGCAGTTCAGGAGTGAGTGTCATTGCATCTGTTTTCATATTTTTCCTTTTGATCAGTGTATTATTTTGCCGCGGGAGTATCGTGCCATCTTCACCATTTCCAGAACCAGCAGCGGGATAGTCCCCACCGCGAGCAGCCAGAGACAATCGTCGAACGGCATGTATGACGTCTTCAGGAAGCGGCCCAGAGTCGCGTTGTGTTGGCTCCACACCTGGAGGCCGAAAGAAATGGCAACCACGATGACGAGGTTGACGTTCGTGAAAAGGGAAATGCGCCAGACCGGCTTGGTTTCACTCCGGCCGCCGAAGGAGCGCAGGAGTTCGGCGAAGACCAGAACGGCGAAAGCGTATGTGCGGGCCATTTCCGGGTTTCCCTTCTTCAGGACATAGAGGTAAACCGCGAACGCGACGCTCGCCGTCAGGAGGCCGGTGAGGAACATCGTGGGGAGAAAACCGCGGGCAGTGATACGTTCAGCCCGGGGGCGCGGGGTGTGCTTCATCACGTCGGGGTCGATGGGGTCGGTGGCGAGGCAGAGCGCAGGCAGACCGTCGGTGACGAGATTGATCCAGAGCAGGTGAATCGGCAGCAGCGGCACAGGGAGACCAACGACCACGCAGACGGTCATGAACAGGAGTTCACCGGTATTGCCCGCCAGCAGGTATTGGAGTGTTTTGCGGATATTATCGTAAATGCCCCGACCTTCTTCCACGGCAGCGACGATCGTGGCGAAGTTGTCATCGGTGATGATCATGTCCGCCGCCTGCTTGGTGACTTCCGTTCCTGCTTTCCCCATGGCGATGCCGATGTCGGCCCCCTTGATGGCCGGGGCATCGTTCACGCCATCGCCCGTCATGGCCACGACAGCTCCGTTGGCTTTCAAGGCGCGAATGATGCGCAGCTTGTGCTCGGCAGTTACGCGGGCGTAAACGCCAATCTCGGGCACGCGCTTGCGGAGTTCGTCGTCGGACATCTTCTCCAACTCGACACCCGCGATGGCCATGTCGCCGGCTGCAGCGATGCCTATTTCCCGCGCAATGGCCTTCGCGGTATCCGGATGGTCTCCGGTAATCATCACGACACGAATGCCGGCGGCGCGACACTTCGCCACGGCGTCTTTGCCCTCGGGCCTCGGCGGATCATACATTCCCGACAGACCAACGAACACCAGATCGCGCTCCACGGCGTCAGCAGTGAGGTCGGCGGGCGCAGCGTTGTCCAAGTCGCGCCAGGCCGAGCCGAGCACGCGCAGGGCTTGCTGCGCCATCGCGGTATTTTGCGCCGCGATGTTCCGGCGATCCTCGTCCGTCATGGGACGGACCCCATTGCCGGAGTAAAGGTTTGTGCAGCGCGCCAGCAGCACGTCGGGCGCACCGTTTATCAAGGCGCGGAGATTTCCATCAGGCATCCGACGGATGACCGAACTCATTTTGCGGTCGGAGTCAAATGGAAATTCCTGCTGTTTCGGCAGTTCCTTTTCGATGCGCTCCTGGTGACCGCCGGCTTTGATACCAGCCGCAAGCATGGCGCCTTCGGTGGGATCACCGATGACTTTCCATGTCCCCTCTTCCTGGACAAGATGGGCGTTGTTGCAGCCGAGGAGAACGGTGGCGAGCTCGAGCAACGGCGCCGCGTGCTGCGCTTCCGTCTTCTTGCCCTCGAAGCGCACTTCGCCCTCCGGCCCGTAGCCTTCGCCGGTGACCTCAAAGCTCCGGCCTGCGACGTAGAGTGCGCGTACAGTCATTTCGCCCACGGTCAAGGTGCCGGTCTTGTCCGTGCAGATGACGCTGGTCGAGCCGAGCGTCTCGACTGCCGGCAGTTTACGCATAAGCGCCCGGCGGCGGGACATGCGCAACACTCCGAGAGCGAGCGCAACCGTGACGACTGCGGGAAGCCCTTCCGGCACGGCCGCCACGGCGAGGCTCACCGAAGTCATGAACAACTCCAGGGGCTCTATGCCGCGCAGCAGCCCCAGTCCGAACAGCAGCGCGACGATGCCCAGTGCCGCCCAGACCAGGATGTGCCCGAAGGAGTCGAGCTTGCGCTGCAGCGGAGTCCCATCCTCTGCGCCCGCCTCTGCAATCAGCCCGGCGATGCGGCCCAACTCCGTGTTCATCGCCGTAGCCACGACCACGGCCACGGCCGTGCCGGCCGCAACGCTGGTGCCCATAAACACCATGTTCTCGCGGTCGCCGAGTGCGACGTCGCCCTGTTCCAAAGTCGCGGACTGCTTCGTCTCCGCCTTCGATTCGCCGGTCAGCGCGGACTCGATGCACCTGAGCGAGGCCGCTTCCAGCAACCGGGCATCAGCCGCGACCAGGTCGCCGGCTTCCAGCTCGATGATATCACCGACAACGATGTCCGAGGCAGGAATCGAAGTGACCTGACCATCGCGTCGTACCCTGGCCTCGGGCGCGGTCAGCTTCTTGAGCGCCGCGATTGACTTCTCGGCCTTGAATTCCTGGTAGAAGCCAATGACGGCGTTCAGGGCAACGATGGCGAGGATGGCGATGGCATCCACCATTTCGCCCAGCACGCCGGAGATGACACCGGCAGAGATGAGAATCCAGATGAGGAGGCTCTTGAACTGGCCGAGAAAAATCTGCAGCAAACTGATGCGCTTGCCTTCTTTCAGCTCGTTCGGGCCGTCAGCCGCGAGGCGTTGCGCCGCTTCCCGGGCAGACAGCCCTGTTGCCGAGGAACCGACCTGTGTCAGTACGTCCTCGGCAGACTGGCTATGCCAGGCTTTGCCTTCTGGTTGCTCAGTGGCAATGGTCATGTTTTCTCTTCTGTCCTCGTAACTACTCAGGTTGTTTAGGCTATAGCCTATTAGGCTGTAGGAAACGATCATTCGTGACCGATAATCATTACGCAACACCTGACAATCTACAGCCTAAAAGGCTAAGCCGTTGTAATCAAATAACACCATCATCTGGAAATCAGAGACGACATAAGGAGCCGTAACGAAATTCTTAATAATGAAGAGGTTATTTCGTAACGGCTCCTAAACACCTGAGCAATTACTCATAACGTTCTTCCAAGAGGTCGTGCCCCGGTAATCCGGCAGTTTACCTCTTGGACACCTTGAAAATCACGACGATGACCACCACCAGTACGACGAGTATCGGCCAAACCCACATCCCTCCATTTATCCATCCGCCCATATTATGCATCATAAAGCTCCTTTTCGTTTCGTTGCGACCAACCGCCACCTGACAATCCAGAGCGAGAGCGGAGGCAGCAATGTTACTTGAAGCAGCCGCCACAGGACTACAAAACCGAGCGCCACAATTCGTCGGTGGCATGATTCCACGACCAGCGCAAATCCAGGGCCAGCTCGGCCAGGGAATCGAATCCCTTGATTTCCGTTGCAAACAGATTGTACATGGGATGGCTGACACGGGTTGGTTTGCTCATGGCTTGTCCTGTATTTTTCCTGCGCAGGCGTTCATTCGTTCCTGGCCCGGCCGTTTTCAGGGGCATAACCGCTGATTCCCATCATGAATCGCAACAAACCGTAACTGAGCCAGCTTATGAACCGTAAACCGGCT
>Ga0180007_10003953_pt1 | contig 16034 bp, 16 predicted proteins | sample MM_PC_MetaG_FD_121122 | JGI IMG/M metagenome (GOLD analysis project Ga0180007, IMG submission 121122) | Groundwater microbial communities from the Aspo Hard Rock Laboratory (HRL) deep subsurface site, Sweden - MM_PC_MetaG | ecosystem: Environmental > Aquatic > Deep subsurface > Groundwater... | reverse complement strand
ATGAATAAATTAGTTCTCATTAAATCAATCCATACCTTAATCTGGATTTTTTTTGTTACGGTTATATTTTATGTTTTTTATAGTGGTTTTTTCAATGAAATAAACCTTCTGACATGGATTGCCATAATCTCGGTTTTTCTGGAAGCTTTGGTACTTCTAATTTTTAAAATGTCGTGCCCGCTTACGGTAGTTGCCCGGAAATATTCTGATTCCCAAAAGGCCAATTTTGATATTTACCTTCCCAATTGGCTGGCGCGATATAATAAAGAAATTTTTACCACTATTTTTATGATTGGATTGTTGATGGTTTTGTTTCATACCTTTTTTAATTAAGGTAACACTTTCTTTATTTAAAAATCTTCAATAAAAAATTTAAAATAAATGATATGGCATCAGATCAAAATTTTGTAGACTTTGTTTTGGATCAGATAGAAAATGCAGGTGAAGTCACTGCTAAAAAAATGTTCGGAGAATATGGAGTTTATTCTGATGGGAAGATTTTTGCACTTATCTGCGACAATCAACTATTTATAAAACCAACTGAAGCCGGAAGCGCATTTATTGGGAATGTTGTTGAGGCACCACCGTATACCGGAGCAAAATTGAGTTTCTTAATCGAAGATAAAATTGAGGATCGTGAATGGCTAAGCGAATTAGTCAGGATTACCGTGAAAGAACTTCCTGAGCCTAAACCAAAAAAGAAGAAAAAGAAAACTTCCGGGAATAACTGATTTAAATAATTACCCGAGCAGGTTGAGCACGAATATCGATTAAGGTGATAACCTCTTAAAATGAAAAGAAATTTCGGTGTTTTCATCAGAAATGATGGCAATTAACTCTTCCCTTAGCAATGTATATTTAATTTTCTTTGGGAATTCGTTTTCATCGTTTTCACAAACAAAGCTATTTTCAGAAATGGTGCTTAGTTCGAATAGGGTAGGGCTATCATTCACTCCCGAAACTTCATAAATCCATTTCTTATCCATTTTTACGAGTCTGATTTCTTCTTTAAAAATGGTATCCAAAGATTGAAGCGTAAATCCCATTCCAATGTATTCTGTATTTGAAGCCTTTGTCCATCTTTCATGCGTAATCTTCGGTTCCATTTCGTTGGTTCGGATCCAGTTCCCGATCAGCCAGTCAAAATTATTCAGGCTTTCGGCGTCATTATTGGTTTGTGTGGAACTATTTATACATGATAGCATGGTTGCAACCGCAACCATGCATGCATAATGAAGAATATTATTTTTAAGAAATTTAAGAAAACCCATCGACCTATTATTTTTTTTACTAAAACCGCTGGGTATATTTGGTCCAGAGTGCTTCGTAAAGGTGCCAATACTTGCCCACAGCATCATTGGCCATATCGTTTGAATACCTGGTTAAAAAGTCTTTTGCTGCTTTCGGATTTTTCTTATAAAGGGCCAGTGCTTCCGCTTCAACATTTGCCTGATTTGTAAACGCTTTATCCTCTATTTCATTCCAAACCTGGCTAATATCCACGATCATATCCTGCCATCTGAACAAAGCTAATTGAGCAACGACCCGATAAGCCCACCATGCCGATTCCTTATTAAACTTTGTTCTGGCATCGATCATATAAGATTCTGGCATGGTCGTGTTCCCGATATAAAAGGGAGTATGCGGGGTGGCTGCAGGATTGTCATAACCGAACCATACAACGCCCCCAATATCATTGGGTAACCAGCTTCTTGATTGGGTGACCTGAACATAAGTCGCACGAATGCAGGCAATGGTCCGTTCGTTTTGGATATTTAAGAGTTGCTTAAGTTCAGTGGTTAAAAAGGGGTTTGCAATAGGGCTCTTTACTGATTTTCCCTCTTTATCAACCATTAGCATGGTTCGGCTCATATCATAAGGGGTATCCTGATAGTAGTCGCGAAACATATTTACCACATCCTGTGCTGAATATTTCTTTTCCGGTTTAACCGAAAGGGGATAGTTTTCAGCATTTGCATCGAGTTTGAGTGAAGGAGCAACAAGGCTGAGTACCCTCCATTCCCGGCGGCGACATCCCATACTGTTTCTATTTGCGTAAGCATAGCAGAATTCGAATGGCTGTCCGTTTTCAGGATTCCATAATCCAAGTTCCACGGCTGTGGAAAAAACATTATCACTTGCCATATAATTATCAGGATCGTTGAGGTTAAGTGTTCGGATTCGGCTTGCGTTTGCATTTACACTGATGTGATCGTCAGGAATTCGAACAGCGGCCCAAACTGCCCCAACTTTGTCTTTACCGGGGCCGATTATCTCAAAATACCAAACTTCGTTTGGATCGGCAAAAGTAAAACATTCGCCAACGTCGTTATAACCATACTTTTTGGTGAGTTCATCTATGATAAGAATGGCTTCACGCGCAGTTTTAGCCCTTTCAAGTGCCAAACGATACAATTCGGGGCAATCAATTTTACCGGAATCGCTTTGCATCATTCTGTTTCCTCCAAAGGTAGATTCGCCAATTGCCAACTGATGTTCATTCATAATCGGGTAAGCTGCATTAAAATATGCATAAGTTTCGTTAACCTGTGGAATTTCAACGCTGACTTTTCTATCCAATTGATCAGGCATTGTTGTAAGTTTAGGGTCAACATAAACCTTGGTCAAGGCCCCTTTTTTATGTTTCATATTCGGGACGATGTTTACCCAGGTCCTGTCAGTTCTGCTGTCGCAGGTATGAGAAGTGATGGTCGATCCATCGGCTGAAGCAAGTTTGCCAACCAGAATTGAGGTACAATTATCGGTCTCTTTCCCAAATTCGGGTTCGATTGTTTGGGCATAGCCGAAATTTAAGAAGGTTAACGTTAAAAGAGAAGCAGTTGCTAATCTTAAGATGGGTTTCAGTTTAAATAGAGTAGTCATAAAGTATTTGTTTATTATGATTTGTAATGGTTAAACAGGTCGTTAAATCTGCTTCCCTAAATTAAATTCAGGATTATAAATGAGTCCAATAATATTTCCCCAAGGATCTTTTAATGTAGCAACCATCAATTCTCCACCCACATTGGTCGGTATTTCATGAGATACCGCTCCCAATTCCATCAATCGGTTAAATTCCTTTTCTATTTCATCAACTCCCCAATAGGCCAGAACACTATCGTTCTTTTCGGTCGTTGGTTTCTCTTCAGGTAAAAGTCCGAGTTCATAGCCACCAATATTAAACCCGACATAAAATGGCTCATCAAAGTATGGCATAGTTTCAAAAGCTTTTGAATACCATTGTTTGGCCTTATTTAGGTCGCCAACTTTATAAATTACGGTTCTTAATCCCAGCATATTAAATATTTAATTTTTATAATAGGTCACCGTATTCACTTTTTTCCAGGCCCCTCTTGTAAAATCAGGAATTTTAATAGGCATGCTCTGATTTTCAACCGATACTTTTGAAAGTTCAATAATAGACGACCATTCAGCTGCATCGTAAACATCCTGATCAAGCGGAAGTCCATTTTTTAAACAATAAATTAAACGATAATCCATAATAAAATCCATACCTCCATGGCCACCAACTTCTTTTGCTTTTTCCTGAATATCAGCCACAATCGGGTGTGTATATACTTTTAAAAGAGAATCCAGTTTATCCGGAGGCAAGAAAGCATGTGCATTGGGTTCTAATGCTATTCCTTTAACCGGATATTTTTGAGCGAAACCTTTGGTTCCGCTAACTGTATGTAAACGACTATAGGGTCTCGGGCTGGTTACATCATGTTGCAACATAATGGTTTTTCCTTTGGCAGTTTTGATAAGAGAAGTGTTGATATCACCTTTTTTATAAGTCCTTTTTGCATAATCCGAATCTTCGCCAAATTTTTCTTTAGCATAAATACTCATGCCAAATTGGTTGCTCGACATGGAAACGATGTGATTCATTTTATCTCCACGGTGAATATTCATGATATGACTGATCGGACCCAATCCATGGGTAGGGTAAGTGTTGCCATCAGTTTTTTCCAGATGTTTCAAGCGCCACATATCCCAGTAACCGGTGCTGTCGTCAAAATTCAACCAACGTAAGTCGTGAATATAAGCCCCTTCGCTATGGACCACTTCGCCGAATAAACCTTGTTGCGCCATATTAAGGGTAGCAATTTCGAAAAAGTCGTAATTGCAATTTTCAAGCTGCATGCAGTGTTTACGGGTTCTTTCAGCAGTTTCAACCAGTTTCCAGCAATCTTCGATGGTAAGTGCCGCCGGAACTTCAGTTGCCACATGCTTGCCGTGTTCCATGGCATAAACGGCAATGGGAGTATGTAAATCCCAATGCGTACAAACATAAATCAAATCAATATCGTCCCTTTCACAAATCTTTTTCCAATCTTCAGCTCCGGTATATCCATCAGCTTCCGGCCAACCTTTATCCCTTAAAGTTTGTTGGCTTCTTTCAACATTTTCAGGTACAACATCACACAGAGCCACTATTTTTACATGATCGAGATAGGTAAATCGTTTTACAGATCCTGAACCCCTCATTCCTAATCCGATAAACGCGATACGAACCGTATCAATCGGATCGCATTTAAGTTCAATAACATCTGTTTGCCCGGCTGGTCTGGCTGGCTCAGGGAACAATTCTCTGGCTTCAAATAAGTCATTACTTTTTTTATCGGTTTGATAATTACAGGAAACTGATAAGAAGGTGATAATGGTAATTAATGTGATTAATGTCGTTTTCATTATTTAATGGTTTGTTTGATAATCAGGTTGTCTTTTTTAAAATTTACTATAAATCTATGATTTTTTTTAAGTCACTTTCAGATAAATTCAATAAACCTGCTTTCGGCAGTCTTTTGGTCATTTCCCTCCAGTTTTTATCTTTAGCGAATATTTCTTTGAAAATTGGAAGTGCCTTATCGAGTTGATTGTTATTGGCCATGGCAATGGCTTTCCAGTATTTCATTTCAAGGTTTTCAGGGAACATTTTTTCGGCAGCCTCATATTCTGTAAGCGCCGTTTTCATGTCGTTTAATTCTATCGCCAAATCGCCTCGGTTCATGTGTTCATAAGCCCTGTGTACCCTTAAAAGGCGCTCAAGTTCGATCAATGGAGTTTCGTGGTCGTCCACACGTAGATCAATTTTTTTATCAAGCCAGGGTTTATCGGTTTTTTCTCCATTTACTACCAAGATCACTGCCGATTGTTTTCCCCTGATATCGCCTCCCGCATCTTGCGCAGCCTGTAGCACTTTCAATACCCTTTCGGCAAGTGGCAAATCATTATTTTTTTCGAAAGCTTTAGCCATTGCCGGTACGATCTTATCGTTCAGCATCATGTTGGCTTGAACTGAAAAATTGGTTCCAACGATATGATGTGCAGATTCGACACATTTTTTTCCGGTAAAAGCATTTACAACCCCTTTTGCATCAAGTAAGGCCACTTGCCGGAATTCTCTTCCTACGTCCCCTGCAATCAATGTAACCAGGGCATCTTTCGCATTTTTTCCTTCTTCCATCAATTTTAAGCCTTCAGGTCCAAAAGCCGGGTTGACGAATGATTGAGTTGCTACAACACCCACCCCTGATTTGCCCCAGGATACCAAAGTGCCAACCGAAAACCAATGACTCTGGACCCCAACAGCCATCTCACCGGTTGTTTTATCACGTGCCACTATCGAAAAAGTATGGGCGAATTTTTCTTTATAAACATTTTGAGCAACTCCTAGATGTGGAAGGAGTATGGCTGAATGAATAACTAAAATTTTTAAGTATGAAGTTTTCATGATAACTAAATTTAATAATGGCTTCTAATTTATTATAAAGTTATTATACCTGTGTGACTGCAAGAGTTTTTTACCCAAAGTTAGGAATTGTTTTAAATTGGGATATTAAATCATAACTTAAATCTTAGAGATTGTTTTATGAAAGATTGATTTATTCGATGCAAGGTAAAATAGTTCATCTTATTTTTCTTCCGGAATATTTGATCCAACCACCGATTGAACTCCCAATGACCCTTCAGGGATAATACCAAGATTGATATAAATCGGACTCACAACCGCTTTAAGTTCAGGGAGTTTGCGGGCAAAAATATAAGCTCCGATAATACAAGAAATACCTCCGATTACCAAAGTAGCCGGAGCACCGATACTGTCTGCTAAGCTACCGGCTAAAAAGCTACCGAAGGGAGCAGTTCCCATAAATGCCATCGCATAAAAACTGAGTACCCTGCCTCGTTTATCATCGTCAACAATCGTTTGTAAAATGGTATTGCTTGAGGCCATTTGAAGCATCATGCCCAATCCAATGACCACCATCAAAACTGCGGATAGAAGGAAATAGGTCGATAAAGCAAATAAAATGAGTCCCAAACCGAAAATTGCAGCAGCGATAGGTATGATTTTGTCAAGTCCCAATACATTTTTACGGGAAGCCAGATAAAGTGCTCCTGTTAATGCACCTAAGCCTGAAGCTCCCATTAAAAATCCAAAAGTGTGTGATCCACCATTAAGTATGGTTTTAGCAAAAACAGGCATGAGCACTGTATAAGGCATTCCCATCAATCCAACCAGTGCAATCAGCAGTATAATATATTTAATGGGGGCAAACCCAAAAGTGTAGGCAAATCCTTCCTTAAATTGTTTAAGGACCCGTTTATTCTCATACTCTACTTTTCTGGGAGCTACCTTCATCATCAGCAGTGATGCAATCACAAAAATATAACTGAAAGCGTTCAGGAAAAAGCAAATACCTTCGCCGGCAAAGGCGATTAAAATACCTGCTATAGACGGACCCAATAAACGTGCACCATTAAACATCGATGAATTGAGGGCAATTGCATTTCCCAGGTCTTCTTTTTTTTCGATCATCTCAATAACAAACGACTGCCTGGATGGAATATCGAATGCATTGATAATTCCAAGAAATATACTGAGAACAACAATGTGCCAAACCTCGATGCTTCCTGAAATGTAAAGAATAGCCAAAATTAACGCCTGAATCATGGCCGCAATTTGAGTGATGATCAGAATATGATAGCGGTTCCACCGATCCGTCAGAACCCCTGCGAATGGTGCAATTAAAAAAGTAGGAATTTGTCCGGCAAATCCAACCAGACCAAGCATAAATGCCGATCCTGTCAATTCATAAACCAGCCAGGGAGTAGTGATCCGTTGTATCCAAGTTCCGATAAGCGAGATGCTTTGCCCATAAAAAAATAGCCGGTAATTTCGGTATCGGAGTGAACGAAATGTAGTTTTAATCCCATTTAGTTTATCGGAAAGCATAATCATTATTCTTTGATTCTTTTTTCCCAATCGGGCAAACAGAAACACAAATGCCACAGATTCGTTGGTCGACACCGAGCAGCTGTTTCGCTAGTTTGACACATTACTTTTTGCACTTCCGTGCATCGAAAAATTCATCTTTAGGATGTAAATTATTTCTGAGTAATTCGATTATCATACACTTTAAATTAAATATCTTTCAGCACTGATTTTAACAGTTCTAAATCAGATATTTAAAATTATTTTTTCATCATTTTATCCCGAAGGGATTTAAAAGGAGAAGCAGCATTCCATTCAGGAAATTCATTGGTCATACTCAAGTTATAACCAACTTCAAAATATACTTTAACATCTTCGATCATGCCATTAAAATTCCATATTTCCGGTTCATAGTTATCGGATGGTTTATGATAATTGGCCATCAGCCATTTTCTTGATTCCTCGAGTCCCCATTCTTTTCCATGTTCAACATCATCAACTCCTTTTGAAAGGTATAAAGAAGGTACGCCCACTTTCGCAAAACTGAAGTGATCGGAACGGAAATAACTTCCTTGTTCGGGTTTGGGGTCAGGAGTAGCATAGCGTTGATTTTTTTCTAAAACTGCGACTGCATAATCATCAAGTTTTGAGTTACCCATACCCACAATGGTCATATCTTTGGTTCTTCCTAAAATATTGAGCGCATCTATATTGATTATGGCTGCTGTTTTATTTAAGGGATAGAGTGGATTTTCAGCATAAAATTTACTGCCTAGCAGTCCTTGTTCCTCGCAGGTAACTGCCAGAAAAAGAATGGATCGGTTCTGGACATCAGAAAGTTTTGTAAAGGCTTCAGCAATGCTTAGTAAAGAAGCCGTTCCTGTTGCGTTATCAACAGCACCATTTAATATAGAATCACCTTCAAAATCGGGGTTTACCCCAAAATGATCCCAATGAGCGGTGTAAATAATATATTCATCGCTTTGCTTATTTCCGGGCCAGATTGCAGCCACATTGTTTGATTTTGTATATTCTACCTTATTTTTGAAACTAACTGATGCATTCAAATTCATTTTGATTGGTCTGAATCCGGGCTTTGCAGCAGAGGCAATCATTTGATTATAATCCATGCCTGCAGATTCGAATAGTTTTTGTGCATTTTCTGTGGTTATCCAGCTTTGTAATTGAAGATCAGATTTGGAAAGATCGTTGCCTTCAAGATATAATTGGGACCCCGACCAACTATTTTGCACTACGGCCCAAGGATAGGCAGCTGCCCCCGTTTCGTGAATAATGATGGCAGCACTTGCTCCCTGACGGGCAGCTTCATCAAATTTATAGGTCCAGCGACCATAGATTGTCATTGATTTGCCATCAAACAGATTGTTATCTTCAGTTGCATATCCTGGATCATTAACAAGCATCAGCACTGTTTTTCCTTTTACATCAAGTCCTTCATAATCGTTCCAGTTGTTTTCAGGTGCATTGATCCCATAACCAACAAAAATGATTTCAGAATTGTCGAGTTGAACAAATTCACTTATTTGAGGAGTTCCACCGATAAAATCATCTGAAAATGTCAGGTTCATATTTTGCTTTCCTCCACTTATATCAAGGGTCATGGGCGAATTAGCAGTGATTTTTATTAGCGGAACTTCCTGGAAATAACTGTTGCCATTGGCTGGTTTTAATCCAATTTTTTTAAATTCTTCAGCCATATAATTAATGGTTTTTTCTTCTCCAATGCTTGCAGGTGCCCTACCCATAAAGTCGTCAGAAGCGAGAGTGGCAATATGATTCTTCATGTCATCTATGGTGATACTTGCAAGAGAATTTTCGATTCCCTTTTTTTCACTACTACAGCCTGCAATAACAAAAATGATCATTAAAATGAACGCATAATTTTTTTTAGACATAATGATTCCTCCGGAATAATAGATTAATATAAAATATAGAGATATAAAGATATGACTTTTTTAAGAATAGAATATTTATTAGACCTTAGTTTAGACTTAACTCTATATCGGATATATGTTCTATGCTTTTTATCCGATAAGTTGTCAAATAACTTTATGTCTTGATTACTCTTTTAAAAAAAAGTTAATTATTCCTGCTAATAAAGGAGATAAGTTATTTGTCAGGTTAAATTTATTTCAGGAACTTTTATTTAGCTCTGAAGTGTAAACTCCAATCCTAACTGCGATAGTTTTTCGGTTTTTGGTTTGCTGGTTTTAATATCCCATCCACGTTCGGCATAATAAGCTTCAATCCATTTGGTAAAATCCTCGTGGGTAGCTAATTTGCCTTCACCTTTACCATAAGTATGCGCATCTTTGAAAAATCGTTCGGGTAAGTGATCATCCTTATCATCAAAGCCTTCGCGTAAATTAAACATCTTTTCAAGGTTAAATATCCTTTCCCCAATAAGATTAAACTCATCATCACTCTGTTCGGCACCGGTTATGGCTTCTATAAACTTGCGATAAGAGATATCGCCTTTATACCAGCTTCCGGCAAAACTGCATGCACCTAATGAATCGCGCAAGGCATTCGTATTTTGTCGACTCGGGCTAGAACTATTTAAATGACACGCTCCACGATTTGCAGTTCCGTAGGTTATCATCATGCTACTGGCATTGGTGTTTACGTTCCATGCAGCCAACTCATGACCCTTTACGTGAATCGCAAATTCTTCGGAACCTTGTCCGATACGTTTGGCTAATGCTTTTACTCCCATAGCCGCCCATTTGCCAACACCATCTCTATTCACTATTTTGTGGATCATCTCAATGGAGGCATCCACATTGCCCCAGGTCAAATCCACTCCATCTAAAAAGTCAAGATCGATCAGGCCTTTTTCCCTGCATTCCATTAAAAATCCTAGTACGCAACCTGCGGTAATAATATCGATTCCATAATCATCACAGATAAAAATCATCTTATTAAGTCCTTCTAAATCTGAAATCAATAAATTGGCACCAAGCATGGTTCCGGTTTCATATTCCGGACCATCATGCACAATACCTCCATAAGCTCCTTTGGCAAAACCACTTTTTTTACATGCCAACTGACAGGAGAAACATGCAAAATCACGTTTCCATATTTGAGTACGGGCGGCCTTGGTATTGATCTTTTCAATTTCTTTAAAGGTACCTTCGCGATAATTTTTTACTGCCATGGTGCCATTATTACTAGAGCTTTCAAGTGCATCTGCTGTTCCACCAGCACGCCATCTGTTTACTCCATTTTCATCCTCACGAAAAGCAGTCCTGGTTTTTTCAAGCAGATCGAGGTACATTTTATGTTTGGCAAGATTTGGCTGTTGGGTTCCTTTGACAAGGATGGCTTTCAGGTTTTTTGAACCCATAACGGCTCCGACGCCTCCGCGTCCTGCTGCACGGGCTGCCGTATTTAACACACTGGCATATGGAACCAGATTTTCTCCACCCTGACCGATATAACATGACTGGTAATTTTTACCATACTCTTCAATCAGGGTTTTATCCAGGCTATCAGTCCCCATACCCCAATATGATTCAGCACTTTTAATCTGAACCTTATCATCTTCAATCAAGATAAAAACAGGGGAATTTGCTTTTCCCGTCACTACAATTCCGTCGTAACCTGCAAACTTCACTTCGGGGCCGAAGAAACCTCCCATATTTGCATATGAAATCGTAGAAGAATGTTTGTGTTTTTTATTGATGGGCGAAGTTCGTGGCGATTTTGTGACAATGGTTGTACGCGATGAAGAGGGGATAGGCAATCCACTAAATGGCCCCGGCATAAACATGATGATGTTTTCAGGTGATAAAGGATCAAGTCCGGGTTTTTTGATTCGATCCCAAAGAATTTTCATTCCTAAACCACGTCCACCCAAATAATTTTTCAGATCGTTTTTACTAATTTGGGTTTTATCTATTTTATTGGTGCTTAGATTTATATCCAGAATTACACCGTATTGTCCAAAAATCTTATCCATGTATAACCTCCTGAGCAGTATAATAACGTTTAAATAATTCTTCGGCAATTTGGGTTGGTGACATACCGAAGTAAGTTTTTTCTATATCAACTTCTTGAAATGATAGTGCACCGTATGGGCAGTATTTTGCACATTGAGGATCGCCCCCGCAGTGATCGCAAATATGCTCAGGATGATTCGTAAGTGCATTCATCTTTATAACTCCTGTCCGCTGATTTTTACAAGTGTCAGCACAAGTTCCACAGCTTATGCATATTTCATGATTTGTGCGAATTGCCTGTGTTATTTTATCCCGATATATGGCTTTATTTCCATTAATATTAGGGGTTGATGGACAATTCTCAACGCATGGTGAATCAGGGCAATTAGCACAAACACTTGGGATGTCCATATCCGGATTGTAATGATACACCTGAATATTTGCCAGTTTTGGGTTTCCCAGTCCGTTTATCATTTCTCCGTCAATTTCGACAGGATGATGAAAAGCGGAGCAAACTGTTTCACATGTTTGACATCCTGCACATTTGTCAAAATCAACGATAATGGCTTTCAAGATACCATTTTTAGCTTCGTTGGCGAAGAGAAAATGATACTGTCCGAGAATGACGACTCCACCACCTCCAATGGCGAGATTTTTTAAAAAATCTCTTCTACTATTAATAGCTTCCATGAATATAAAATTTAGCTATATAAAGGTAACTGATTATATTCAAAAAAGAAGAAGAAGGAACTTAATTTGTAATGATTATAAATTGATAATGAATACGTTATGTATTAAAATACATATCGTAATTTATAGATGGTAGTCGGTTTCTATGGAATTGAAATACAATCGCTCAATATCCGACAACGATATTTCAACACTTTTCTTAAGACTTAAAGCGATAGGTGGATATCTAAGGTTCTTAAAAGAATATAACGAATGATCAAAATATGAATCAAGATAACAACTAAAACTAGTCCAGTAATTTTAGTTTTTTGGGCATTAAAGAAGATGTTGGTTTTCACATTGGATATTTAAATCATGTGACCTAATTATAATGCAATAAATAGGGTGCCCTAAAAAGTAAAGAAATTATTATAGCAGTATTACATCTCTTGAAATTGGGTTTGAATTATCACTGTCAAATTTAAGCAATTTCAGTAAACACCATTCATTATAACTATTTAGTGATGATTTTCTGAGTATAAGTTGGCAAAAATAATAGTTTTTTTATAACAATAATTAACATTTTATTTTCATTAAGTCGTAAATGTTGTATTACTTTTACGGCAAGATGAAAATTCATAAAATATTATTGTTTAAGATCGTTTTTTTAATGCTGATTTATTTCAGTACTGCTGCATTTATCAGCCATCACACAGCATTGTCATTTATAGAAGTGATGGAGACTACGGATAATCCGGATCCAGGGTTTAAATCCGATATCGATAATGAAAATGATGATCAAATAAATAATAATTCAGGAATTTGCCCTTTTACAGAATTAATGTATCAGTCATATATCACAAAGAGATTTATAATAATTCATCATTCTTCAGGCATAGTTTGGCAACCGCCAAAATTTAGTTAAAATTCTGTACTTTTTTAGTGTTATCTGCACAGATTTAAATCCATGCATTACTTAACAAGTTTAAATTCTTATCTATTATTCTATTTAATCAATATTATTTTTAACAGCTTATTATAAAATGACTAAATATCAAAAAGCGATGGCCTTGCATCGATATTACCGAATAACACTATTTTATAAATTTTTAAAAGATACTGCGTATAAGTCGGGTTTGATTGTTCTCATATTTGTTGGGGTTATCATAGCACTTGAATATTTTTTTATCGATATTCAGGTATTACTAAATACATTGGTATCAAACTATACCCCTCAAATAATTTTTACGGTTTTTCTATTTTCTGAGAGTCTTTTAGGATTGTTGCCTCCTGAAATTTTTATTGCTTGGAGTTCTAAGTCGGCTACACCATGGTTGTTTATATTCATTTTGGCAACTATTTCATATCTATCCGGAATCATCTCTTATTTTATAGGAAAATATCTATATCTAATTCCTTCGGTTAAAAATTATACCGAGCAGAAGATCGAGAAACATATTATTAAAATTAGAAAATGGGGTGGCTTTTTTATTGTAATCGGAGCAATTACGCCTATTCCACATTCATTGGTGAGCATGGCAAGTGGTCTGATAAACTACAGTTTTAAGAGTTATTTGGGATGGGCATTATTCAGATTTATTCGTTTTATAGCTTATGCCTTAATTATTTTTAAAATCCTGTAAGGGCAAAAAAGATCTAAATCAGAGATAAATATTCATAAAAAGAAAGGGATCTGTCAAAAGTTGATTGCAACTCTAAAAAATTATCTTTAGCAATAATAAAATGAATAGGATAATTGACATGGTAATTCCGGTGATCTTATTTTTTTGAGAATTGAAGAAAATGTTTGTTTTCATGTTTGATATTCATGTATAACCCAAATATAATGTAAAAAACAAAAATAGGCTAAACTTTTTTAAAGTTTAGCCTATTTTAAAAACCTATCATTCTTCGAAAAAAAACGGATTCGACGTTTTATTTTCGAATTTTAATCCTCCTTCGCGTTCGCTACGGCGGAAGAGAAGTTTGGTTGAATTCCTCGGGGTTCTACTCCGAAAGCAAGGGTTCAGGGTTCTGCCCTGAGGGTTAATACCATTTATTCTTCACTGCGTTTTCTTTTACGTTTGCTTGGATCGAGTTCTTCAGCTTCTTCAACATTTACAGGACGGCCATTATATCTGCTGTTTTGAAAAGAATTTAATATTTTTGTTTTTGCCTTTTCTTCTACTTCAAAAAATGAAAAGCTATCTTTGATGTCGATGGCACCTACTTTAATATCACGATCCTTAGTATTCTCATTAATTAAGCCGATGATATTTTTAGGATCTATCCCATCTTTTCGTCCGATATTAATGAAGAATCGGGAATAGCCACCTTTGCTTTTGCTTTTGAATCGATCGCGACTTCCACCTTCATCCCTTTTATCTCGACTGTCTCTTCGATCACTACCAATTCTTCTTTCTGCACCTTTTCTTCTTTCAATGCTTGATCTTCTTTCAGTACCTTCTTTCCGCTCACGAAATGACCTTCTTTCTCCACCTTCTCTTCTCTCACCGGTTGATCTTCTTTCTCCTCCTTCTCTTCTTTCACTGCCTGATCTACGTTCGCCCCTGTCTCTTCGCTCTCCACCTGATCTTCTCTCACCACCATCCCTGCTGCCTCGGCTCTCACTTCTGCTATTTTCTTTCTCGTTCAAATCGGGTGCATTTTTATAGTATTCGAGGAAACGGGTAAATTCAAGTGAAACAAATCGTTGAACAATCTGCTCTTTACTTAACCATTCCAGTTTTTTATTAATGGTTTCCATGAATGGGGCAATTTGTACCTCGTCCACTTCCACATTTTCCATCTTGTCAATTAATTTAAAGAGTTGCTTGTTGCAAATTTCAGGGCCGCTGGGTACCGGCAATCTTTCAAATTTCTTTTGAATTAGTTTTTCGATGTGAGGAATTTTATGTATTTCACGGTAATTGACAATGGCAATTGAGACTCCTGATTTACCTGCACGTCCTGTTCGTCCACTTCTGTGAGTGTATATTTCGTTTTCTTCGGGTAAATTATAATTCAATACATGGGTAATATCATTAACATCTATTCCACGGGCAGCAACATCGGTTGCAACCAGCATTTGTAAGGTTCGTTCCCTGAAACGTCCCATGACCTGATCGCGCTGAGCTTGAGAAAGATCACCATGCAGCGCATCGGCATTATAACCGTCTTTAATCAATTTTTCGGCAACTTCCTTGGTTTCCATTCGGGTTCGGCAAAAAACCAATCCATAAATATCAGGATTGATATCTGCAATACGTTTTAGGGCCAGATAACGATTACGCGCGTGTACCTGGTAATATACGTGACGTACATTATCGGCGCCTGCATTTTGTTTTCCAACGGTTATCTGTATTGGTTCGTTCATGTAGTTTTTAGCGATACGGGCAACTTCATTGGGCATGGTTGCCGAAAACAGCAAGGTTCTTTTTGTTTTAGGTGTATTTTCCAGAATTCCATCTAATTCGTCACGAAAACCCATGTTCAGCATTTCGTCGGCTTCGTCGAGCACAACAATTTTTATATTGGTGAGATTAGCAGCTTTACGATTAATTAAATCAAGCATACGACCCGGAGTAGCAACAACTATCTGAGCACCTCTTTTAAGTGCCCTAACCTGCAGATCAATACTTGCACCGCCATAAACAGGTACAATTTCTATTTCGGGTAAGAATTTTGAATAATTTTCCAGATCTTTTGAAATTTGGATACAAAGCTCGCGTGTAGGAGCTAAAATTAAGGACTGCACCGATTTGTTTTTTAAGTCAATCTCTTCGATGATAGGCAGTCCGAATGCGGCAGTTTTCCCCGTGCCGGTTTGAGCAAGTCCTACTATATCGTTATCGGTTTCGAAAACGATAGGTATTATTTTTTCCTGAATTGGGGTTGGATTCGTAAATCCGAGGGCGTCGATGCCCTTGAGTAAATTGGGCGACAATCCCAATTCGTTAAATGTCAGCATATTATTATTTTAAATTTTGAGCTGCAAAAGTACACAAAATTAATGACTTGGGAGAGGATAAATTAATAATGGTCAAATGGATGTGATTACAGGGTGACACCCTTCAGGGTGTCACCCTGTCTTGTCCTAAAATAGGTTTACACAAAAAGTAAACTTATGACAGGATTTATAATGTATGAAGAAAGTTTTAAATTAAGAGTTGTACGAGAAGTAT
>Ga0180007_10003951_pt1 | contig 16039 bp, 12 predicted proteins | sample MM_PC_MetaG_FD_121122 | JGI IMG/M metagenome (GOLD analysis project Ga0180007, IMG submission 121122) | Groundwater microbial communities from the Aspo Hard Rock Laboratory (HRL) deep subsurface site, Sweden - MM_PC_MetaG | ecosystem: Environmental > Aquatic > Deep subsurface > Groundwater... | reverse complement strand
TTGCAGTTTTTCATTTCTACTACAAATGAATCACTTATTGCCATAATAAATTCTCTATCAACATCATTGTTTCTGTATGGGACAGGGTAATAGTATTTTAAATATGATAAATCAGCTCCTTTTAGTTTTAGAGCTGAATAATCAATTGAAAAAGTTGTAGAATCTTCTGTTTGTAGTGAATCTAGGTTCACATTAATATCTAATGTTATTGGTTCACCGCTAATTTCAAAATTATCTGAATTAACTTTGTCGGATTTAGTAGGTTCAGCACTATTACTACAATTACTTAGTGAAATAACAAAAAGAAACAATAACACTATTGAAAAGTATTTTTTCTCATTTTTGATCCTCTTTAATGTGTTTAATTTAAATTTATACATAGTCAATTTTATTCATTCAAATTATTTTAATAATACAAACCAACTTCTTTTGTAATTGTATTAATTCCCAAATGAAGAATTTTAGTGTTTCCAAATGATGAGCTATATTTAACAAACCAGATTGTTTCTGAATTAGGAATAAGAGGTTCAACTAAAGATGCTTCAATTAAATATTCATGGTTATTATTTCTAAATTCTTTGCCGCCATTATTTTCTGCTATTATCAACGCTTCATCACTATCAAACCATTGATTAGCTATTAATCCTTCACCATCCATGTTTATTGATGATGTACTATCATACAAAACTTCGTTGGATGTTGCATGAAAATAATAATCAACAGCTATTCCTGCAGTAGAAAATTTATAATTCCATTTTTTCGCAAACCCATCTGACTGCAATTCTTCACTCTTTATTGATTTTAGAATTAATCCTTCCGAATATTCTGATGCCAAAGATTTAACAGCATTAAATTTAGAGGCTGCTGTTATTTTCCCATTGTTATCAGTTGGATCATTAACAGAATTTTTAGTACACCCAAACAATAATAACAAAGTAAAAAGCATAATTAAATTAAATTTCATATCAGTACTCCTTTATTTAATTAGGTCTTATAATCAATTTTTAATTTAGAAAAGTAACTCATATTAAATCCCAATAAATCATTTCCCATAACCATCAACTCACAGCATTTCTTTAAATAGAACTTAAATAAAAAGTCATAAAAAACCAAAGATATTTTGATGCAACACAATAAAAAATATCGTACTATTTTATAATGATGTTGTGGAAGATGGGAATTCCCATCTTCCACTATTTATACTAAAAATAAATACCTAAACCAACTTTTACTAATTGAAGATTTGCACTCCAGCCTGAACCATCTTGTGAAATAATATAATTTGATTCATAGCTTTCTTCTCTTTTCGACCAATATTTTCTTCCTATAAGATGAGATTCTGCAAAAAGAGTTATAGAATCTGTAAGGTAAGCCTCAACACCAACAATAGAAATTATACCTACACCATAGGATTTATTTGTATTAGTAAAAGTCCTTTCATTATCATCAGATTCAGAATTTCTTTCACTTTCAGATTTATTATAAAAATAATTTAGACTTGGGCCAATACCTAAGTACATATTTAATGATTTTTGTGAAACAATATTAAATAGAAATTGAAATGACGCATTGATATCGAGCCTAACTATATCATTAGTTTGTTCAAAATTATTTTTATAATTATTTATTAGGTGAACTTCTTCTGAATTATTATCACTACTTTCAATAGAAGAAGATAATCCTAAAGAAACTCTATGGCTCATATTTTGATTTGCATTCCATTTGTATGAAAGAGCATAACCATTATAAAAGTAAATATTTATTCCATTATTAGCTTTTGTGGAATCTAATTGTGCAAAAATTGTTGAAGTGATAAAGATTATTGTAATTACAATTTTTATTAATCCATTTTGCAACATATTGCTCTCCGCTTATTGTTTTTGAATATTTAATTATCATGTAAATTCTGCTATAACTATTGCAAAACATTAAAAGTATATTCCTAAACCAACTTTTACTAATTGAATATTTGCACTCCATCCTGAACCATCTTGTGTAGTTGTTGTCCCGACATCTGTATTATTATTCAGATGATTATATTCCCTATCGTATGTATTCCATGACATTTTTCCGTTAATATGTGTCTCAGCAAAAAGAGAAATTGAATTTGTAAGGTATGCTTCAAATCCAACTAATGAAATAATACCAACACCATATGAATTATTGTTATTTGTAGATTTGTTTTTATAATAATCAGTACCATTTGCTCCGTTCCTAGAATTTTCCCATTTTGAGTAAGAATAATTTAGATTTGGTCCAATCCCTAAATACATATTCAAAGATTTTTTTGAAAGGACGTTAAATAAAACTTGATATGAAACATTTAAATCCAAATAGATTTCATCAATAGTCTCTTTACTAATCTGTTTATAATCTGAACTATTCTCTCTATAATCTTGATCGTTATCACTGTTTATTAGTGAAGAAGCTAAGTCCAAATAAACTCTGTAGCTAATATCTCGATTAGCATTCCATTTGTAAGAAACTGCATAACCATTAAAGAAGTTAATATTAACTCCTTGATTAGCTTTTGTGGAATCAATTTGTGCATAAAGTGATGAAGAAAGAAGAATTAGAATTACAGCTAATTTGATTAATTGTGTTGGCATCATGTAGCCCTCCTTGATTGTTTAATAGAATTGTTAAGTATTATTAACTGTGCAAAGCTAATAATATTTTAAAATTTTTACAATATTATTACTTCAAAGATTTAGGCAAAAAATTAGAACTATATTTAACAATATTTTGAATTGTAATTGTAGAGGATGAGCATGCCCATCCTCTCAATTTAAACGGTAAGTTTATTATTTATTGCTAACATATTCAACTGCTGCAAGACCGGCAATTGTTCCATCAGCAACAGCGGTGGTTACTTGACGGTATTTTTTTGCTGTACAATCGCCAGCTGCGAAAACTCCAGGAATATTTGTTTCCATATCGCGAGTTGTAATTATTTCTTTTCGGTCAGTTAATTCAACAATTCCTTCAAACATATCAGTATTTGGAATGTAACCAATTAAAACGAAAACTCCTTCAATATTCATTTCTGTCAAGTCATTAGTCTTCATATTTTTGATTTGTACGTGAGTTAATTTGTCATCACCAAAAAATTCTGCAATTTCCGATTCCATTACGAAATGAATTTTAGGATTGGCTTTTGCTTCATCAATATAATGTTCAAGTGCTTGAAAATGATCAAATTGATGAACAATGGTAACCTTTTTTGCATATTTTGTAAGCGAAACAGCTTCCTCAAGAGCCGAGTTACCACCACCGACTACAATTATCTCTTTATCTTGAAAGAAATCGCCATCACAAGTAGCACAGTAAGAAATTCCACGACCCTTAAACTTATCTTCGCCTGGCACATTTAACGGACGTGAACGCCCACCAGAAGCTAAAATAACTGCATTGGAAGTGAACTGACCTTTACGAGCAAGTTCAATTGATTTTACATCACTTTTCAAATCCAAAGAAAGTATTTTTGAATTGTTAAAAATAGTGGCTCCAAAAGTTTGAGCTTGTTGACGCATTGTACTTCCAAGCATGTATCCGCCAATACTTTCAATTCCAGGATAGTTTGCAATTTCATGAGTTAGCACCATTTGTCCACCAGCTGTGCCTTCATTAACAATTAAAGTTTTCATCTTTGCACGTGAAAGATAAATTCCAGCAGTTAAACCAGCAGCGCCACCACCAAGAATAATTACATCAAAATGAGTGTTTTCCATAATTATCTCTTATTTACCGAAGTTGCTATCTAAAATATCAGTTACTTGTTCCATTGATTGTATTGATGTTGTTGCTTTAACAACTTCACCATTTTTGTAATACATTGTAAAAGGCAAACCAGCAAAACTTGAACAAGCTGGATGATTTCTAATTATTGCAGCTTCTGGTGTATCGAATAACATATCAGCAAATTTTACGTTTGTATATTCACTTTCTAATTCTTCCATAATTCCATAAACAGGAACGCACATTGGTCCCATTCTTCCACAACATACCATTACATTTTCATTTTCTTGAAGAATATTTTCTAATCCGGCAGCAGTTTCTACGTGGGTTAGGTTTGTTTGTAAAGTCATCTTATTTCCTTGTTTATATTGTTTGTAAATAAATTAAATTTTCGAACGTTGGATGTTTGCTAGTGGAAAAGGATTCTCTGTCTCATAGTAATTTTATTAAAAAAAGAATATGAAGTTGCTAATTCTTGAATTAACGGCAAATGACCTTATTTGTCTTATTAGGAGTTAAAACTATACACTTAAGTTCTTCTCGCTTTGGCTTCTAAAAATGACATAATAAATAGCAAACAACAAAAGATAAATTTCAAGCAAATAGCAAAAACAAATAACCAAAACCCAAACTCATTATTTTTGAATGAATCATACATAAAAAAGTTTGGATATTAGAAATTGAAATTTGGTTATTATTTGGTTTTTGTAGTTTGTCATTTGGTTTTTCAAAATGAATTTAATTAGTAACCAAAACTATGGACTTGCAGTCCATAGTTTATTTTAACAATAGCATTTTTTTTGCAATTCTGTTATCCCCACTTTTCAATTCATAAATATAAGTTCCAGAAGCAAGATTTGAAGCATTAAAAGTAATAGAATAATTTCCGTATGATTGATGTTTATTTACCAATTCAGAAACAACCTCACCTCTAATATTATAGACCTTCAAGCTAACATCACCAGCTTTTAAAATAGAATAATTGATAGTTGTACTTGGATTAAAAGGATTTGGGTAATTTTGAGAAAGCTCAAATTTATTTGGAATAATTATTTCATCATTAACATCTACTGTTTCTCCAGTAATTTTAACATTATCAATTGCAATAATATCACCATCATTTCCAACATAACGCCAAGCTAACACAACATTACTATTATTTTGATAAGCACTTAAATCAAGGTTTATTTCTCGCCATTTCCATTCAGCTCCATCATTTTGAGCTTGCCATAATTGAGTCCAATTTGCACCATTATCCAATGTGATATAAAGTACGATTGTTGCATCAACTAACCATGTTGTACTATGCCCAACATAAAAATCTAAATTTATTTTACCTTGTGGGAAATTAAGATAAGGGGAATAAAGCAACTCATCCTGATTAGCCGCAACCCAAGTACAAATAGCTGAATAAACGCTAGTTGGATCAATTGACGTGAATGAATTATCCACAGGATTTCCTTTCTTCCAAGTATTATCTACAGATGTAATATATTGTGTCCAACCATTTGGTGGGAAAGTTTCGGAATCAAAGTTTTCACTTAGGATATCAACATTTTCAACTATTGTAGAAACTTTGGCACTATAAACGCCGCTTCCATGTGTTGCAACAACTACTGTTCCATCTATATCACGCGTTTTAACCATTGTGCAAACTGAAACTCCAATTTCATTTGTGGATTCTTGAACCCAATTTGTTGACATTCCGTTTAATAAATTTGTAGAATATAATCCGGCACTTGTTGCAACAAAATAGGTTTTTGAACCATTGAAATTTAAAATTGAAGCCCAACGACAAGAAGGCCCATTTCCACTTCCATCGGCATTTTGTTCCAAATTGCCTGCAACTGCAGTCCAACTTGAACCACCATTTGTTGAATAATAAAGACTAATCTCTTCATAATTTGAGAAAACAGCAAGCACGTTATTAGCATTGTTCATATCAACGGCAATTGATGATACATAAGCATTTGGCAATCCGCTTGAAACGTTTGTTGGAATTGGATTTCCAACATTTGCGTTATTTAATCTAAAAATCTGACCATCAGAAGTTCCATAATAAACAATATTGGCTGGAGTTTTGGAAGCCGAAACAGCAGTAATAATGTTTCCAGTTCTAGTATTTGGCAAAACATCCCAATTTACACTTGTTGGAGACTCTCCCCAATTGGGAATTGCAGTTAAATCACTATTTCGCCAAAGTGAATCGCCAGCAATATAATACATCATGTTTGAGTTATTTGGATCGAGCACATATGGATTTATAAACAAATAATTTGTTTCATGGTTGGGTTGAACTACTGAATAACTTTTGTACGTTCCAGTAGCATAAAGCTCAAGTCTTATCACATTTCCATTTTGTGTTTCAATGTAATAATATTTTTTCCCATCAGATATTGCTGTAAATGCTCCATCACCACCAGCAATCATTTCAACCCAATGATTTGCAGCATCGAGAGAATTATTAAAATAATTTCCATTGTCTTGCAAACCGCCTAATAGAGTAGGGTCATCACTTGTAGAATGGTCCAACGAAATGGAATAAAATTGTGAAGTAATAAATCCATTATTTTTATCAGACCAAGCAACAGTACTTTTGGAAATATCAGTTGTAACCTGAACACCACCATCATCGCCACAAAATAACATTTTAGAATCAAAAGGGGCAAACACTAATGCGTGTTGATCTGGATGGTGATTTGTATATTGGTCAATATTGTTTGCAACCGAATAACCACCAATCCAGTTAGCAAAAGTATTTACCAGCTTTGTGGTCATTCCATTTGTTGAACGGTGAAGATTGGTGCCTCCAAAAACAACGAAATTTGGATCATCTGGTTTTACAGCAATTACCATATTATAATTACCTTGCGAAGAATATCCAGCAACTGGGTCTTTTGTATCAGGCAAATTATTTGAATAATTTGACCAAGTTGAACCTCCATCATTTGAAGCCCAAAAACTGTGACCATCTTTTCCACTTCCAACAGTATTTGCCAAAAGATAAATTTTATTCTGGTTTGAAGGCGCAACCGCAATTACAACTCTGTTGTAAACAGAAGGAAAGCCAGTTGGAGTAATGTTAATCCAATTAATTCCGTCGTTTGAAGTTTTCCAAATACCAGCATCCTGAGCAGAACTATTAATTGATGCATAAACTACACCTGCGGAAGTTGCAACTACATCTGAAAATGTTGAACTAGTTGGAGAACTTAATTCAGATTCCCAGCTATTTCCACCATCTTTGCTGCTCATAATTGTATTTATAGCTGCTGCATAAATAGTTCCAGTTGTTGGATTTACGGCAATGTTATGAACCAAATCGAAAGCGTTGTCAAATGAATGTGGAGTGTTGGATGATGTAGATGCTAATAAAGACCAACTTAATCCATTATCAGTTGATTTGAAAATTCCATTACCAAGATATGAAGCACTACCACCACGTGCGGAATTTCCATAAGATTCTCCAGTTCCAACATACCATGTATCCTGATGGCCTGAGCGTAAATCCTGAGCAATGCATGTTGCGCTATTTATTTGAGAGGGAAGTGAAGTTTGAATCCATGTGTTGCCATTGTTGGTTGAGCGCCAAATTCCTCCAGAAACACCAGCAGCAATAATTACAGAATTTGCAGAAGTGCTTCTTACATCTATTCCTAAAGCTCTAACGCGTCCACCACGATTTATGGGACCTCTGGATGCGAAATCTAATGATTGTATTTTTGCACCTTTATTTAATCTTCTTTCATTAGCAGAGCCGATGCTCTTTACAAACTCCAATTCTTTGCTTCTTATTCCTTTGGGAATTTCACCAGTAGTTGGACTTTTTAACATTCTAAATTCAAACTCAGCTCGTTTTATTGGATTATCTTTGCTCCCCAATTCGGATTTTTGCTTAAGCAAATCAACTCTTTCAGATAAATCATCATTAAATAAAAAGAATGAAATAATTGCTGATGCAATAAATACTGATACTTTTATTTGATGTTTCATAATTTGTCCCTCAAATCTATTTTGTCATAATTGTATACTTTGTATTCATAATTTGTGGTTTTATTCTCTAATTGAATTAGCTCAATTTTTTCAACATCACCAACAAATGTATCGCCAACTTTTAAACCTGGAAAAGATTTTTCAAGAGTAGGGAATTGTTCTTTTGATGTTTCAGAAAGTGTAAATTCAAATTTAATTTTTATTGTGTCGCCTTTAATAAGAGGAGAGTTAAAGCCAAAACCAGATTCAATAACGTTGTTTAATTTCACATTTGCGGTACAAGGATAAACTGAACATGGACCGGAAGTATCAGTGATTTCTTCAATTTTTACTAAAGTACCATTAATTCTACAATTATTTGGAGCAACTTTATTTGGAAGAGTAGTATCCAACTCTTGTGTTGAGTTACATGCCACAATAAACAATAAGTTTAAATAGAGAAATAAACGGATGTATATTTTAATGATGGACATAAATCCTCGTAATTAATTTTTATTAAAATATAAATAATTAAAAATAATTGTAAAGTCAAAAAATGATAAAATTTACTATTGTTAAAAAAATATAAAACTATACTAATTAAAGTCCTTAATTGACAATTTATATTTTGCTGCTGTAAATAAAAATTTTGTGTAATCAGCTTTAGCGTTTGCAACAATATCTTCTGTTTCACCTTGCTCAACTATAATCCCATTTTTAATTACAGATAATTTATTTGGGAAATGAGACATAATATTTAAGTCATGCGAAACGCAAAAGATTGTAATATTTAATTCTGAGTTTAGATATTTGAATAAATTGACTAATTCAATTTGTGAATCAGTATCTTGTGCGGAAAAAGGTTCATCAAGAATAAGAACTTTTGGAGATACAATTAGCAGTTTTACTAATGCTATTCGCTGTCTTTCACCGCCACTGAGTTGATAGGCGTGTTTGCTCAAAATTGAATTATTTAATCCAACCATTTGAAGAAACTCATTAATATCCAATTTTTTATTTTTAAAACTAAGTACATCATTTAAAATACTTCTAACTTTTCGATGAGGATTAACCAATTCAAAATTGTTTTGAAATAAAAGTTGGATATCACTTAATTTGATATTAGATAATTTTATCAAACCAGATGTTGGCTGCAAAACTCCAGCAATTATTTTTGCAATGGTTGTTTTTCCAGCTCCAGATTCACCAATAAGTCCAAAAATATCTCCTTTATTTATATTTAAGGAAATTTTAGATAAAATATTTATATCTCTTAATGAATATGAAACATTTTCTAATTCAATCATCTAAAAAACACTATTTATTTTGAAATAATCTTTTGCTACCTCAAAATTGGATAGCTTTCCATTATCAAGATTTGCAATATAATCACTTGTGTTTTTGGCAAATTCGATATCTTGCGTAACTATTAAAACAATTCTTTCATTTGTAATTACATATTCTTTTAATCTATTGTTAAGCAAATTCATTATTGGTAAATCTAAAGCTGAAGTTGGTTCATCCAAAAGCAGAATTTTAGGTCGCGAAACTAAAGCCAAAATTATATTAACTCTCTGCAACATACCAATGCTTAGTTCGTGTGGATAAAGTTTTTTAATTTCAGCTAGTTGAGGAAGTTGAAAATATTGTAACTCCTTGTTAATTATTTCATCAGAAACTTTTGTTAAATTAAAATAATATTTCAGTTTCTTTAATGGATCAAAAGCCGAAACAGGGTCTTGAAATACAAATTTAAAATTGTCTGATCTAAATTTATAAAGGAATTGAGAATTTAGTTTATACAAATCAATGCTATCCAAATTAACCGAACAATCAATTTCAAAATCATTTTTATTTAACAGATTTGTAATTACATAAAGTAGAGTAGTTTTCCCGCTTCCATTTTTACCAAGAATAGAATAAATATTGTTGTTCTTTAATGTGAAATTATTATTTAATAACAATTCCTCTTGGGTATTTTTATTAAATTTAATATGGTTGAAATTGACATTTAGCATATTTTATGTTTATAGTTTTAAACTAATTATTATTTTGTAATTGCTACTCAAAATAATAAATTAGATAACTAATCTTTCAAAAATATATAAAGTATTATGAAGCTCAAATTTGTACTTATTATTATACTAATAACAACCATAATTTTCTCTTGTGGTACAGAAAATAATGACAACCATATTGTAATTGGAATTCCCGCTGATACAGAAACAATTAATCCGTTATTCTCATTTAGTGTTGAAGGTGGCACAATTACTGAACTTTTATATTTATCTTTAGCACAAAGCTATTGGGATAATAAAAGTGGTGAAATGAAATATATTCCAATGATTGCAAAAGATTGGGCTTGGAATAGGGATGATAATTCTATTGTAATAACAATACGTGATGATATTTTTTGGAGTGATGGAGTTAAATTTAGTATTGATGACATTATATTTTCATTTGATATTTATTCTGATCCTAAAGTTCAGAGTAGAGCTTTAGGCTATTTTGAGAAATTTATTACATACGAGAATGGTCATGTAGATACTTCCAAAACTTTTGAAAAGTTAGATAATAATAAACTTAAAATTAAATTTAAGGTTGACTCAAAACCACAAATATTTGATATTGATCTTTTAATTGTCCCCAAACATTTTTGGAGTAAATTTAATAGGGAGGAAATTCCAACATTAAATATCAATACTTTTGTTACTTGCGGTGCGTATAAACTGGAAAAATGGGAAAAAGAGCAAGCTGTTATTCTTGCGAAAAATCCTAAATCATTTCTTGTAAGTGATGAAACAATAGATAAAATTATATTCAAAATAATTCCAGAATATCAAAATAGATTATCGCAACTGATGGTTGGTGATATCGATTTTATGGAAGACATAAAGACTGATGATATTGCAGGTTTAAAGAATATTTCCAACCTAAATGTTGTCCCAATATCTGGTAGAGATTTTGACTACATCGGGTGGAATAATATTTCACCAATCGACTATGCAAATTCAAAAATTACTCCAAATAAGTTCTTTGGTAATCCAGAAGTTAGACGCGCATTAACAATAGCTCTTGACCGAGATATGGTAGTTAATGAATACTTAAATGGTTATGGCGCAATTGCATCTTCTCCTGTTTCAAAAATATTTACTTCCATTTATGATTCAACAATTGTTAAATTAGCTTTTAATACCCAATTAGCAAAAAGCATTTTGAAAACCGAAGGTTGGATTGATACAAATGGCGATGGAACTATTGATAAAAACGGAACCGAGTTTTCTTTTGTAATGCATATTCCGTCTGGAAATCCGCGAAGAGAATTTGCTGCGTCTCTATTTCAGAATAACTTAAAAACGATTGGAATAGATGTAATTATTGAATCAAATGAATTAGGTTATTTTATTGATAATCTTTTTGAAAAACAATTTGATGCTTGGATGGCTGCGTGGGTAGTTCCAATTCCCACAAATCTTAAAATATCATGGTATTCTGACTTGGAACAAACTCCATTAAACTTTTCATCTTTCCAAAACAAAGAGATTGATGAATTATTTAACAAACTTGAAACTGTAAACGAAAAAGAAGAAGCGAAGATTTATAAAGAAATTCAATATATTCTATATAAAAATCAACCATATAGTTTTTTATATTGGATTGATAATATTGCTAGTTATAATAATAGAATTACAAATATTTCAATAAGCCCGCTTGGAGCTATCAAAAATTGTTGGGAATGGAAATTAAATAATTATTAAAATGAATAGTAAATTACTTAGAATAATGGCACTTAGAATATTATCCTCAATATTTGTCCTATTTTTGGTTATTTCTTTAGTATTTGTAATAATTCATTTAGCTCCTGGCAATCCTTCACAAAAATATTTATCACCAAATTTAAGCCAAAAGCTTTATGAAGAAGTTTCAGAATCGTATAACCTAAACAGTTCACTATTTAATCAATATCTAGCTTTTGTGAAAAATGTAATTAATGGTGATTTGGGAATATCTTACAATTACCGCCAGCCTGTAATATCCGTAATAAAAAGCTATTTGTCATTTACAATTATCTTCGGATTTATATCATTCTTTCTTCAGATGATTGTAGCATTTATTTTAGTTTATTTAACCTTTATCTTTAAGTCGGAAAAATTTGAAAAATATCTTGTTAATATTAATCTTACCATTTATTCAATTCCAATTTTTATTTCAAGTATTCTATTGATTTATATTTTTTCCTTCAAATTAAATATCTTACCGTCATCTGGATTAAAATCGTTCGATTTTTACAATTTAAACTCATTTCAGAAAGTTGCTGATTATACTCAACATTTAATTCTTCCTTTTATTGCCAGCAGTTTTGCTGCAATTCCAATTTATTATAAATACTTTTATGGTTCAATTAAAAACATTGTAAATGCAAATTTTGTTAAAAATCTTGAGATGATTGGATTAAATAAGAATAAAATTCTTTTCAGTAATATTATTCCAAATTCATTGAACACTTTAATTGCAGTTGCTGGAGTTGAATTGGGTCTTCTTTTGGGAGGTTCAGTTTTAGTTGAAACCATATTTGGACTTCCAGGAATGGGAAGGTTAACGATGATGGCTGTTGTATCGCGCGATTATCCATTAATTATTGCAACGGTTTTATTTGCTTCCTTAATAGTATTAGTTATAAATTTAGTTTCAGATATAATTAGAACAATAATTGATAAAAGATTACTAAAAAGCTTGTTATCCTAATGATTAAAAAACTGAATCTATATTTTTCAATTTGGGTTTTATTTCTTGTATTAATCGTCTTCAAATTTGAAATTATTTATAATGGAATTAAACTTCTATTATTTCTTCTCTGGGGAATAATTACTAATCCATCTAATACTTTTGGGCAGTTAGACTTGTTGACACTTGACGAGTTGAGTTCAATTATATTACTTTTTATAATACCAATTTTAATATTTGGAATAAATTATAAATATCAATTATTTAACAGAAAAATTGAAATATCATATCTATTATTTTTATTTTTAGTATTCTTAACTTTATTTGCTCCTTTAATAACTGATTTTCATCCAAACTCACAGCCGGATATTAGAGCAACAAGGTTCCTAAAACCTCTATCCGCAATTTTTGTTATACACCTTTTGCCAAATGAAAATGAATCGGATTTTCAAAGGATTAAGAATGAATCTGTAAAATATTCCATTATCCCAAATAAAATATTTGCAAACAAAATATTAAATGAAGATGATAATTATTTGTACTATGCACAACTTAACAAAGAGAAAAGAATTGAAAAAAGTAAAACGTTAATTAGCGATAAGCATTCAGTAATAACAAAAAAGTATTTTATTTTTGGAACTGATGAATTAGGAAGAGATGTGTTTGCTAGAGTAATTTATGGTGCACGTATTACGTTTTTTATAGCATCTACAACTGTGTTTCTTTCATTATCTATTGGGTTAATACTTGGATTTTTAGCTTCATATTTGGGAGGTTATTTTGATTTAGTTTTAAGCAGATTTACTGATATTTTCTTAACAATTCCTTCAATATTTTTTGTAATTATGATTTTAGCATTTTGGGGCAATTCCATTTTAGCTGTAATTCTTGTCCTCAGTTTAACGGGATGGATGAGTTTATTCAAAGTTGTGAAAGGTGAAGTTGCATCAATAGTGCAGAAGGACTTTTTTATAACATCAAAAAAAATAGGTTTACCATTAAGAATACTTTTACTAAAAGAAGTCCTTCCAGCTATAATTCCCCAAATAGTTATTGCTTCGGTATTTCAATTTAGTAATGTTATTCTTGCAGAATCATCTTTAAGCTATTTAGGATTAGGTGTTGGCTTAAATTCTCCATCATGGGGTAACATGATATTATCGGGTCAAAAATATATGTCCAGTGGAGAATGGTTAATTATAATTCCGGCTATGTTTCTAATTTTATCCATTTTAGCAATTAATGATTTTGGCGAAAAGCTTAAGCAGAAAATGAATCCGTGGATTAGAAATGATTAATAATAGATATTCAATTATTGAAAAAATTGGGGAGGGCAGAAGTAAAGTATTTTCTTGTACAGATAAATATTTCCCAGATGAAATAATTGCAATAAAAATACTTCAATACACTGCAAGTGATGCAGAAATTGAGTCATTCAAAAAAGAATTTGAAATAATTAAAAGATTAACGCATCAAAGTATTATATCTGTTTATGACAAAGGATTAATCCTAAATATTGATGAAGATTGCAAAACTAAATTTGACATTTCAGAAAATGATAAATTTTTTACCATGGAAAGAGTTGATGGAGTTAGCTTTGATAAGTGTTTAGCACTTAAAAATGAAAAAACTTTGCTCGATATAATCCATCAAATTAGTTTGGTTTTGTTCTATATACACGAAGCTAATTACATTTATTTTGATCTAAAACCAGAAAACGTGCTAATATTTAAAATTGAAGGAAAATTTAGAATTAAAATAATTGATTTTGGTTTAGCACGCTACTTTCCAAACCTTGAACCAAATTACATTTGTGGCACTGCAGAATATTTAGCTCCTGAAATGTTGAAAAAGGAAGAAGTTCAATTTAACATCGATTTATATGCTTTGGGAATTATGCTTTATTATTTGGCATACAATAAGTTTCCGTTTAGTAATGAAAATGAATTAGAAATATTTAGGGCTCACGTTGGGAAAAAATTTGAATTCCCATCTTGTAAATATTCAAATAAATTAATAAATCTTATAAAAAAGTTATTGACTAAAAATCCCACAAAAAGGTTTATTTCCAGTCTTGAAATTATTGAGGAACTTAATCAAAAAATTACTTTTGAAGAAAAAATAAGTTTGAGTATTCCATTAAACTTTATAAAAAGAGATAGTCCACAAAATAAACTTAATGCCTTTTTGAAAGAGAATTCATGGGGAAATATTGCTATTATAGTGGGTGAAAAGGGGAGCGGTAAAACGGCTTTATTAGAAAATATTTTTCAAAACAACAATAATTCAATTTTTATAAAACCAGTTAAATTTAATTCCTCTTTTAATTTTTGGCAGCAATTTTTTAACCAGTTATTATACAATGAAATTATTTACCGTTCTATAGATGATTCTCTCTTACAGTATATTTCAATTCATATTAATGACAATTCGGAGGAATTACAAAGTGAACTTAGAACAATTATTTCAAAAATAGCTTCTGTTGCTAATTTTACACTTATAATTGATGATTTTGATAAATTATTTGCACAGAATGCAGAGTTATTTCTTAATCTTTTCCCAATTCTTTTAGCAAATCAGATTAAAATAGTACTAGTCCAAAGTAGTCTTGAAGAAATTGAAATTGCAAACGGAATTGAAAAAGAGATTATTAAAATTGAGCCTTTCTCAGATGAAGAAATTGTTGAACTAGTAAAAAATAGCTGCAATAATTTTATTGATAAAAATGAATTAAGAAATTTATTAATTTCATATTCAGAAAGAACTCCAACTTCAATTTCTTATTTTATTTCAGAATTAATAGTATCAGGAATTATTGATTTTAAGAATGGAATTATTTTAACTGAATATGATGATTCTAAAATATCTTTGCTTTTATATGCTCAGGATGAAGTATTCAAATTGCTTAAAGCCAGTGTTACTGAAAATGAACTAGAAATTCTAGAAACAATATCTCTTTTTGAAAATAGCATTACGGTTGAATTGATTTCAAAAATACTTGAAACATCATATGAAAGTATTCTAAAAATAATTAGTGCTTTGCGTACAAGAAATATTTTAACATCTAATGCTGTAAATAGAAATCCAAGTTTTTCAAATTTAGGTTTTAAACAATATATTTATAGTGGTATCATAAATTCTCAAGAAAAACATGTAATTGTCGCAAGAATAATTGTTGAGTTTTTTCCAGGAATGGATGATTTAATAAAAATTAGTCAGTTTGAACTTGCAAAAAATTTTGATGATGCAAAAAAAATAATTAATAATATCTTAGTTACTCCACAAAATAATAATTTCCCCAAATACAAGATTAAGTTGTTGAATAGGAAGTTATTATATCCTTTATCTAATAATGAAAAAGTAGATTCATTACTAAGTCTGTGCGAAATATTATTTAATGTTGGGGAGTATAATGAATCATTAAAAATAATAAATGAATTAAGCAATTATGAATTGCAGAGAAATAAAAATTTCCAAAAAGAAAAACTATTTGGAAAATTATTGATAAAAACAGGGGATGTTAATGATGGAATTAATAAGCTGTTAAGTGTTGTGGAAAAATTACATGACCAGAAAGCTAAAATATATCTTGAATTAGCTGGTG
>Ga0180007_10003950_pt1 | contig 16047 bp, 13 predicted proteins | sample MM_PC_MetaG_FD_121122 | JGI IMG/M metagenome (GOLD analysis project Ga0180007, IMG submission 121122) | Groundwater microbial communities from the Aspo Hard Rock Laboratory (HRL) deep subsurface site, Sweden - MM_PC_MetaG | ecosystem: Environmental > Aquatic > Deep subsurface > Groundwater... | reverse complement strand
ATCAAGCTCTTCCTCGACGGCTCTTTCGACTCCTGGACGGCGGCACTGAGCCGGCCGTACGTCGGGCGGGACGATCGTGGCCTGCTGAACATGTCTGGCGAGGAACTGCAGCACGCCTTGCGTCTGTTGCGGAGCCACGGCCTCAAGGCCGCGATCCACGCCATCGGCGACCGTGCCCTGGAGACGGCCCTCGAGGCCCTGGTCGCGGTCGATGGCGGTTTCGACGGCCATCGCATCGAGCACGCCCAGCTCGTCACCCCGGACATTCTCCAGCGGTACGACCTGCGCGGTCTCCATCTGAGCCTGCAGCCGTCGCACATGTGGACCGATCGCGAACTGGTGCGCCGCCACCTGCCTGCCGAGCTACGCGACAGCGCCTACCCCTTAGCCGATCTGTGGAAGTGCGGCGCCAACATCTGCTTCGGCTCCGACGCACCCGTCGAGAGGCCCGACCCGCTCAAGGGCCTCCTCGCTGCGGTCCATCGCCGCGTCGGTGAGGATGAGGCCTGGAACGCGGCGCAGTGTCTTTCGCTGCACCAAGCTCTGGAGGCCCACACAACGAATCCCGCCCGCCTGCCACGCGCCCCTGGTGCCGGCGAACTGCGCGTGGGGTTACCTGCGGATCTCATCGTACTCGCAGTGGACCCGCAGGAGATCGTAGACTCTCCGGATCAAGATCCCGGCGGAGGATGGCCGACCGATCTCACCTTTCTGGAGGGGCGCTGCGTGTACCAACGCTGACGAGATGGTGCGCCACGTGTGGAAAACAGAGATAATCACCGAGATCCCAAGACGTGCGAATACAACGCCTTAACTCGGCCTTACGGGCCGATATCTGTTAACCAATTCTATGCTGGGATTTCGAAGCGAAGAAAGCTGACTCCCCAGGTGGGGCGCGCATAGAACTCTATTCTGAGATAGAATTGAGAGCCATACTCAGTTAGGCCGGATATTGACCATCACAGCTCACACATCTAACTGCTTATTCGACAGGCCGGACGAGTTTTCAGAAGGGACAGGCAGGACTGCGTCTAGTCCAGATCGTCCAGCACCGGCGGCACGTCGACTGTAGTCGAACGACCCACCGAGGCGGTGAACTCCTCCAGGCTTGGAGTAATGAATTTTTCGATGTACTTGCCGGCCATCAGCCTGACCAGAGCGCCGTAGGCCGGTCGGAACCGGATGATGCTGCCCGGGCGCAGGTTTTCGTGGTTTTCCCCCACATTGACCACCGCCAGGTCGCTGCTCGCCCCCACCAGTTCGTAATCTTCGTTCAGGGGAGTCAGCCCTCGCACCTCGGTGTCCAGTTGGCCCACCGTGATCACGGCGCGGTAAGCCCGCGAGCCAGGCGGGTGGACCGTCGTCGAGAACTCCTCGAACGGCGTCATGTCGGTGGTGTCACCCTGCGGGGACTGGTTCTTCTCCTTGACCTCCACGACTTCGACTTCAAGCGTGATCGCGTCGTTGCGCAGTCCCTCGAGCCAGTCGCCGTTGATGAGGTCCGTTCCCAGAAAAACCGATTCCCCCACCCGGAAGTGGTTGATCGATTTGGGCAGGATCCCATCCCGTAGCATGGGAATCACGGCACTGGTGCCGCCGGAAATCAGGGGGAGCGGCCGGTTGAATTTCAACTGCAGCAATTCGCGAAACATGGCCAGTTGGCTGAATTGATCGATGTTGGGTACGGCTCCGGACAGGCAGCCGAGGTTGCTGCCGATGCCCAGCACTTCGATGTTCGGCAGTTCGAAAATGCGCTCGTAAAGCGGGATCAAGGAACCGGGCAGGACACCTTCGCGCAGATCCCCCAGTTCGATCATGATGATGATCCGGTGGATCTTGCCCTGCTTCGCGGCCTCCCGGTTCAGGGCCTCGATGATCTCAAATTCGGTGTTCAGCGAGACATCGGCCAGACTCACGACCTTTTCCAGGGCCGGATAGTGGGGCAGTCGCAGGTACCAGGTCTCAACCGGGGTCTCCATATCCTTGATGGCCTGCAGGTTTGAAAGGCGTGATTCTGCCATGGAGCGCACGCCGGAGATCGCCAACGCTTCGAGCACGGGCGAAAATCCGCACATGGCCTTGGTAACCAGACTCCAGGACGCCCCGTGGTTCAGGACCCACCGGTCGACGGCACGGATGTTGTGGTGCAGGACCTCGAGATCGATCGTCAGGCGATTCATTCCTCAACTCCCGGGCTCCAGCGCATCTCGGCGTACTTCGTGACGAAGCCAAGGCGCTCGTAAAGGCGCTTGGCCGGATTGTCGTATTCGACGTGCAGTTTGACCTCGCCTTCGGTCTCGGCCAGGCAGTGTTCGATCAGCTGCCTGCCGACCCCCTGGCCGCGGGCTTCCGGGGCCACGGTCACGAAAAGCAGAATGTTTTCGGGGATGTAACCACCCATGCCGGTTTTCAGCATGCACAGCGCTCCGAGCAACGATTCGCCGCGGTGAGCAAGCATGACGAATCCACCTTGACCCTGATTCGGTACCAGCGCGTAGTCCAGTGCCCTGGCCACATCGTCCAGCGAATCGTGATAGGGACGCATGGTCTCATGAAAGAAACGGATGGTGAAGTCGCGGTCGGCCCAGGCGGGGAAGTCCTGATTGGCAACGACTTTGGTGTATTCCAAATTGTTGTTCTTGTCGCTTGGAGAAGACAAAATGTTCCTTTCGATATAATCAAGGGTTGTAATGATCATTCTGCACCATAATGGTGTGGCTTGAGACATTCAAGACATTCACAGATGAGAGGTGCCGGGTTGCCGGGTGATCTGACGAAAATTCGACACGAACTGCATCGTCGGGCAGAGCTATCGGGGACGGAAATCCGCACGGCCGATTTTCTCTGCACCACCCTGACCGCCTGTCGTCCGGACCAGCTGCTCACCGGTCTGGGCGGCCATGGACTGGCCGGGGTTTTCGAGGGCCGCAGGAGTGGTTCCACTGTCGTATTGCGTTGCGATACCGACGCCTTGCCTCTGCCGGACCGGCCCGACCTTGCCTACCAAAGCGAAGCCGAGAGTGTGTCGCATAAGTGCGGCCACGACGGCCATATGACGATGATGTTGGGAGTAGCGCAGCAGCTCGCCCAGGCGCGTCCGGAGCAGGGGCGAGCGGTGCTTCTCTTTCAACCGGCCGAAGAAACCGGTGCCGGCGCACGCGCCGTGCTTGATGACCCGGCGTTTGCGCGGTTGCTTCCGGAAATCAGTCTGGGTCTGCACAACTTGCCGGGGTTTCCGCTAGGTGCCGTCGTCTTGCGGGAGGGAGCTTTTACCGCGGCTTCCCGCGGGCTGACCATTTCCCTGACCGGGACTTCAAGCCATGCGGCCGAACCGGAGGCGGGCCGGAGTCCGGCTCCGGCGGCGGCCGCACTCGTTCAGGCACTTTCGGCGCTGCCCCAGCTGGAACCCGGTCTTTCGGAGCCGGCCAAGGTGACCGTTGTCGGCATCGCCGTCGGCGGGCCGGCATTCGGCACAAGTCCTGGTGCGGGCCAGGTGATGGCCACGTTGCGGGCGTTTTCGGATGTGGCCATGGAGCGCCTCTCGCGGCGCTGCGCCGACCTCGTGGCCGGCATTGCCGCGGCCCATGGGCTGGGCTGGGACCTGACGTGGTCGGAAGATTTTCCGGCGACAGTCAACGATCCGTGGGTCGTCGCCGCCGTTGAAACCGCCGCCGTGGCCGGCGGATTGAGCGTTGTCAGGCCCGCCGCGCCATTTGCCTGGTCCGAGGATTTTGGGCACTTCACGGCGGCAGGGCCCGGTGCCCTGGTCGGCCTGGGGGCTGGTCTGGAACAGCCACCGTTGCATCATCCGGATTACGATTTCCCTGACGCCCTGCTGTCGGTCGGCGTGGATTTCTGGCACAGCATATTGCATCACTTGCTGTCCCAAACGTATGGAAAAGAGTGATTTCCCGTGAATGACCCAAGTTCCTGGATCGAAATCAGTGAGTCGGCCTACCGCAAAAACCTCCGTTTTCTCAGGCGCCACATCGGCAAGGACGTCACGCTGTGTTCCGTCGTCAAGGCCAACGCCTACGGCCATGGGCTGGAAGAGTTCATCCCCCTGGCCGAGCGCCATGGGGTGCGTCAGTTCGGTGTGTTCAACGCCGAAGAGGCGTCCGAAGTGCTGGCCTGCCGCACCGCCGACAGCGACATCATGATCATGGGTGCTCTGGCAGACCAGGATGTGGGATGGGCGGTGGAGAACGGCCTCAGCTTCTGGGTCTTCGATCTCGGCCGGCTGGAGGTGGCCTCCAAGGCGGCGGCACGCTGTGGTCGCCCTGCCCGTGTTCACCTGGAAGTCGAAACCGGGATGTATCGACTCGGGCTGTCGGCCCGCTCGCTCGGAGCGGCGGCCAGACGGATTCAGCGCGAACCTGATCGCCTCAAACTCAAGGGGGTTTGTTCGCATTTCGCCGGCGCCGAATCGTCGGCCAATACCCATCGTATCGAAAGCCAACTTCAGGTTTATGAGGAGCGCCTGGCAAGTCTCACGCACATGGACATGAGCGGGTTCAAGCGCCACCTAGCCTGCTCGGCGGCGGCATTCAATTATCCGGCTTCCATCGGCGACATGGTCCGTTTCGGCATCGCCCAATACGGCTTCTGGCCGAGTCTCGAAACTCGCCTGTTGCACGAAGCCCGTGGCGGACGGGGCAGTGCAGGACAGCTGCGCCGCATCCTGTCCTGGCACAGTCGGTTGTTCAACATCAAAACGGTTCCAACCGGGAAGTTCGTCGGCTACGGGAACTCCTACCAGACGGCCCAGAAGACGCGGATCGCTGCCGTTCCGGTGGGCTATCACCACGGGATAGAGCGCAGCCAGAGCAACCTGGGCCACGTGCTCGTGCGTGGCATGCGCTGTCCAATCGTTGGCATCATCAACATGAACATGATGTCGGTGGACGTGACTCGCCTGCCGAAGGCCAAGGTCGGGGACGAAGTGGTGATCATCGGGCATCAGAACCAGGATGAAATCACCGTCGGCTCTTTCGGCGGACGGACCAACGACCTGAACTATGAGACTCTCGCCCGCTTACACGGCAAGCTGAAGCGGGTTGTCGTCGCCTGAGGCGGGTTGCATCACCGGAACTATCGCGACACTGCATAGCTTCCCAGCTTGGTTCGTTGGGATATTGGCGGATACGTCTGCCCGATAAGGGTAATAGGGAAGGATTTCGTCGAGGCCGACGTCCAATATGGCGCTGATTGCGGAGTTTTCACTCCCGATTATCTCCGATCCTAATCAGCCGCCGAGCCCCGGTGACTCGGATGGATTAAACGATAAAGACACCTGTTGACGGGGAGGGCTTCGTAATGAGTTTCTTTTCCACCGAAAACATATCCGTCCGACTTGCCGCACCTGCGGTTAGAGCTGTCAAGAAAGGACACCCCTGGATTTTTGACAAAGGAATCCTGACGCAGAACAAAGCAGCTCGACCGGGCGACTTGGCCATACTGTACGACCAAAAGCGAAATTTCGTCGGGATCGGTCTGTTTGACCCTGAATCGCCCATCATCATTCGTATTCTTCATCATGGGAAACCCGTGACACTTGATACTGAATGGGCTAAGGAATTGCTGAGGAATATTTTCCAGGTAAGAGCTGAATTAATAAGTGATCCTGAAACGACGGGGTATCGTTTGGTCAACGGTGAAAATGACGGATTGCCTGGACTGGTTGTTGATAGATACGATGATACGTTGGTATTCAAATTGGATACGGTTGCCTGGATGCCACATCTGGATCAACTGGTCTCAATATTCCGAGATCTGCTTCAACCTGAACGAATTGTTCTGCGAGTCAATAGAACCGTGGCCGCAGCACCATCCTGTCCTAGTAGTCTTAAAGAGGCCTGTGTGATTTACGGGCCTGAATTGACCGGCCCAGTGATTTTTCTTGAGAATGGACTGAAATTTGAAGCTGAGCCGATCATTGGCCAAAAGACCGGGTTCTTTCTGGATCAAAGGGACAATCGGGCAAGAGTTGGCAAGCTATCCCGCGGGCTAAATGTGTTAAATGTATTTTCCTATACGGGGGGGTTTTCTCTTTATGCCGCAAGTAACGGCGCCAAATCTGTCACCAGTCTTGACCTGAGCCGGCCTGCCCTGGATGCGGCATTCAATAATTTTCAATTAAATATGCACCATCCCAATATCGCAGGAACGCCCCACCTCCTCATGTGTGATGATGCGTTTGACGCTCTGCTCAAGCTTGTCGAAGATGGCAAAAAATATGATATGGTGATTCTTGATCCACCGTCGTTTGCCCAAAAGCGGGAAGACATTCCCGGTGCCTTGAAAGCGTATGAGCGTTTGGTCAAACGGGGAGTCAACGTACTCGAAAAAGGTGGCGTGCTGGTGTCGGCATCCTGCTCGTCAAGAATTCCTGCGGAAACTTTTTTTGATACGGTTACCAGGGCCGCAGCTCTGATCGGACGCCCGTTGCAGGTCATTGAAAAAACAACTCACGCTGCAGACCATCCCATTGGATTTCCTGAAGGCGCCTATTTGAAATGCATTTATGGCAGAGCCTAGAAAGTGATCTTTCTTAACGAGCCATCATGGAGCCATGTCGATGATTCGCACTATTCTCGACACGTCATCCACCCACCCGACTCCACTTCGCCCCACGCCCTCTCCCTTGCAGCATGATCAGCCCCTCGTCCCTCATGGCCTGCAACTCTCGCTTGATCGTCGGAAGGCTGACGCCTGGACACTCGGCCTGCAGATCCGACAGTGCGAACGACTTGGTCATTCGGCTGACGACCGCTCGCACCTGGGCCGACTTCCCTCCCGCTGCTCGGTTCAGCGACCCGACGCGATCGGTGAACTCACCGTAAGCCTTCAGCAGAATGCCCCAAAAGTAGTCCAGCCACGGGTGCGGATCGTGACGCCCTTCGTGCCAGCCGGACGAACTGCGTCCGAGAGCTTCGTAGTAGGTTTTCTTCGACTGCTCGACCACACGCTCGAGGCTGATATATCGCCCGACCTGGTGACCGAGCCTGTAGAGAAGGAGAAGGGTCAGCAGGCGAGACACCCTGCCGTTACCATCGGCGAACGGGTGGATGCAGAGGAAGTCCAGGATCGCCAGCGGTGCCACGACGAGCCCCGACCGCTCCTCGATGTGGAGAGCCCTCTCCAGCCCCTTCGAAAGATCCTCCATGGCCTGCGGGGTGGCGACAGCCGAGACAGGACGAAATCGTACAGACCATGAGCCGTCCATCCCACGCTCGACGATCTCGTTGTCGACCGGCTTCCAAGATCCACCCGATTGCGGGAGGTAACGGTGCATCATCGAATGCAGCTGACGGATGACACTGGGCGAGATCGTCATTTCCAGGGCGGACTCGTGGACAAGCTCCAAGGCATCTCTATATCCGGCGATCTCCTGCTCCGAACGATCCCTCGGCGCCGTGTGCTCCAGGGTGATGCTTTGGATCCGCTTGCGCGGAGCCTCGATGCCTTCGATCCGGTTCGAGGACTCTGCCGACTCGACTTTGGCGATGTCCCTCAACGCGCCCAAGGCGTCCGGTAGTCGATCCTCGAAGAGCGCCTGCTTGCCTTGGAAATTTCCGATGGTCGTCAGAGTTTCCAGCTGGCGAGAGCTGAAGCTGAGGCTATCGAGGAAGTTCGGCGTCAAGGAACGCATGGTTTCACCCTTGCCGGAATGGGATCAAGAATTGGCTCAATCTCAAGTTATTGGATCATTTTGCGACCATATGATCCATATGTAAAGCCCATAATGGGATCATTGAAGGTTTTTGGGATATTTTCTCCCCATATATATCCCATTCATCCATCTCACGATTCCTGACTCTCATGAACTGCCGCCCCATGCCGATCCAAGCACATGATGCTCAACCTCATCATCCCCACACTGCTCTCCCTGCTCCGCACCCGAGGCTCCCTAGCCCTGGAGAACCTGGCCCTGCGCCAGCAACTCCTGGTCCTCGAGCGCACCAACCCCAAACCGGCCTTCAACGCCCTGGACCGACTGTTCTGGGTCGTTCTCAGCCGCGTGTGGTCAGGCTGGCGGCTGTGGTGGAAGTGGAAGAGTCGGCCACGTGATCCGGGGCGACCTCGGATCCCTTACGAAGTGATCGAACTGATCAAACGCATCTCCCACGAGAACCCGACCTGGGGAGCCCCTCGCATCCACGGCGAACTGCTGATGCTGGGTTACGACCTGAGCGAAGCGACCGTCGCCCGTTACATGATCAAGCGGTGGGGGCGGCCGACCCAGAACTGGAAGACGTTCCTGAGGAACCATCTCGGCGAGACGGCGGCCGTCGATTTCCTGACCATGCCGACGGTCATGTTCCAGACGCTGTATGTGTTCGTGGTGCTGTCGCTGGATCGGCGACACATCCTGCACATCAACGTCACGAGACGACCGACGGCGGAGTGGACGGCGAAGCAGCTCTATCAGGCGTTTCCATTTTAGAACAGAAGAATGTTCGGTGAGGAAACGCCTGATGGGGCAATTCCGAATGAAGATCTGCAGCCAAGAGTGAGCGGGCGAGTGGATCCAGCTTGGATTTATTCGGCGGATGGGGTTTTGAGGAGGGACACGAATTCCGCGCAAAAAGATTTGGCTCCCCGGACGCGACCCTCCTCGAACCCCGTCACACGGCCCCCACGGGAATCGTCACGGCGTCTCCGGCGAGCGGCAACGACGACTCGGCCAGGCAGATCACACCACCTGGCCCGATCGGGCGGTCGAGCCGCGCCAGGGTGCCGAAGTGCCGCACGCTGTCGCGCCCGGGCGAAGCCGACTTCTTGAATTCGAGAGGATGGATGACCTCGTCCTGGACGATCAGAAGGTCGATCTCCTTCTGGTCCTTGTCGCGATAGAAGTAAAATGGCGCCGACTTGCCCCGGTGCCACCACGACTTGAGGATCTCGACCAGGATCCAGGTTTCGAGCATCGCCCCCGCCGCCGCACCGGCTTCCAACGCTTCCGGACTGGTCCAGCCGGTCAGCCAGGAACAAAGGCCCGTGTCCAGGAAGTAGAGCTTGGCCGCCTTGACCAGACGCTTGGTGACGTTCGTGTGGTAGGGCTGCAGCAGGTACACGATCCCCGAGGCCTCGAGCACCGACAGCCAGTGCTTCGCCGTGTTGGGCGCCACGTCTGCATCACGGGCCAAATCGGCCACGTTTAGGAGCTGGGCCGTGCGTGCGGCACAGGCCCGCACGAAGCGCAAGAATGTCGTCTGGTTGCCCACGTGGGCCAGATCGCGCACATCCCGTTGCAGGTAGGTCTGGACGTACGAACTGAAATAGAGGTCCCGGTCAAGCCCCGGATCGCGGGTCAACTCCGGGTATGCGCCTCGCCAGATGCGCCGGAAGAGTTCCGGCAGCGGGAGCGGCGTCGCGTCCGCAAGACGCAGCGCCAGACAATCTGGTGTCGGCAAGAACGGTCCGTGGCCGTCGGCGGACCCGACCTGCTCGCGGCGCGAGAGCCCAAGCAGGTGCATGATGCCGACGCGTCCCGCCAGCGACTCAGCCACGTCGCGCATGAGATGGAATTGCTGCGACCCGGTGAGCCAAAAGCGCCCAGGCCTCCTTTCGTCATCCACGGCCAGCTTGATGTACGGCAGCAAGCCGGGAGCATACTGGATCTCGTCGATGATGACGGGTCCCGGATACCGCTGCATGAACTGGGCCGGGTCATTTCGCGCCAATTCGACGATGCGCGGATCATCGAGGCTGATGTATGTCCGCTCTTCACCGGCGATCTCCCGGAGAAACGTTGTCTTGCCCACCTGCCGGGCTCCGGTGACGAGCATAACCGGGAAGTGGCCGGCAGACTCGCGGAAGTGAGGTTCCAGGGTGCGGCGAATGTACATGGCACATCCTTTCGTCCAATACGCAATGCTACTGCATAATAGACGTTACGCGGCCCGCAGTCCAGAGTTTTCGTCTAAAATGCACCGCTACTGCATAATGGCCGAATGCAACTCTATTTGTTTGCAATTATTCACGTTATACATCGACCACTTGTTGGTAGGGTCGAGGACTGGCGCGGTAACCCGCAGGACTCCCCTTGTCTGTATCCAGGGTTTCCCCTTTCGTGCCCGTGTAGGGTCGTGCGTGATCCCGTCTCCAATCCCCGCCACTTCGCACGCAGCGTGCGGATTTCCCGCACTCCGCGCTCCTGCACGTTTCGCGTCAAGAGTTATGGGACCTATCAGCTGGAGCTACTTTCGGGCTAGGAACAATAGCGCCGGACTTTGTAGTCATCGTACAGTCCGAGGCCCTCGTAAATCCACTGCCTACTCCACCGCTTCCAGCCGAAGCCCAAAGGTAACAGTGTTCGCGTTCGCATTGAAGCCTGTACTACCTCTCAACTGAAACCAAGCCACCTTAGCATACTGTCCGAAATCTGGGGTCCACCTCTGCAACAAGAAGCGGGACAGGACTGACCAGGTTTAGAGGTTTATCCCGGGCTCATCACCTCAAGGCGTTTCGTAGGCTTTCTGCGTAGAATTTCTCGGCGTATTCCTTGACCATCCGGCGGGCCGAGAAGCCGGCGCCGGCAGCGCGCATCGCGGCCTTCATGGTCTGGACCCACGACGTCGATACTCCGTCGCCGTCGACGTCGTAGTAGCGGGGAATCACCTCGTTCTCGAGGATGTCGTAGAGTCTTTCCGCATCGAGCCGGTCGCGATCGCCGTCGCGCTCCTCGTGTGCGATCGCCCAGCCGTTGGCGCCGTCGTAGCCCTCTTCCCACCAACCGTCCAGGAAGCTCAGTTGCGGGACCCCGTTCAGCGCGGCCTTCATGCCGCTGGTGCCGCTGGCCTCCAGCGGCGGCAAGGGGTTGTTCAGCCAGACATCCACGCCGTGGACCAGGTATTGTCCCAGCTGTTCGCCGTAGTCCTCGACGAAGGCGATGCGTCCGCCGAAGGCCGGATCCCGTGCGGTGTTGACGAGACTCTGCAGAAGCAGCTTGCCGGGATCGTCGGCCGGATGGGCTTTGCCCGCGAAGATGAACTGCACCGGACGGCGCGGATCGTTCAGCAGCCGCTGCAGCCGCTGGTGGTCGTGGAGGATCAGGGTGGCCCGTTTGTAGGTCGCGAAGCGGCGGGCGAAACCGATGGTCAACACCGAGGGATCCAGCAGCGCTCCACCGGCCATGACCAGGGTCGGGCTGGCCCCGTCGGCCAGCCAGCGCAGTCGGGCGCGTTCGCGGATCGCATCGATGAGCTTGATCTTCAGCCAGTAGTGGGTTCTCCAGAGTTCGCTGTCGGGAATCCGATCCACCGCGTCCCAGACGCGTGGGTCGTCGTGGCGCTCCAGCCAGTCGGCGCCGAGGTGCTCGTCCAGCAGCAGCTGGAGCTTGGGCTCGATCCAGGTCGGCACGTGCACGCCGTTGGTGATGTGGGTGATCGGCACCTCGGCCTCGGACCGATCCGGCCACAGGCTCTGCCACATCCGGCGCGAGACCTCGCCGTGCCGGCGGCTGACTCCGTTGGCGTGCGCCGACAGGCGTAGGGCGAGCGCCGACATGTTGAAGCCCTTCTCCGGATGCTCGGGATGCGCCCCCAGGGCGAGGAACGTGTCGCGATCCAGGCCCAGCGATGGCCAATAGGAGCCGAAGGCGCGTTCTATCTGTTCGATCGGAAACACATCGTGGCCTGCCGGCACGGGCGTGTGGGTGGTGAAGATCGTGGTTCGACGAATCTGTTCGCTCGCTGCTTCGGGAGTGGCTCCGGCGGCAACCCGCTCACGGATTCTCTCGAGCAGGGCGAATGCGGCGTGCCCTTCGTTCAGGTGCAGCAGGTAGTGACTGATTCCCAGGGTGCGCAGGACCTCGGCGCCACCAAGTCCGAGCACGATTTCCTGACGTAGGCGCTCTTCGACGTTTCCGATGTACAGCCTTGCGCAGATCCCACGGCTGGCCGGCTCGTTTTCCGGGATGTCGGTGTCCATCAGGTACAGCGGGATCTGCCCGACCATCACTTTCCACACGGCCACGTGGACGGCGGGCTCCATCATCGGTACCCGGACGACGATCTGCTTGCCATCGTCGCCGAGCACGCGGCTGATGGCGGCGGCGTCGCGATCGAATGGCTCGTTCCGATTCTCCTGCCAGCCGTCGTCGTTCAGCCGCTGGCGCAGGTAGCCTTCTGGATACATGAACCCGACCGCCACCAGTGGGATGCACAGGTCGCTGCACTCCTTCAGATAATCGCCAGCCAGGAAGCCCAGCCCGCCCGCGTAGAACGGCAGCGAACGATGCAGTCCGTATTCCGCGGAAAAATAGGCCACGGCGAAGTTCTTGTCCTCGGGTACGAAACCGAGATAGCTGCAATGCCCACCGCCGACGTGTCCCTGGAATTCGGCCATGACCTCATCGTAGCGGTCGAGATACTCGGTGTTTCCAGAAGCTGCGGCGAGGAGTTCACTCGGCAGATCCCGCAGCATCCGGTCGGGATTGTGCCCGCTCTGTTTCCAGGCCTGCCGATCCAGCAGTTTGAAGAGCATGCGGGCGCGCGGATGCCAGCTCCACCACAGATTCTCGGCGAGATCCTCGAGGCCCGCGATTCGAGGCGGGAGATCGGGGAACAGCGGCTCGGGAGCGTACATGGAGTCCTCCAGGCTGAGGATATGGTCTTCGAATATATTGTCGCGGTGATTGACCGGAGTTGGTCACGTGTTCCAATAGTCTACTTCGGATCGCCGGCGTTGGCTACGCTCCTGAAAAACATGAAAGGCATATCGGATGCTGCCATTGGTACTGCTGAGGCACGGACAGAGCATGTGGAACCTGGAAAACCGTTTCACCGGTTGGCATGACGTCGATCTGGAAGCCGAGAGGCATCTCTTCCTGGATGAGCCGCCGACCAAGACGAAAGGACCTTCGTGATGACCCTTAGGGACGCGATCGGCGATGTCTTTCCCTCCGAGAGCGAGATCCCGCCAGATATGCAGGCCGGCGTGCCGGTCATCCTGGACCGCTACCTGGTCGGCGGCGAGCTGCGCACCTGGGACGGGCCCCGGCAGCAGGTCCATTCACCCATCCTGGTCAAGAGCGAGGCGGGTGCCGTTCCCCGGTTCCTCGGCGAGTATCCCCTCCTTTCCGAACAGGCCGCTCTCGAGACCCTGGAAACGGCCCGCGCCGCCTACGACCACGGCCGCGGGCCGTGGCCCACGATGTCCGTGGCAGAGCGCATCGAACACTTGGAGCTCTTCGTCGCGCGGATGATCGAGGTGAAGGACCAGGTCGTTCCCCTGATGATGTGGGAAGTCTGCAAGTCCCGGGCGGACTCGACCAAGGAATTCGACCGCACGGTCCAGTACATCCGCGACACGGTCGCCGCTCTGAAGGACCTGGACCGCGTCTCCTCCCGCTTCGTGATCGAGGAGGGCATCCTGGCGCAGATACGCCGCGGCCCCCTGGGCGTGGTGCTCTGCATGGGTCCCTTCAATTACCCGTTGAACGAAACCTTCACGACCCTCATCCCCGCCCTGATCATGGGCAACACTGTTGTCTTCAAGCCGCCCAAGCACGGGGTCCTGCTCTACACGCCCCTGCTGGAAGCCTTCCGGGATGTCTTCCCCAAGGGGGTCGTCAATATCGTCACCGGCGAAGGCCGCAAGGTGATTCCACCGATGATGTCTTCAGGTAAGATCGACGTGCTCGCCCTCATCGGGACGAGCAAAACAGCCGACGCCATCAAGCGGGCCCACCCCAAGCCTCACCGATTGCGTTCGGTGCTGGGTCTGGAAGCCAAGAACCCGGCGATCATCCTGCCGGACGCCGACCTGGACGTCGCGGTGCGCGAGTGCGTTCTGGGGGCCCTGTCGTTCAACGGACAGCGTTGCACCGCCCTGAAGATCCTGTTCGTGCACGAAAAGGTGGCCGGCGAGTTCTTGGACCGGCTGTCGCGGGCCGTGGCGGAGGTGCCGTTCGGCATGCCCTGGCAGGAAGGCGTCTTCGTGACTCCCGTGGCCGAGCACGGCAAAACCGACCTGCTGCACGAACTGATCGAGGACGCCCGGCGGCAGGGCGCGCGGGTGGTCAACCCGGCCGGGGGGACGATCAACGGCAGCTTCTTCTTCCCGGCGATCCTGTTTCCCGTCGATGCCCGGATGCGCGTTTACCAGGAGGAGCAGTTCGGGCCGATCATTCCAGTGCTGCCGTTCGCGGACATCGCCGAGCCCATCGAGTACGTCATCGAATCGAAATACGGGCAGCAGCTCAGTATCTTCGGCCGCGACCCGGAGGTGATCGCCCGGCTGATCGATCCCCTGGTCAACCAGGTCTGCCGCTTGAATATCAACAGCCAGTGCCAACGGGGGCCCGACACCTTCCCCTTCACCGGCCGCAAGGACAGCGCCGAAGGCACCCTTTCGGTGACGGACGCGCTGCGCGTGTTCTCGATCCGTACGCTGGTCGCCACCCGGCAGAACGAGCCCAACCAGGAGATCGTCGAGGAAATCGTGCGCGAGCGGAGGTCGAAGTTCCTGGCCACCGATTTCATCATCTGATCGCCGCAGCAGCGGGCGGCGCCGAGTCGCGGACCCGACCGCAAGGGAGCATTCATGATCTACACGGTGACCCTCAATCCGGCCCTCGACCGGTTCATCCGGGTCGACAGCCTGCTGGCCGACGACACCACCCGCATGAGCGAAGAGATCGTCTATGCGGCGGGCAAGGGCATCGATGTCTCGCGCGTCGTCCGGGAGCTGGGAGGACACAGCGTCGCTCTCGGTTTGGTCGGCGGCTACGCGGGCAGCCAGTTGGTGGGTCTGCTCATCAACGCCGGCGTGGTGAGCGATTTCACGACGATCGGGGGCGAGACGCGCACCAACATCATCCTGAAGGAGACCGCGCCGGGGCGGCGCTGCAGGAAGGCGTGGCCCAGCAGCCGACCTGTATCAAGCCCAACCAGCACGAACTGGGGCGCCTGGTGGGACGTGAACTGGAGGACGAAGCCGCGATCCTCTCGGCCTGCGACGAGATCCACGGGCGCGGTGTTCCGCATGTCATCGTTTCGCGAGGCAGTCGCGGCCTGATCTATTCCTCCGCGGCGGGAGCGCGCATGAAGGCCGTTTCGCCGCCGGCCGAAGCCCAGAGCACCGTGGGCGCCGGGGACTCGGTCGTGGCCGGATTCGTGCTGGCCCACAGCCGGGGCCTGGACGAAGGCGAATGCCTCCGCTGGGGGTGCGCCGCGGGCGCGGCAACGGCCCGGACGCCTGGCACCGAACTGTGTGACCTGGCGGATGTGGAGAAGATCCTGCCCGAAGTCACGGTGTCGGTGCTATGATCTGTTGTCCCCACCCAAGCTGCTATTGCTTCTTGCTGTCAATCTTACCAAAACACTCCTTCTGCTTCTCGGTCAATTGATCAGGAAGCACGATCATCACTCGGGCCACATGATTACCGCCACGTATTCCTTGACCCTTGAGGCGAAGAAGTTTTCCTGATGAACTGGTTGGGGGAATTATGAGCTTGACCTTGCCGCGAAGCGTTTGCAGCCTGACTTGCCCACCAAGAGCAGCTATCGAAACAGGTACCTCGATTTCCGAATGGATGTCATTTCCATCTCGAAGGAGATGCGGATCTGGTTTCACCCGGATTCGAACCATGAGGTCGCCGGCTTGGCCACCAAATCTGCCCGCACCACCGAGTCCGCGCAAGCGAAGTATCTGGCCATCTTCAACTCCCTCGGGTACGTTGACGTTCACCCGCCGCCGTTTCTGAACGACACCTCTACCTCTACAGGTGGTGCAAGTGATCCCCTTGAATCCAGTGCCTGAACATTCAGGACAGACTCCCGTAATCGTGAAGAACTGTCCTGTTTGATCTGATTGTCGTGTCGTTCGACCCTTGCCGCCACAGGTGGGGCAAGGACCAGAGTTCCCAGTGGTTCCTTTACCCGAACAGGCAGTGCAGGCTACATCGCCATCAATTACGGTCCTTCCGGATTTAGCGTGGGTATAGATCCAGCCCCCCGCAATGAAAGTAGATGGCGATCCTGAAATGCTCCCTGTTTCGGTAGCCGCAGGCCCTGTTCTTGATCGCCGTGATCTTGGCGT
>Ga0180007_10003949_pt1 | contig 16050 bp, 9 predicted proteins | sample MM_PC_MetaG_FD_121122 | JGI IMG/M metagenome (GOLD analysis project Ga0180007, IMG submission 121122) | Groundwater microbial communities from the Aspo Hard Rock Laboratory (HRL) deep subsurface site, Sweden - MM_PC_MetaG | ecosystem: Environmental > Aquatic > Deep subsurface > Groundwater... | reverse complement strand
GGATGGTATGCTGGGTCGTGTGCGCCGCGCCGGACACCATGCCGTCAGCATAGTTGCAATGGACCATCATGGTGCCGAAATAGCTCACATCGGTAATGGTGTCCTGGGCCATCTGCAGCGAAATGCCCTTATGCCTGCGCCGCTCATAGAACCTGCCGGCGAACTCCCCCCGCAATTCCGAGCTTGCCGGATCAATGATCTGCACCTCCTCAAGACGCAGCCCCAGGGCGTTGATCCTGCCCTTGACCTCCTGGATGTCGCCCAGCAGAACAAGGTCGGCCACACCGCGCAGGAGGATGATTTCAGCGGCCCGCAGGATACGCTCATCATTTCCCTCCGGCAGGACGATGCGGCAGCGCTTCTCCCTTGCCCGCTGCAACAGGTCGTGCTCAAACATCAATGGTGTGACCTTGGTGGCGCGGGGCATGGCGATACGCTTTTCCAACGAGACCAGATCGACCGCCGCTTCAATCAGACCCAGTCCAGCGGCGATTTTCCGCTGATCGCCGGCGACAAAGGTGCCGCTCAAGGCATTGACATTCATTGCCGTGGTGAAGGTGTCGGTTTTCACACCGAGAATGGGCACAGGGAAACGGTCGAGTCCCTCAATAAGCCTGCTGACCTGGGGAGCCGGCTCCAGCCCTCCGGTGAGCAGCAGAGCGGCAATCTGCGGGTAGGTTTTGGCCGGATAGGAAAGAAGGCTGCCGAGAATGATGTCAGACCGGTCGCCGGGTACAATGATCAGGCTGCCCGTTTCAATGTATTCGAGAAAATGGGGCAGCTCCATGGCCGCAACCTTGTAGTTGCTGATCTGCCGGTGCATCCACTCATTTTCCGCATTGAGGCGGACGGCGCCGAGGGCATCGGCAATGTTGCCCACCGTGGGCTTTGCCAGTATGGAACTTTCCGGCACCACATAAAAGGGCACCTTGCCGGCCAGCGCTTCATCGAGTTTCTTCGTCACCTCACCGATCATGGCGGATGCAACCCGGTTGACCACAACGGCAAGAATGTCACAGTTGCGGTCATGCAGAGATTCAATGATGGTTGTCGACCTGTCCACAGCTTCCTGGGGATCGGCGCAGCGCCCGTTGACGACAAACATGACAAGACAGCCGAGATTATTGGCAATGTCGGTGTTAAAATCAAACTCCAGGGCCGATGAGATATTTCTGAAATCCGTGCCGATGCAGAGAATCTGGCTGCACCTGCTCTCAAGGGCCTTGAATTTTTCAAGAATGGCCTTGAGCAGTTCGTTGTATTTGCCGGAGTTGATCAACTCCCTGGCGCTGTCCGCCGTACAGCCATACATGGACTCATAGGGCACATCGGACTTGTAACGTTCCATGATAAAGCGCAGGTCAGGATCAACATGATCACCTGAGGCAATGAGCGGCTTGAAACAACCGACCTTGTGGCCGCTTCTGGCAAAGAGATCCATCATCCCCAGCACCACAAGTGACTTGCCGCTGCCAGGTTCTCCACTGGCAATGAATATTTTCTGCGTCATTGGTCCTTACCTTGAATATGCCGACTTACAACGGCATCGTTTTCCCCCCAAAAATGCAAAACACCATGCATCGACAAGATCACAGGAAACTAAAACCACTTCTTAACTTTGAAATAATATCCCATCAAAGAACCGACCAGGAACATGAAAAAAAGTACGGCAAAATAGCCCCAAGGCCATTCCAGCTCCGGCATGTATTTGAAATTCATGCCGTACACCCCTGCGATGAAGGTCAGGGGAATGAAGATGGTGGCAATGACTGTCAGGACCTTCATGATCTCGTTCATCTTGTTGCTGTTGAAGGAAAGGGTCACTTCATGGAGGTTGGAGAGCATGTCGCGGAATGTTTCAACAATATCGATGGACTGGATAACATGATCATAGACATCACGCAGATAGTATCTGGTGTTGTCAGCAACCAGCCATTCATTTTTTTCCAGGCGGCTGATGAGATCCCTCACCGGCCAGATGGATTTTCTGATAACGGTCATCTCCCGCTTCAGTTCATGAATCCGGTGAAAGGCTTCATGGGTATTATTTTCAAGGATGGATTCCTCCAGTTCTTCAATTCTGTCGCCGATTTTTTCCAGCATGAAGTAGTAGCCGTCAACAATGGTATCGAGCAAGGTATAAACCAGGTAATCCGCCTTCTTTTTTCTGATTTTCCCTTTACCGGATCTGATCCTCTCCCTGACTGACGTGAACAGATCAGGGCCTGATTCCTGAAAGGAAAAAACAATATCCGCCGAGCAGATGATGCTGATATGTCCAGGCATGACAAGGGTTGTCTGCTCATCATAGATGAGAGATTTGACAATCAAAAACAGATAATCATCCCAGTCGTCAAATTTGGCTCGATGACCGGTGTCGACAATGTCTTCAAGCACCAGGTAATGGAAATCGAATTTTATGCCGAGTTCCTCAATGGCCTGGGGATGATGGATGCCGTTCATATGAATCCAGGTGACTGTCCCGGGACCGGCATCATCGGGAAGATCCTTGACTTGCAGATACTCCCGTTCGATGCATTCACTGTCCGAATATCTGACAAACTGTATGGTGGTCGGCTGCTCCTTCTTTTCCCCCACCAGGACCACGGAACCAGGAGGCAATCCTGCTTTCCTGGAAAATTCCTGGAAAATCCTGTCTATCATTTTCTCCCCCGATTGAGCAAAAGTGGTTACATGTTAACAGTTTGCATCTTATTAACCTGACTTGTCAATTCGGAATTGCAGTTTACCTAAAAGGGATAACCCCAAAGAAAGTTTATTCCCTTCCCTTTTCCTGCAATTTAAGAAATCACTGTCTTTTTCCCCGGCACAAAATCTCACACGGCTAAATCCAAGCAACTCCTCGTTTATTCGATAAACATATCATTGTTCTGGGATAGCGGGGGCATCTAATCGTTGTGGATAGAAGACGGACATGGTAAGCATAAACTGTGACAGCGCATCTTTCACCACGGCACCGAAAGACGGTCCACAACATCCCTTCTTGCCAGAACCCTGGAACAGAGTTCCCAACGGTCCAGATCCGGGTCGATTGTTGTCTGGTATCGCATCTCAAAAACGTCGTGCGCCTGCCGGCGAAGATGTATGTATTCGTCCATCATCTCTTCAAGTTTTTCTTCGCTTTCAATCCAATCATCCTCGATCGTGTCCGGGAGGCCTCCGAAAATATCGTACCGCTCTTTCATTCTATCTGAAAGGACCTTGTATATCTTTTCATCCTGGGTTTCATGATAGACCAGATTAAGCATATCTACACTGCGCCGGGCCTGACCGAAACGCTTGATACGCCCCAACCGCTGTTCCAGCCGAGATGGGTTCCAGGGCAAATCTACGTTAATAAGCGTGCCAAGGGTCTGCAGGTTCAACCCTTCGCAGGCAGCGTCGGTCGCCACAACCAGCCGGATCTCCCGTTTCTTGACAGCGCTCTTTATATCCTCACGCTCTACGGAAGCGAAATCCTCTCCTCGGAATAACCCGCTTTTACCTGCTCCCGCGTAAACGCCAACAACTTCTCCGGTGAGAGATTTTGCCAACTCCTTACCAATAGAGTATGCGGTATCGTAATACTGACTGAAGATGATGCAGCCATGCTCAAGCCAGGTTTTCCCCTCACTCTGGTGCGTTGTCAGGAAGTGCTTCACCGCAGAGAGCTTCGGGTCTCGTGCTTCAGGGCGTGACAGCTCCTGAACGATAGTACGAAGGTATTCGGCTTCTTTATCTGTGAGCCCGCTCATTGCCTCTTCCATCAGCCGCGCCTGCTCTTCTTCCTCAAAAATTTCCTTTTGTAACATTCTTTCAGCCGTTGCCCTGCCGGATGCAAAACTGGAACATATCCGCTGAAGAAGCAGGGTCTTCATGAATCCTGCAGCTTTGGTGCGTTTTTGCAGCGCTATTATAAATGATTCCGCTGCCTGGTAGGCAAGATCGAATGGCAGGTTTGTCATAAGCCCCAAGCCGTTGAACCCAATGCCTGGGTATGCAGTGACAGGCGCATCCGGATTAGGGTGGATATTCACGCCAACCTTCTCCAAAAGACCCGCATCTTCCAGGGTCTGTCTGCGTCGTAAAACTGTATGGCGGATGAAGGGGTTATTTTCCCGTAGGAATCCTGGCTCCAGAGCTTGACCAACCGCCTGTTGTTCAAGAAAGCCCAGCGATCCAATACCCTGATCGGAATAAAAAATCTGCTCAGGAATCCCCAGTTGTAGACGCAATGTTGCAAAAAGAGCATTCTCGCCTGCAGGCGGCAACGGATTGCGCAACCATTCCCAGGCATCTTTTTCATCCAAAAGTGTTTCATCGCCCTTCACCACAGGCAGTGCTTTTTCATAGTCAGCCCATCGGCTGTAAAGTTCACGGCCGAGGACAAAATCAGCACCGGCATTGATGATACGCAGCAGATCCCACAACTCGTTGACTTCGGTCTGGATGGGAGTTGCAGTGCCAAGTAACAGGTTTTTTGTGCGAGGCCCGATTTTCAGCATGAAATCAAGCAGGTTGTTCGGTTCCTCCTTTCTCTGGCCAAGACCGCCACGCCTGCGTGCCTTATGCGCCTCATCAAGAACTACCGTCCCGTATTTACGTTCGAGCAAATACCCCCGTTCACTTGAGTCGTGAAAAATCAGGCCGGTGGAAACAATAGCAATACGGAACGGGCAGCGGGTTATGTCCTCAGCGCCACGTGTCTTGATGACATGGCCTTTAGGGTCAAGCCATACTTTTTTGGTGGATGCCCAGACAGCACTCGGGATGCCGAGCTTGTCGGACAATTCTACCTGCCATTGCACAGTCAACGTCGAAGGGCAGAGAATCAGGACCGGACCGTCTCCAAGCAGGGCAGAGATCATGGCGCTTGCTGCCAGCGACAATGTTTTGCCGACCCCAACCTCATCGGCGAGCAGCAATCGTGCCTTACCGTAAGTCTCACGGTGTTGTAGGAACATGGTAACAAAGGAGCGCTGCCACGGCTGGAGTTGTTCACCGCCACGGTAGATCGGACTCTCGGCAAGGGCCGCAGCGGGCAGTTCATCAGCTTTTGTCTCATCAAAGCGGATTTCTACACGATCCGCGACACGCTTGATCTCTTCAACGATGGCATCAGGCAGGGGATAGGCGTCTTGCCAAAGGGCATCGAACTCCTCTTCGACCCAGGCGACACCCTCCGGAGAAGGGTCTTCCCAAAGAATCTCGTAGTTCTGGGCAAAGGCACTCTTGGTTTCGTTAATGGAACCAAGAAAGCAGGTCTTATTACCGTCGGAGGTCTCAATAACCCCTGCCTTGCCGTGGATGAATACGCGGTCCTTCGGCACCACCCGGATCTCCACCCGGCCGCTGGTCAACAGATCATGCAGCCGCCGGTAACGGTCCCTGTGGAGCAGCGCCTCAACCTCGGCAGGGGCCTCGTTCCAGCGTTCCTTGAGCGCCGTTTCACGGACATGCTTGGACACGGCCACATCGGCTGCGTCAAGTTCGCTGTTACAGACAATCTGTACCTTGGGGATAGATGCGATCTCTTCGCCTACCAGCTCGAAGATTGAGCTGCGGAAATAGCCGGCGATACGCTTATAGGACTTTGCCCCCCGAAGCCGATCAGCAAGAAAGGCATGATCGAGCCTCTGGCGGCGCGATGAGAAGCGGTTGATGGTGGTCATACTGTCTGGGAATGCTGGAGCCATCCTTTTTGTTCAAGGATGTCCCAGGCCAGTCTGATATGCTTTTCCTGAAACATCCGCTTACGGTTGTTCCAGTTATACGTCTTACTGACCGCCTGATCCGCTGTTTGGGCTCCTTCGCGATTTGAGACCCAGTGCACAGTGGACAGAAGTTCCATGCCGAAAGGGGTTTCAAAACCGGAGATGAGATCGACAACCCTTTCAAAGTGGTCCAGAGTTGAGGGATGATCTTTAAGAAAACTCTCCGCCTGTGGAAGAATTTCGGGAAGCAGGTCGATCTGCCGCTCCGGATTATCCTCCGCGTCGCCATACCCGCTAATGAAATGCCCTTCCATAAGGGTCAACACATGGCGCAGGTTTTGGGCATACGGTCCATAGAGTCCCTTTTGGTACTGAAGTTTCAAGCCCTCTCCGGCCTCTTGCATAAAATACATCAATTTGTGTATTTCCAGAAGGGTCACAAAAGGGTCCATGACCGCCGCAAGATAACGCCGCATCAAAACGAGCAATGCAGCCCGCCCGACAGTCAATCCCGGCGCCTTCTTGGAATGTACCATTTTTTCGGCAGGAGGCGCCCCCTTTGGTTCATAGAGAAGGACATTCACATCAGTCAGGTCTTGAAATGCCTCTTCAATTTTCGCTCGGACATCAGACCAACGCAAACCTCCCAAGCCACAGCCAAGTGGAGGTATAGCGATGGAATGGATATTTCTCCTCCTCACCTCTTCAACCAGCGCCTGCAGTCCTGCCTCGATGTCCTCCATCCGGCTTTTGCCTTTCCAGTGGCGTTTGGTTGGGAAGTTGACCACATAACGGGGGTTGTGGAGTCTGTTGAGGTCATAGATAAACATCTTGCCCGGCTGGAGTTCCTTCTTATCGCAAACTGCCTTATAATGTTTAAAATTTTCAGGAAAAACCTTCTTGAACTGGAGGGCAATTCCCCGGCCCATGACCCCGACACAGTTCACTGTGTTGACGAGTGCCTCGGCATTTGCGCGCAGTATGTCGCCTTGTGTCAATTCAATCATGAGTGTCTCCTTCTATGACTATAGTGCCGGTCAAATGACTTGATACTTAGTTTTGGGCGTCTAGCAAGACATCTTCCCTCCAAAATCTATCTTCAATTTTACGAACTTTCTTGATCAATCCTGAGCATGTTTTAGCAGTAACACTGCTAAAAGCATCTTCGAGCTGGGACACCAGATTGGCCATGGTAAAATCACAAGTACGTGCAACATGGTTTTTCACCACCCCCCAACAAGTTTCTATTGGCTGTAGCTCTGGGTGATACGGCGGCGTTCGCAGGAGTTCGTGGCCATGTTTGGCTGCGAGCTCGTCAAGAATATACGTGGGGGATGGTGCAATTTTATTAAGAACCTCAACCATTTCAACCTTTAAGCAATCTTCTCTTAACGGGATGTTGTTTTGTTCTAACCATGATCGAATTTTTTCTTTTTTGCATTTTGCAGTCGGTGCTGAATGGGTTGCCAAAACATTGTGATAGGAAGCGTTATCCATGGTTATAAGTGAACCTTCGGGGATATTCGGAAGCAATTTGTCCAGGAACCATTTTGTAAACAGCTCTTGATTCATCTGTCCATGATAGTCGCCTGTCTTTTTGGTACTCTTAAACGTTAGCTTTGCACCGGGAACCCATCCGTCTTTCGTTATGGCATTAATAATAATCAGGCGCTCTCCTTTGCCTGTCGGCTTCTGTATCCATGGGCCATCATCGTCAAAGTACCACACAAAGTCATTGCTGTGATTCTTATTGACATATGACTCGTCAAGGTAGACTTCAGGACGAATGACACCATCATCTTTTCTGTTTGCACGTTTCCGCCTCAGGTAACGTTGTCGCGCCGTTACTACATGATCTTTTTCCTTGAGTCGTTGGGTTCGCGTTCCCTTGCCAAACGTAAAACCCCAACGGTCAAGTGCTCTTCCTAACGTCCGAATACTAAATTCTTGTTCTGACTTTATGGCCTTAAGGTGCTGGTGTAACATTTCAAGGGTGATATACGCACCTTCTCTATTCGCTTTTCGAACGTACTCTCTGATAGCCGTTTGCATTGAGCTTGAGAGCGCTCGTGGTGGCCGTCCTCTGTGAATTTCCTCTTTATCTACAAAACTCACCCCACGGTTACAGTCAGCCATTACCCGTTTTACCGTCGCAATGCTGATGCCCAACGCATTCACCACCCTCTGAACGCTAAGACTCGCCTGCTCTTGCGGATCGTCTCTGGTCCGATCAAAATATCTCTTCAATATAACTATAGTTTCTTTTTCTTTAGGTGTGAGGGATTTACCTTGAGTGCTCATGCTTTACGCTCCATAAAAAAATACTTCGGGAGCGATTATAGTACATGGCTTTTTCTAAAGTATCAAGTCATTTGACTGGCACTATAATAGTACCATGTTCTTTCGATTGTCACGACCGGTTTATGCTGAGCATTCTGGAGGATGGCGTTGACTTGATGAAGTATCTCCTCATTCAGAACGCCGATTTTTTCAACCAGATGCCAGGGACAGGTGTCATGGATCAAAAACTCTGCCTGCTTCCCTTCTTTGACTTGCGGGTTAATGAAAACAGTCGCTAGGACAGCATTCCAGTCAATCTTGTCAAAATTCTCACGGCTATTGTAGAAGGAGGTGAAACGGGTCCCAGCATTCCGGTCGGAGAAGGCCCAGTCTACGCTATTTGTTTCCGCCCAGCGGATAACCGCTTCCAAGTCGACTTGGAGATGGAGGATAGGGCGTTGGCCTCCGTGGTATGTTATGTCCGGATGATTGCCCATGTGCAGAATAAAAAGCATGATCGAGCGCGGACAGAAATAGAACGGCACATACTCGCCAACCTTGGTGCCTGGGTGGCAATGCACTTCATTCTCAAACAATCTCCTGCGCTTGATTTCGGTCATGCCGATAGAAGTCTGACTACTACCCTGCCTGAGCCGCCGCCCATCCGATTCGATACAACCCGCCGCCACAATGGAGGCGAGATTATCGACATGGGTGATGTGGTAGATTTTGGGTTGGGCAGGGGGTGTTGTCATGTAATCCTCACTTACCCCAGGCGTTGGTTCTTTATGAGTTCACGCAGCACCCGGGCCGCGCTTGCCTCATCCGGTCGGATGGTTTCGAGGTGTTTGGCGAGATAATCGGCCAGATCCACAGCCAGCTCGCGCTGGGTCATATCCCCGTAGTAATTGGGGATGTTCATGGTTAGATGGGACACCACCTCATTGCCGTCCACGTTCTTGGCAAGTTCCATCACGGCATAAAGCACGGCGCGCAGCACCGACTGGTGCAACTCCGAGCCCTCACCCATCTCGGCCCGTCCGAACTCCACCGCGCTTTTCAGTCGGGCGTTGTTGGCTTTGCGGCTGGCCATGAGTGTCTGGAAGTCTCGCACCTTGAAAGCCTTGGCAAAGTTCTGGTAGTTGTCCAGGGTCTTGGTGCCGCGGGCTTCCATATCGAGCATCTTGAGGTAGAAGCGTTCGGCGCCGGAGAGCCGGTCCCAGTGGCGTTTCTCGATGCCCCGCGGCACCAGGCACTGGTTGGCGGTGTCCACGGCAAAGGCGATGAGCCCGTCCACAAAGGTGGTCTCGCCCTTGACCCGGGGACGGATCGCCTCGGCGGTCATGTCGCGACCGTCGATGATGGCGTAGTGGGTAAGCACCCGCAGGGCCGCGGCGTAGCCCGCCATCTGGATGTCGGCGTCCTCGAAGACGTTTTCGTCGCGGTAGAGGCCCTTGGCCTCCTGGTTCAAACCGGTAAGCGCGTCTACCTGCGCCTCCACCTCCTCCTGGATCTCCCAGGCCAGATCGTCACGGCTGGTCTTGTGCATACCCAGACGTTTGCGGCAGACGAGGAGCACAGTGCCCTTGACGTTACTTCCTTGGCGGAGCGCGCTGTCAGTCTCGGTGACCACGTACCAGGCAGCGGTGACCTGCAAACCCGAGGCCCAGACGATATTGGCCATGTCCGCCCAGATGGAGCCGGACTGGTGGGTGAACATGATGACCTGGATGCCGTTGTTCGGCATGCACTCGGTCATGCGTTTGTAGGCGGCCACCATACCCCGCCGAAAGTCTTCGCCCTCGCCCTTGATGGCCAGTGATCGCCGGCTGTCCCATACCCAGTCGGCAAACTCCGGCGGCGGGTTCTTGCGCAGCCAGGCGATGAAGAACTCTAAGATTTCTTCGTACTTTACGGCATCGCCGTAGGGCGGATCAGTGGCAAAAATGTCTGCACTATCTGCTAATTCGCTTGCTGTACGGCATGACACCTTAGTGTTTCTGAGAGAGGCTGCGAAAGGAAGCTCAGCAGCAAAAAGTTGCAGGAGTGGAAAACTAGCCCTGCAACCGTAATTGTAGAAGGTGTTCAGCGCCTGGTTATAGAAGACATTAGCGGGGTTATCGCTGGCGCCACCAGTCCGTCCACCTTCACCGGGGCTGCTTGATCCAGCTTTCGAAGTTGTCCAACGACAGAGCTTGCTGGTATAATCAAGGATTCTGGCGAGGCGCAGCAAGGTCTCGCCGTTGGTGGCCTCCCTGCGCAGTAATCCGAGCAGCATCAAATGCCGCGCGGGGAACAGGTGGTGCCAGTGGGTCCAGCCGCGTGTGCGGATCGGCTCGTCGGTTTTGCCGCCCGGTTCGATGCGCATGTCGGGTATCCAGCCCTTTTCCTGCCACTCGATAAAGTGTTCTTCGACAAACTGCTCGACAATTCGCTCCCGCTCTAAGTCAGCCTCGGTGACGCCAGTGAACTTGTAGTAAAACTTTTTTCCGGTACTCTTTGGCCTCATCCAGTGGATGGCATAGAGTCGCTCTTGGAAGATATCATCCTGACGGGGCTTGAAGTCAGATTTTTCCCAAAAACGGAGTTTGTTGCCATTTACGACATTGGGATTTCGGAAATCCCCGCGTAAGGTAGAGATCTTGGTCCGGTATTCCCGGACATCCACGGTGTGAATCAGGTAGGGATCCTGGCCCCTACCATCCGAGCGGAGTGTGCCTTTTGCTGCGGCAGCAAGTTCATCGTCCGTTACCCCTGACCGCACCGTAATGTCGTATCGTTTTTCGGACGGAACAGGCACCAGTTCTGCAACAGCCTGCTTTCCAAAACTCAGCACCCTCGAAGGGAGAAGGGGTACCATCCAGCCGCTTTGTTGGCAGCGAACTTCCAGGCAATAGAGATATGCTTTTGCTCGCCACCCACTCCCATCAATTTCTACCCCGAGCCTGTCGATCTCCGCCTGAACCTTCTGTGCAACGCTCCGCTGTTCATTTTCTTTGTCGGCTCGCGCTTCAGGTGAACTTCCAACGATATGAAATGCGCCCCAGGTGAGCATGCAGGCCATAGGATTGAGGTCAGAGGCGTAGACATCGCAGCCGAGCCGGGCTGCCTCAAAGGGGATTTGGCCGGATCCGCAGAAAGTATCGGCCAAACGAGGAATCCGACCAAAACGCATGACTCCGAGCTGCTCGACCAACTCCGGAATTGAGTGAGCGTTTGTATTAAGATGTAAGTTGACTGCACCCCATATATGTTCGTGAATGCTGTCCAAGACCTCCTCTGGACGATTGGCCATTTCGACGCGCTTGCGATATGATTCGATCGGGAGAATCTGTGCTTCGAGTTGACGACGTTCCAGTTCGGGGATGTTCTCACGCCATTTGACCTTCACGTCTTTTAGCTCTGGGAGTGACCAGTCAACTGGTGCGGATTCGGGTAAGATGTGTGGCGGGTCAGAAACAAAATATTCGGCTATGCTGGCAATACTAAGCGTGGCGAGGATATTGGCGGGTTTCGGTCGGTGCTTCCAGCGGATAACAAAGGATTCGTCATCCATGGCCATGAGCTTTTCAAAAATTTCAAGGTCTCGTTTTGGATTGGCAGTTGCCGGCAGCAGGCAGCCGAGGATACAGGCCTTGTTGAAAATGAGCGGCTTGCGTCCCTTCCAGTAGGCCCCAAGAGGGACAAGAGTCTGCCCAGCACCCGCCTTTCTTTCCTTGAATACTTCGGCCGAGAGTTTCTGCACCGGCAGCAGTCGTTCAATCAGCGCCGGCGCATCCTTGAGGGAAAATGGGATTATGGCTTCACTCATTCCACATCCTTAAACAAGGGTAGTTTAAACAAATCATCCTGCCTGGGGCGTGGACGGCGTTTCCTCCCAGATGCCGGTTTATCACCATCGGAAAGGGCATGAAACAGGGCGCGCCGCCAACCGCGCTGGGTATCTTCGGGCAGGCCTGCCTCGGCCATGGTCATGGCAAAGAGCCACCAGCGTTCCTCGGGACGCAGGGCCGCCCATTTGCTGCAGATGACCGGGAACTGCTCCGGGGTTGCCGTTTCCGCAGCCCAAGCCAGCACACACAGTTCCTTGCCCAGCAGCCGGTCCACCAGATTGGTGCCGGTATGCCAACGGCCGGTGAGCACCTTGGCGGCCTTGAGCCGGTCGTTGAACTCGCGGCGGGTTGGTTCGGCAATGGCGGACCAGACCGGGCGTTTGAGCATAACTCGTTCCTCCTCACGGGGAACTCCGCCCTCCTGACCTCGGTAACCATAGTCTTCAACAATCACCACCGGTTCGCTCCGGGCAGCCGGGATCTTAACGCGGAACAGGTGGGCGCCGAAACTGTCCGGGGCGCCGAAGTCGATGGTCTTGAGTTTCTCAATCACTGCTCGACATCCCCAGGCTGCAGCTCGATGCCGAGTTTGCCGGCAAAATCCTTGAGGTCATATCCCGAGGCGAAGTGGGCCTTGCGGAAGGTCATGGTGACCAGCGTGTCTGGCTTAAATTTTTCCAGAACCTTGACAAGGAGCGCCTCAATGAAGGCGGCGTCCACGGGGATTTCCCCGACGTTGACCTGGATCATCTGGTTGCCTTGCCCCACGGTCAGCACGATCCCCTCGAAAGTGACGGACTGTTCGGAGGCCTGTTTGAGCCCCTCGAAGGTTTTGCCGCGCGAGTCCAGCTTGCGGCCTGTGCGTGAGACAAGCCGGCCGGGCTTCACGTCGTCGACCTGCACACCCTTCTTGCCCTTGGCCTGAAAACGGAACTCAGCCTTGGTCTCGAGTTTTTCCGCCTCGGCAAAGGCACGCAACAGGACTTCCCCATCTCCTATGGCAATCGGGCCATCGTAGACTATGCCGTCACGCGGCTCGCTGCCGTCAAGGGTATAGCGGATTTCTCCCCTGGGAGCGACAAAGAGTTCAACTGTGCGCTTGCCGTCATTCTCGGAAAGTTTATTACGGAGAACGAGCTTGTTTGTCCAGGTCACCGGATCACCGGTCTCATACTGACCTGAGGGATCACAGACCATGAAATTCACGCGCAGTGCTGATGTAGTGTAACCTTGGTCTTTGAGCTGGGTGCTCGCCTCGCTGACCGGTCCGTCTTCGGCAAAAAAAATGCGTGGAGCTGGACCAGCATTTTGTGGATTGACACGCAAGCGGACCTTGCCAGCATCATCAGGCTCTGAATCGGCGATGATCTGCGCTGAAGCGCGCTTCCTTTTCGGTTTCTTGGTGACGTAACCATTGCCCAAATCTTCCCACAAGCCGCGGTTATAGGCAATAGACTTGAGACTGTCCAATCCCTTGGGCGGCAGCCAGTACATGCCGGCCTGTTCGCTATAACGGTCGACCACATCGGCCCAGCGGGCCTCATCAAGATTTTCCGGCCAGAGCAGATCCTCCCCCTTGTCACGAATGGCCTCAAACTCTTTTTCGACGTCAAGGTAGAGTTTCACCGGGTTGGCAGTGAGGGTTTTTTCGATCTGCTCCTCGCCATTGAAGGGCTTGGTGGCGTCACGAGTCATGTCCAGGGCCTTTGGGGCGAGCTGGGAGGTTTTGCCGGCCCGTTGAATCGGAAACAGAACCTTATCAAAGAGATTCAGGATGGTGGAGTTGAAGTCCTGTTCATAGCTCTGCTGCTTGCGCTCCAGATCCTCCCGCTGCGGGTGGCCCTTGGGAATGCGGCCGTCTGTCTTCTGGGCGGCAAAGAACTGCCGGGCGGCCTTTTCCACGCTGCCCATGGCCGTTTTGTCGCCGGTGAGAACGCAGAGGTTGTTCTTCTGGCTCAGGCCCTCAAAAAATTTCTGGACCTCCTCCGGCGGGATCTTGGAATCAGGACTGACAATGAGCAGCACCCGGCCCCGGCGCACCCGGTCAGCCACCTCTTCCAGTCTGGGCAAGGGCAGGACCTCGTCATAACAGGTCTTGCGGGAGGGCTTGAACATGTCGCGGAGACGATGGCGGATCAGATCATCGACCTGGTTCTGCGGAGCGTCATGGGCTAGGCTCTGCAGAAGCTTGGTGAGGTTCTCTTGCCGGTCGAAATAGTAACGGCCTTCGGGCGTATGGTGGACATACCAGGCGATTTTTTCAAGTTCGTCGAAGGCCGAGAGAAATTCGGACGGCTCACGCAGCGGTGAAACCAGGCATTCCACCATTTCCTCCCTGGTGAGACCTTTGACCGCGTTAACAGCGGTTGACAGGCTGGCAGAGAGAAGCAGCACCCCGATCTGGGTAGCCGCTTCCTTACCGGTTGCAAGGTCAATGATCTGGGCGTGGGCGGATTGCTGCGCATCCCAGAGATCCTTGGCGATTACATCGCGCATGCTGGAAATCTCGGTCAGCTTGTCGCGGACATCCGCGATCGACAGGTCGAAATGCTGGGGGCCGATGAGAAAGACATCGTTGGCCTGCCGGTTCCATACTGATTTGAGGAGCCGCGACACCAGCTCAATGAGACCTCGGGTCTGCTTGAACTGCTCATTCTCCTTGAAAAGCGCGATGACATTCTTGAGCCGCGGATGGAATGGGTAGGTGGCCTCGATTTCGTCAGCGATGGCCTCGGCGCCACGGCTGGCGGTCTTGGACTTGGCCGCCTCTTCCAGTTTCCGGCCAAAGGCTGCGGCAATATCCTCAATTTCTGCTCTGTCGGGAAGGGACTTAAAAAGACGCTTGCGCAGAATGTCGTAAATCTCGTTGGCAGCAAGATCCACAGGCGTGATGCTACGTTCCTGGCGGCCCAACTCGGAGCGCGCATCCTCCAGGGCACGGTGGATGAGTCTTGCGCCTGTATCGTAAGCTGCTGCCAGATCAGAAACAACCACGCAGACATTTTTCTTTTTGCCTGCCGCGGTCAGCATGTTAGCAAAAGCGCGGGTCGCAATGTCAGCGACGGTGCCATTACCGACTTTTTGGGTATCAAGATAGTGAAAATAGGGCGGCATTTCGTCAAGGAGAATGAGGACAGGCAGGTCTCCCTCGAAAAGTTTGAGCCAGTCTTTCTCGTCTGGAGCCTTGGGACCGCTGGTCCAGAATGCCTTGAATTGATCGCCTTTGCCCATCTGGTTAGCAATCTCACCCCAGAAGAAATGATTTGGATTGTTGCGGCCGTTGAAGGCGGCAATGCTGGCACTCTCGAAGGCCGATGCCTGGTGAATGCCTCCGCAGTATGTCTTCCGAAGCCCTGGATGTTTGGCAAGAAGTCCAAAACCGACCAGAAGATGCGTCTTACCGCCGCCCATGGCCTGTTTCAGATGGAAAATCGCTTGGGTTGAAGCGCTGGCTAAACGGGAAAGCCCTTCACTGATGAGATCCTGCATGCCTTGGGTGATGTAGGTTTTCTCGAAAAACGCCTTGCCATTCCCCTCTGCAGTTATCAATTCATCAAGCTGCTCAATCTGATCACTGAGCGTGATCGACAGGGCATTCGGCTGCAGTTCGCAGGCATCTTTAACTGTTTTCATGGGATTACGGCTCCATCAGCATGTAATTGTTTTCAATGATCGGCAGAGTTGCCGGAGCTGCCGCTTTTGACCCAATCGTCAATCTCTTCTTTCTTGAATTTCCAGAGACGGCCGACTTTATGGGCAGGCATGTGCTTTTCGCTTATCCACTTGTAGGCGGTATCGCGTTTGATGCCAAGATATTCAGCTATTTCGTCAACAGAGAGCCACCGGTCTTCCATGCTTTTACACCTTATGTGGTGGTTATCGAGAGTCTTGTTTGATCTGGTTTTATCAGGATAAAAAGGTATTGATATGTCTTTAGTGGAAAAGTCTGGTGATGTCAAATGGTTCTGTTTTTGCGAAACAAATTTACCTCTTGCCTCGGAAAAGAAATAGGGTCACCCATTAAAAGGCCCTCGTCAAGAGAAAAAAGTACTCCATTCAAGAAAAATGCTGTTTTCTTGCGAGGGTACAATGTCCGTTTTTGCACGATATTTGCCAGTGACTTCAAAGCCTTGACCGCATCCGCTCTTTCAATCGCCAGGTTGCGGTTTTTCTTGCCGCTACCGCACCAGTCACCCATGAGGATCAAGAGCCGGGAAAACCTC
>Ga0180007_10003948_pt1 | contig 16051 bp, 14 predicted proteins | sample MM_PC_MetaG_FD_121122 | JGI IMG/M metagenome (GOLD analysis project Ga0180007, IMG submission 121122) | Groundwater microbial communities from the Aspo Hard Rock Laboratory (HRL) deep subsurface site, Sweden - MM_PC_MetaG | ecosystem: Environmental > Aquatic > Deep subsurface > Groundwater... | reverse complement strand
TTTTCTCTAACGTATATGATAAATTTCCGGGGTCAAGATACGAGAGGTATGTAGCATACAGCTTTCTTACGAACTCATCGGCAAAATCAGGAGATAAAAGATTTTCACGGAAACCCTTGAAAGACTCTAACGTTTGCGCTAACTCCCCAAGAGTTATCGTATAGATAGGAAGGACTTCTTTATAGAAAAAACCGCTTGTATTGGGTGATTCGATCTCATTTACGAAAGCATCCATTACATCATCGATATAAATCAAAGTCAACCGAGCATGCACATCAGAAATAGATATAGGCAGGTTACGGCTAATATTATGACAAAAGGTTGCTACAACAGAATTGTAATTTGGTTTACACCATTTACCAAAAACATTTTGTAGGCGATAAACGGTTACCTTTGTATTTGTCTTTTTGGAATACTCCTTTAACAATTCTTCCGCATCTTTTTTACTTTGTCCATAAGGATTTTTAAGGCTTGCTTGTACTGAAGAAGAAAAAATGATGGGGGTTTTCCGTTTTTGCCTATAGAGCAATTCAAGCAGCTTTTTGGTAAAATCCACATTACCCATCTGAAATTCGCTTTCTTCCTGAGGCCGATTTATCCCGGCTAAATGAATTATCAAATCTGCATCTTTTAAATGAACTTCAAGTTCAGAGAAATCATTTTCTTTATCAAATTGGATAATATTATATCGTCGCCCCTGAAGCAAAAAAGCTACCAGATTTTTCCCAATAAAACCCTTGGCTCCAGTAATTAAAATAGTTAACTTTTTGTTAGCCATTTTTGTATTTTTTTAACTCCCCTACAACATAATCCACTTTCATCAGTAATTTGATCAACTCCGCCTCTGAGAGAATATGCGTATTATTAGAATTATAATCTTCTTGCGGCAAATCTTTCTGGCCTTCGATAAAATATAAATCATAATTCAAATCTCTATTATCAGCTGGAACGCAAAAATAGCCTTTCATATCCTGGGCGCGCATCATTTCTTCTCTTGTCAACAAGGTCTCATGTTGTTTCTCGCCATGCCGGGTACCAATTATTTTGATCGGATTATTGGCTTTAAATATCTTTTTCAAGGCTTTTGCGAGAGTACTAATGGTCGCAGCCGGAGCTTTTTTTACCAATAAATCACCAGAATGGGCAAATTTAAAAGCATACAAAACAAGATTCACAGCATCTTCAATACTCATCATAAACCTGGTCATATTGCTATCGGTTATAGTGATTGGCTTGCCAGACTTGATTTGTTCTATAAAAAGAGGGATTACCGATCCCCTTGAAGCCATAACATTTCCATAGCGCGTAACAACAATGGCTAACCCCTTCTGTCCGGCAACCCTAGATTTAGCAATAGCTAATTTTTCCATCATTGCTTTTGAAATCCCCATGGCATTTATAGGATAGGCAGCCTTATCCGTGCTTAAAACAACCATCTTTTTGACTCCGGCATCCATTGCAACATTCATTACATTCTCCGTGCCCAAGGCGTTAGTCATAAGAGCCTCAAGAGGATAAAATTCGCATGAGGGAACCTGTTTTAATGCCGCAGCATGAAATATGTAATCAACGCCACCCATTGCATCACGTAAACTCTCGGGCCTTCTGACATCGCCGATATAAAACTTTAACTTAGGATGCCCATACTCTAACCTCATGTCGTTTTGCTTCTTCTCATCACGGCTAAAAATACGGATTTCTTTAACTCCTGTCTCCAAAAATCGCCTTAACACCGCATTACCAAAAGTGCCTGTTCCGCCAGTAATAAGCAGTATTTTTCCTTTTAACATAAGCTTTTTAACCTCAATAGTTAGTAATTATGTATAACTGAAAATATCATATATCAAATTAGAGCTCGCGTCAATAAACTTAATCCCAGCGATCTTAGGAATTAATGTCGACGGCGATAAGTAGATAACAAGTTAAGCTATACGGAAATTCTCTGGATAAAAATACTGAGATACAATCAAAATATTCATAGTTAAACCACTATTTGTTTTCCTTTAAAGAAGCAATGGCCTTCTTTAATTCTTCAATTGTTTTTTGGGCTGTTCGATCCCACGAAAAATCTCTAGAGCGCATTCTCGCTTTTTCTGCAATATTACTGCGAATATCAGCGTCTAAGGCTAAAATTTTTTTGATCTCTTCTGCCAAATACTCTGCATTTCTTGAAGGATAATAATAAGCGGCATCTCCAAAGAATTCCGGCAATGGCATATTATCCGTAGAAATAATAACGCTCCCGTGAGCCATAGCTTCAAGCGCAATGTTCGGACAGGCCTCAACTCTTGTCGTGGCAATAAATGCTTGGCAATTTTTATAGCACCACGCCATTTCTGAAGCTTTTAACAAACCCGTCCAACAAACTTGATTAGCGATTTTGTTTTGAACTAAAAATTTCTGAAGCTTGCGTTTATACGAAGCCATGACTTTGCGTGCCTCGCCGGCAATAACCAACTTAATTTTTAATCCTTGCGCATGAAGCACCTGAAGAGCTGTTAAAATATCTTCCAGCCCTCGATATGGATCAATAGACCCCGCGGTAAATAAAAATTTATCCCGCTCTTGAGGAATTAAAACCGGTCTAACCGATTTTTGATTATCAACTTCTTCGACTCCGTGATAAATAACTGGCACGTGGCTCGGTGAAATATGCCATCTTTCAATAAGATACTTTTGAACATAATAAGAAACAGCGATCGTTCTTTGCGCCTTAAGCACAACCCTATGCGCAACATTTTCTAAGAAAACATTTCTTATTTTTTCATGAAACGGATTCTCAGATGAATACGTTAAGGGAAACATGTTTCGAACCATATTAACCACCGGAACTCTTCGAAATTGAAAATACCTCTCCATTGGAATAAAAATTACATCTGGATTAAAGAGATGAAGATTATTGATTAACGCATGATCAGAAACTATGGCACATGGTGAATACGGCTTACAAAAAACAGATAATATTTTTTCACTTGAAATCAAGCTATTATCGATACTGAACCCTCGTGGATAAGCACATAAAATCTTCTCGATATCATCTCGCTGAGAAAACCGTGGAAGCATATTGCTCAAATATTTTCTATAACCGCCACTCATTCCTCCGGCGGTTAAATTTAAAATCGCAATTCTCATTATAGGCTTTCCATTATGTTTTTTCTTAATCCGTTTTAGGCATGCGTCCGCAGCCCACAAGATGCGACGCCTTAAACACCCGGCATTGTTCTAGGCCAGCTTTTTCCATCCAACGTCTAACCGTTTCCTCTGTTTGCGGGTTATCAAATTGAGGAGCAAGCCAATCAAACGTGTCAAGCAAAGACCACTCAAAAAGTTGTCTTTCGCTTAAAGGTAAAATACCTTCATAATTTGCCACTGGCACCAAGCGCTTGAGTCCACCGCCCAAAATTGGCACCTTCGCCAACAACCGACTTAGTGGCAACAAATTAGGCATCAATGTCTCTAAAATCATAAATAATTTCTCTTGGGGCATACGCTTTGTAATCGGACGCAACCAAAACTTCGGCAATAACATTCTTTTCCAAGTTTTCTCGTAAAAATCTACACAAACTAACCCACCGCGAGAAACCATAAACGTTAAAGCAGAAAATGCCTTAGCCACATCCGGCGTATGCTGTAAAACACCAAGAGAATAAACAAAAGGAAAGAAGGCTTTAAGAAAAGGCAAAGCATAAATATCGCCCTGCACTACATGAAAATCTTGATGATGTCTTAAATTCGCATAGCAAGCGTCAACAGCGCTTGAATAATCCAGCGCAACCACTTTGGCACCCGCTTCTAAAGCCACTTCTGCAAATCGGCCCGCGCCACAGCCGGCATCCAAAACCCATTTTCCAGCTATATCTTCAGGTCGCCAACCAGTCGCCTTCCAAAAGCGATCAGCAGAAATCGAATGACCTGAATAACTATCAAGCTGTGTTTGCCGAAACTTATTCCATTGCATGCCAAAATTGTTTGCATAATTTGATTCGGAAACAAAACGAGGAATAAACCCTCGGATCAAATAGCGTTGATGACCATCTTCAGAAACTAGCCAGCCTGATTCAACGCGTCCGTTAGAATAGATCGGATTTTCCAATATTAAACGTTTGCCTGTTTGAGGACAACGCATAATTTCAAGCAATTCTAACCGCATATCATCGCACCTCGTCACATTGAGACTCGATATTCTCGTCGCCACAATTCAAACAACACCAACGCAAACAACCGCTCGCTATTCGCCCGGCCTTTCGCTTGGCCAGAAAACAACTGATTTATCGCTTGATGATTAAAAAATGTATCTTGCGAACCTAAAAGAACTTCTTTAAAAAACGTCAGCCAAGGACCACCCTGCAACCACGCCCCAAGAGGAATTGAAAATCCTTGTTTTCTTTTTTGATTAAAACTCGATGGTAAAATCCGCATAGCTAACTTTTTAAGAAGTACCTTGCGACTAGTAGCAGTGGCCTTTAAATACGCTGGTACTTTTCCAAAAGCGAACTCACACAAACGATAATCAAGCAAAGGTGCGCGAACTTCTAGAGAATTCAGCATGCTAGCCCGATCCACCTTTACTAAAATGTCTTCAGCTAAATAATTCTCAAAATCCATACGAGTTGCTCGATCCAGTAAATCAACTGCTAAAGGAATCCGCTCTTCCCTGATCCTTTCAACTGCCAAAAATTTCATCCCCTGTCCAGACAATAATTGCCACCGCATTCGTCTATCAAAATACGAAGCGATCAAAGGAAGTCCATTCTGAAAATCAGCTCCCAATCCCTGCAGCCAATTACGGCCCTTGAAACCAACAGGTAGAAATGCCTCTGCTGCATTCGCAACAACTAAACGCAAGCTTCGTGGAATTCGACCCAAATTCTGCTGCATCCAAAGCAATCGATTATAATGAACATATCCGCCGAATAACTCATCCCCGCCATCACCTCCCAAAGCAACAGTACAATGCTTACAAACTAATTGACTAACAAGATACGTTGGAATCATTGATGAATCCACCACAGGCTCATCAAACTGTCGGGCTAAAAGCGGCAAAAGGTCAACGGTGGATTCGCCTGCTTCGAGTTCCGTATGCTCCGTGGCAAAATGCCGGGCGATCAGCCGCGCGTGTTCGGTCTCGTCATACCTGCTATGCCCGGGGAAACGGATCGTGAACGTCTTGACTTTCGGTTTTGCCCGTACCGCCATGGCGGTTACTAAACTCGAATCCACCCCGCCACTCAGAAGAATGCCCACCGGCACATCCGCCACCATTTGCCGACGGACCGAATCCTCCAACAAAGTTTCCAGTTCATCTAAAAGCGCGTTCTCATTGACTGCCGCGTTTGCCTTCAAAGCCGGTAATTCCCAATAACGCCAAACCTTCGCTTGGCCGCTTTGCATGTCAAACAACAAGGCGTGCGCGGGCGGCAATTTGTTGACACCTTTAAGGATACAACGATCCCCAGGAACAAAACCCATCGCAAGATAAGAATCCAAACCTTCTGTATCAATCCGTCGAGAAAAAGTTGGGTCGGCCATTAGCCCTTTCAATTCTGATGCAAAACGCAACGTTCCATCCGCAAATGTATAAAACAACGGTTTCTCGCCAGCCCGATCCCGCGCCATAAAAACCTGTTGTTTAAAACGATCATAAATCGCGAACGCAAACATCCCGTTTAAACGCGAAAGACATTCAACTCCCCACTCCCGATACGCTGCCAAAACCACTTCCGTGTCACTCTGCGAACGAAAAACATGTCCTTGGACAACGAGCTCCTGCCGCAAATCCTGAAAATTGTAAATCTCGCCGTTTAAAACAATGCACAGCCCGGCGCGCTCATTGAGCATCGGCTGATGACCTAACGCAGAAAGATCAATAATCGAAAGCCGACGATGACCGAACTCAACCCGACCGTCCGCAGAGCGCCACAAACCGAAATCATCCGGCCCGCGATGTTGCATTGCATCTCTCCCAACAGCAAGCCAAGCGCGATCAAGAACCAAAGTTTTAGAAACAATTCCTATAATGCCACACATGAAACACTCCTCAGAGAATACATTTAAAAATTAGGTGTATGCCCAACAACATTCTTTATAATTCCAATAAAACGGTCACAAAGTCTCTCACCTAACAAGACAAGCCCCCACTTATATACAAAATAATACAAAGTACAACCAAGTCCACACTCTGCCTCAAGCCTATTAGCATATTTTAGAAATGAACGAACACCACGTTTACGCTGAATTGAAAGAAAAGGATATGAATATTTGGATAAATCTACTCGAACACGATCTGTGAGCAGAGTGCCATGTTGCCTATCAAGATATTTTGTTACCTCAAAATAAGCTTTTGTGAAATTAATCGAATTATCTTCCGAAATGCTCCCCGGCTTATATCGGCTTTTTTCCGCGACAGAAGACCCGAAATTAGGCTTATCATCCCGGAAAGATTGTCCTGCTTGAACTACAGGAAAATCGCAATAAATAGAATCATGCTCAAGGCAAATTTTCGCCATCAAATAAACTTGGTACAGCAAGGTTCCATCGAGATCTTTTGTGGCAACCTTCTGGGCATCATCGCGGTTGATCGTGAATCCACAAATGGTCACGCTCCGTTTAAAAAGCCAGACTACTGTTTTCTCTCCGTGAGGTAAAACAGTTGTTGTGGGTAAATACCGAAAATCTTCAACCCATCCATCTGGATGAATAGAAATATAAGATCGCAAAATATATTTTTTGTCTTCATGTTCCTTCAAGAATTTAAGAAACCGGTCAAGCGCTCCGGGGATAAAAAGATCGTCGTCTCCCATAAACATAACAAAATGACCTGTTGCCAACTCAACAAGCTTCCGGATATTGCCATCAAAACCAAGGTTAATTTCATTTTCAACATAGCGAATTTTATAAGGCAATCGATCACTAAATAATACTACACTTTCCCTGATATTTTGCCTTTGAGGCGAATGATCCTCGCACACAACAATCTCAATGCTTGCAGGATCACAATCTACCGATGAAAGAAGCTCTACAAGTTGTTGAGGTCGATTATAACTCGGGATACAGATAGATAATAATGGCCTCATCCTTTATCAACTCCTGACTCAATGGACTGAGACCTCACTTGATTGGCCCCAGAAATTTCTCCCACAATCATTTTGGGTACCCCGTTTACTATGGGATAGCTCTGATGGCATTTATTGCACAAAACTGAGTCACCTGTTTTCATGAGCGCATCATGATTGCATTTAACACAGCGCAACAAGTTGATAAGATTAATTGCTCCATTACGACGATTCTGTGAAAAAATTCTTCTAAACAAGAACAAACATAATGATCTAAAGGCATCCTTAAATTTATTTGTGGTTGGCGGACATGCATTGAGCTCTATCGGGTAGCTCCAATTAGCACTATCGCTAGGATTTACTATTTGATACTCAATGCTATCTGACCAATAAAAGCGTACATATAAAGAATCAGGAAAAATCCTAATATAACGTTGAAATGTAGAATCTTTTTTAAGCTTTTTATCATATAAATTAACCAACTCTGGATCATTTTTCCATTTGGTTTTTTTCTTTATTATTAATTTCTGGTTTTCTGCCGCTACCTCTAGTCGATGATAGGTATATGGATTTATTCTTTCAAAAAAAGCATCCGGAGTTTCAATATAACCTGCTTTCGCGACTCTTTGGAGTTCAGACAAAAAACTATCTGGATCGTCAGTGTGCTCAAGAACATGGCTGGCGATCACAAAATCAAAAACTTTATCACGAAAGGGTAATTTTTCACATAGCCCAAAAACAAATGGGCGGTCACGTACTAATTTCTTCTCTATGCGTTCGGAACTAGCTTCAAAACCATCCAGTAGCACATTAGCTCGTGGATACGGATTCCCTCCAGATCCGACTTCTAAGACAAGCGCTCTAGCATTTACCGGAACGTGCAACCGTCGTAGCGACCATCTAATTCTCCGCAATCCAAGAAATCCTGCAATGCGCATTACCCAACTTTCCTGACTTTGACTAGTCATTATCTTCCTTTCAATGCATAAAATTCTCTGATCAATCTTTGGTTTTTATCGCTTCAACAAACAAAGACTCGTCGGGTTGATTATCTAAAATGGCTAAATTTGGAACGCATCCTTCTTGAAAATGACACCGACGAACATCTTGGAAACCCTCGCTTCGTAAAGCCTTAGCTAACATTTCAAAATCATACATAAATTTATGTCGCGCATAATAACTATTGTCATCTTCAACAAAAAAATAAGAAGATAACATTTTTTCTTTATCGCCGGACTGATAAAGTGCAATCGCATATTCTAAATCTGGGACTGAAATGCGTACCACTCCTCCTGGTTTTAAAACGCGATAATTTTCTCTAAAAAGGCGAACAGCGTCTTTGCGAAAAAGGTGCTCAACGAAGTGAGATGAGTATGCAAAGTCAACCACCCCGTCTGCAAAGGGTAACCCATACGATAAATCATGATGCACAAAAGTATTTTTTCTCAAAAGGCGACAATATTCCTTCCTGCTGTAATACCTTCGAGAACCGCTAAAAGAATAACATAATTTATGCAAAAATCGTGGCCATGTCGCAAACAACGTATTTAAGCTTCCGTCAATATTAACCCAACCCGGCACAATCGTTAACCCGCAGCCAATATTGATTTTGACTGGCTTACTTATCCGTGTCAAAGCAATACGTTGATACTGCTTCAGTCGTCCTAACAATAATGTAATCCCATCCACCAAAGGCCTTAACGCGCTCATGCCAATTCTCCCTTGATTTCCTCAAAACATTTTAAGACTTGCAGCATACGCGAAACCACGTCATGGCCGTCATCATAAACTCTTCGAAACCCCGCCTCTGCCATTCTTTTCCTGCCAGGTTCGTCTTTTAAATAACGTTCAATCTTTAAAAGCATTTCTTCTTCGGAGCGAAAAAACTCCACCTCCTTGCCTTCCTGAAATAAAGTCGCAAGGTCATCAGTATACTCGGAAAGCATAAAAGTTTTTGTAGCTGGTATCTCGAAACACCTTCGCGTATAAGTATCACGATTTAATTTAGACAAAAAACACAAAGCGATGCGTGCACCGCATAGCGCCCGATTGTATTCCTCTCCCCAGACTAACTGTACCGGTATTTGATTCTTAAGCTCTGATGACTTGCGGATTACGGGATCCCAATCATATCCAGGTCCGAACAATTTTAGCCGCCACCCACGACGCACAATAGATTCCAGCAAAGCAACTCGCAGATCAGGTTCATAGTGTCCTATGAACACAACATCACATTCATAACGTTCCTTATCCTGACGAGAAAGATCCACAGGATGATTAAGATCAGAAACAAACCAAGAACGCAACAGCTTTACTCGCTTGGCACCTCTTCGGCGAAAATCTTCAAGATTATGGTGACGATAGGCAAGCACTAAATCATATTCCGAAATTCCAGCTATAAAATGTTGCCACAACCAGAAAGAGTATCCAGAAGTAAACGGGTCATCATTATTATAACTAAAAACCTTGCAGTGGGGTATTTTAGCCTTTAATCCTATTATGGTTGACGGCATTACATGCGTACCTCGATAAATAAAAATTAAATCTGGCCAAAACGAGAGTGCCGAAGCGAGCAAATCACGATTTATTTTCGTTATTCGTGGACCCCATATAAATTTATTTTGTGCACGCAACCAATAACAATTGATAATATTGCCTGACCTGAAGTACTCAGCCCAATAAAACACTCCTACTTGATGGCCAAGCTTACGAAAAGCCTCAACCACAGGGGCTTCATGAATTTTTGAATGCCCATCGCCAACAACTAGTATTTTCATCTAGCAACTAATCTTCGATATTTTCTTCTTAATCTCATATCTTTACCCATCGGTCTGGTATTAGCCCTTTAAATCCCCAAGCTGTCTTCCCATAGGTTTTATAATTTGGAGCAATCACAATCTTTTTTCTTTCTGCGCCTAACCATGCCCCCCACCAGCTAAAGGTGCTATTGGCAATGATAAAGTGCTTGCACTGAGTCATAAGCCAAAGATCCGCACAGGCTTGCCCTTCCCCTCGATTCTGATCCACGCATGTGACTTGATCTTCCGGCAACTTTACCGTTCTGCGAGCAACGTCAAGATTGTCTGAAAAGAGAAAAAAATGAGGTTTTTCAACCCTACTTAAAATCTCTCGAGTTGCCCGAAGATAGTAGTTTTCTCTAAGATTATAAAAAGCATTATTATTGTTCGGCTTATCAAAGAATCTCACGTGCACGGCAACAGCATTACAGCTTAAAATACGTTCAGCCATTCTGCGACTAACTTCATCTTTTGGTGGGGTAATCCGTAGATCCTGCCGAATGATCTCTTCGATATCCTTAAAATAATTTTCGCTCTGCCAAAGACCATCTAAATAGACCGTTCCTCGCTTAAACCGATAATCAAGCAACCTGGCATCAAAATCTAAACCTTCCTGTTCCAAATAACTTCGTAAATCAAAAGGACGCTGTCTTGCTATAAATTTAGCCAAAGCCCGGCGATAACGCTCAAACGGCTCCATGCGCTCGTACGATGTTGCTTTGCGTGCTTTAATATTGAAACAATCCAATGCATATTTACGATGATACTGATGATCGCGCACAAAGCCGGTCACACCATCAATAATCAATTCTGAGTTGTTGACCAATGCTAGGCGACGAGCAGCAGCATAACAAAAAAGCTGATTGCCGAGACCGCCTTTAATACGAACAATAACTTTAGACATCAGAAATACCTCAGGCAGAGAATTCAAAAAGACTTACACTCCTGGCCCGCAGAATTTATACCATCATTGACCCATCGCAGTCTATAAAGAATAGACAAAATAAACCAAATGATTAACGCATTCATAACATATTTCTCGCCATACCACAACCAATGCGGCGCAGCCATAGCAATGATTCCTAGCAGCGCCAATTTCGAAACCGTCATACGCTCCACCGCCCACCTTTCTACCTTTGCAAAAAGAAAGCTCCAAAGAGCTATAATTATAAAAACACCTGCTATTCCAAAATTCATAAAAGGTACCACAACCGCATGGGTTCCGCCAATCCCATAAGTCATCTGCCATGCCGGGCCATGCAAACCGTCAATTGGACGAACATAACCAATCCAATCCGCTAAAAAACCAGGAACTATTGATGCAAATAAACCTAGATAAGTTTGGCCGTAATTAATTGGCAATTTGCCATTTACGTAATCGCCTGCAACCGATATGGGTGTAAGCAAGCCACCAGACCACGTTCCGGAAAACAAATTATCAAACCGAAACTGACCTGACGTTAAGAAATCAGATGTTCCATGAACGCCAACAGAGGTCGACCGAACAACCCCAACAAAATATGAGATAACAACAATAAAACATCCTGCTGCAAGGATTATTAGCCAATTTTTCTTTATTTTGCCTATTGTCGTTCTGGAAAAATCTTTTCCCCAAATGAAATACATCAAAAGTGCAGCAAAAACACAAGGAATAGATTCCCGATCTCCTCGCAGCAACTGAAACCAAATCACAATAACTAAAAAGGCGATCAAGACAATCTTACGTTTTAATTTTCTTAATCCCGCGGACTTCTCAAATATTGAATCTGCGAAAGCAAATAAAAGAAATGCATAAGAAACCATCCATGCTGATGAAAAGTTCCAATTTTGATTTAAAGGATTTGACTGGGTATACGCCGCAGTAAAGATTGTTTCCTGGGGCGCGTTAATCCAAGTAAATCCAATAGCAAAGGTAATCCAAACAAAAAAAAATGGTAATGAAAGAGTTTTCCCATGCGCAGAATGACTATCCCTATCTTCAACTAACAAAGGTATAGGTAATTTTCTCTGGAACAGTAAAGCGCCAGCCATAAAACCCGCAGTCCCTACCGCGCCGATCATTGACATTAGCTCAACAATTGCCTTGTCTGTCATATACGGATTAAGCGTCAGTTGCCAAAAAAGTAATGGTCCCTTCGACTCGAAATCATACCAAAGGTATGGAATAATGTGGATAAATGGTAATGAATAGACAACAAACAAAAGGATGATAAGCGGCCCCACCCGTGCTTTGCGATAGGTCCAACCCAAGCATCCTGCAGCTAAAACAAAAATCATTACCGAAACATAAATAGACAGATTAATTCCAATATGAAAAAGAAAAATTCCCGCAATACCAAATAACCAGAAAAATATTTGCATCATATTTATTCTTCTTTTTTAACTGCAACACAATGCCAACCAAAACATGCCAAATCCTTCGCAGACTTCCCGCCTCGCACCTTGAAATAAAGATCCCCCAAGAGACCAAAGACATAAGCCAGTGGCCAACTCCAATCTCCACAACTGCGTGCTATCCCACCAAGCCGCATAAGCTCTTGATGAAGATATTTAAACCAATCGCCGTTTGGAGAAAGCTCTTCAATTATAAGCCCATGTGCAGGTAAATGATATTCATACCAATAACGGCTAAAACCTGAACAGTAGTGGTATGGCGCAAAATGAACTAGCGAGGCAAATGGAGCAGTTAGAATTAATTTACCACCCGGCTTAAGTAAGCGGGCAAATTCGTCAAAGACTTTTGTTGGTTCAGGGATATGCTCAAGCACTTCGCTACATAAAATAGCATCAAAAGAAACATCCGGCTCTGGAATTGAAATAATGTCACAGACCAAATCAATATGACTAGTATCCCATTGGCCAGTTTGCAGCCCCTTGCCATCACCTATGCCTGTATACCGGCAAAAATCTTGAGACACATAAGACAAGTGGCCGCACAATGAACGATTACGCAACTCACCCGCTCCAGCGTCGAGAATTCGGCTTCCGACTGGCAAAGCTAAAAGCTTTTCTTTTAACCAAGCTTGTCTATTGTCATCATTAATATTTTTATAAAACATAAATCCTACCTTTATCTCTCTAATTTTACAAAGATAAATATCCCAAGTACATATCGCTGACTTGTTAAATTAAGGAGCTTAGCTTTTTCTAGCGAAAATGTCTCAATTTTTCCTTCTTGATGGATTAATATCAAAGAGGAAAGTTCAAGGGAATTTCTCATTGCTAACCCAATGATAACTCGAGGGTCGGACACGCGATGAGCATTAAACTCAACTCTTTCAGCTCCGACTGGAACAGAGAGATAAAAAATCCCATTTTCTTTAAGCAAACGCGCCATATTTTTAAAACCAAGCTCAAAACCTTTAGGATTTACAGAATCACCATACCTTCCTAGTCCAAAATGCTCCAAAGCGTGCAAGCAGGAAACAGAATCACAATAGCCAGTCATTCCTTCAATGGGCTTGGTAAAATCTAGCTGTTTAAATACTATGCCAGGTATTTGCGCTGTGATCGGCCTAATATCAAAGACTTCAACTTTACGGAAACTCGCCACATGCGCAACAAATCCATCGACACGCGATCCGATATCCACATGCTTAACTGGATTGACTTCAAAAATCTTTCTCGCCACTAGTAAGTCCTGCCAGAAGTACTCATTCTTAGTCGCACCACTTTCTTCAATCCAATCATGGAGACAAGGCAAGAGCCCAAGGCGGCCACGATAACTACGACAAAATCGGAATAAATCTCTTACATAGCGTGGAAAGCCAGAAAAAGCGCGAAATGTTTTTATTAAATCAATTCCAAATTGAGTACTCATAAACCAATAAAACTTTTTGAGCATATTGCAAACGTTTATCATGTTTTCTTTGATTCACTAAATAAAAAATTATGAGTTGCTAATCTAAAAATACCTCTGGAAGCCAAATCAACTTGTTCTGCTGTTATTATTTTTATGTTTTGATCAACCGTAAATGCTTCATAACCATTTTGAAAGAAGAATTGAAATGTTTTTTTAAAATTTGGGTTTATTTTAGCACCGGACATCTGATGCTCTGTAGTTGTTATCTCAACTAACCAAATCGGCTTTGGTTCATTAGTCAGCATTTTTGCAGCGCCTTCCAAAACCATTTTTTCAGCGCCTTCTACATCAACCAGCACTAATACTTTTTTCCCTTTTAATCGTTCCCCCAACACAACATCCATTGTCGACGTAGGAACGACCGTTGCATAATTTTCCGAAACCCCGGCCCATCCTTTCACAACCGAGCCCCCAGTGTCACCCCCATAAATTTCAACCAACCCAACATCATTAGACAAAGCAATTGGATATATTTCAACACCAGACCATCCGTTAATTCTAATGTTTTGACATAAATAACGGAGATTTCGCTGAATAGGCTCAAAGGCAATCACTTGTTTCCCCATACTCAAAGCATGGCAACAATAATAACCGACATTAGCGCCGACATTAACCAAAACATCAACCTCACCCAGAATTTTTCGAATTAGCGCTGTTTCCTTCGGCTCAAAAATGCCCTGCGCCATTGCTGAATTCCCAGTAAACTTAAAACCCCATGGCGTCTCAACGGGCTTCCTCAAGAAATCCAGTTGATCGCGCACATTTCGATAAATAGTGGCAATGGTCGGAAATCGCTCAACAACCGGCTTCATTATTGAAAGCAGCCTTTTCAATAAAAACATCACCCATGCCTTTCCTTTCTCTCTGAATTACTGCCATCCAGAAGAAATATAGAAGAGAAAACAAAACCCCGGCGAAAACCACACCCGGAATGTCGAAGAAAAATGCTCCGGCAAAATTAAAAACGACACCCAAAAGCGCTGTTGTAATCTTTGCCACCATCATAACCCGTGTTTTCATTCGGCTCTGCAACTCCAGCGCAATAGTTTGCCCTGCCGCAAAAATCCCGCCCGCCACAAGCATCCATGGCAATAAGAAAGAAACGCTACCATATTGTTTCGCCACGAAAATCCGGAAGATCGGACCGTGAAAAAAAACCGCGGCTAAAAAAACAGCACCAGTGATTCCCAAAATAAAAATAACGAGCCGCCAACTTAATTCATTCACGTGAGCGTTACGTAAATTATCGCTACCATCACCAGTCCGCTGATAAAAAATTGGGGCTAAAAATTGAGAAGCCATTCCACTCGCCAAAGACATCGGATAATACCCCAACTGAAAAAGGGCGGCATAACGCCCCACTTCCGCAGTCTTCGTAAAAAGCTGTAACGCCCAGCGGTCTGACCCCAGCTGCAGCCAAGTAAAACATCCAAAGGCAGAAATCGGCCAAGAAAAATTCCAAATCTGTTTCGCCCAATTTGTCTTACAGCAAGACTTTTCCTGGCGAACGGAAATCTTTTTCTGAAAAAAGACATACTGTGAACCCAAAACCAAAACAACAGCAATGGCATACCCAAACATTGCCACAGTACTGGTCGCGCCGAAAAAAACTATCAAAGCCGCAACAACCAAGAATCTCGCCCAAGGCTCCACGCCCTGATGAAGCGCCACGATAGCTCGTTGCCGGGCTGCATTCTGAACGCCACTAAGACTTGCATTATAACCACTAAAAACTGCAAAAATAAAAGCTGTTACAGTAATGCCAATCCATTCCACTCGCCTAATGATTAATAGGCTGAAGATTGTAAACATACTCATAAAAAAAACAACTCCAGTCGCTGATAACATCAACCGGCGCGCCGAATTTAAATAACCATATAAATCTCCTTTTTCAGCAGCAGGAGCATAAAAACGAGTTATCCCATTGCCCAAAGGCCCCAACACCACTTGATTAACCAACATAGCCACGGTTAACCCCAAAGCCAGTTCGCCATACGCTTTAGGATCTAATAATCCGGTCAATACGCGTACACCGACTAAAGAACCAAGCACGGCCAGAGCTTGTCCAAAAATAACCCAAAAACCTTCTTTGGAAAGGCGACGAAAACGTTCCGAACGTAAAGATTTCATTATTAATTAACCTAATCTAGTCTAATATTTTTGAGCCAGCTTCGATTCGCATCATACCACTCAACGGTTTTCTTTAAGCCCACTTCAAATTTTCTTTTCGCCCTAAAGCCAAATTCTTTAATGCGCGAGAGGGTGCGCGAGAGGGGGACATTGGCAAATTAGCAAATTATGATTCATCAACTATTCCCCATCCCAACTGTGCCTCTATT